>Ga0315274_10003228_pt1 | contig 24300 bp, 21 predicted proteins | sample YL17G02_20_MG_FD_203700 | JGI IMG/M metagenome (GOLD analysis project Ga0315274, IMG submission 203700) | Sediment microbial communities from Yellowstone Lake, YNP, Wyoming, USA - YL17G02_20 | ecosystem: Environmental > Aquatic > Freshwater > Lake > Sediment | place: USA: Wyoming | collected...
ACGGCCTTGATGACGCTGACGGTTGGTATACCTGTCCGCTGGGAGATCTCGTGGGTCAACCACGCATCGTATGGATTACCGCGCAGGGCACCGGCACTCGTGCACCCAAAGACGATCACGCCGGGGCGTGCGGTGGCGACGTCCCTCGCCGCAGGAAAGACAAACTCGTCAAGCATCCTCGTTTCGCCCTCGACCGTAGCGTCCTCCATATACATGCGGGCGGTATGCACCGTCCAGCCCACAGGAGCGTGCCGAAAAAAGTCCGTCTCCATGCAAGTATTGCTGGAAGGCACCAGTAGCCCTATACGACGTGGGGGGCCAACTGCCAAGCCAGTCATCTCTCATCTCCTCTAGCTGTCGAGTCTGCTCCGCAAGACCTCGATTACCTGCCTGGCTTCGGTAGAAGCCTTCAGACGAGCCAGCAGGTCCTGGTCCTGAAGGATCGTACACACTCTCTGCAGAAAGGGCACCACTGCCTTGGGATCCTGGATGGCGAGCACCATTACCACATCCACGTCAAGCGCGGTCTCTGGGTCGCCCATCTCCTGGAACTTGACTGGATGGGCTAGCACCCCCACGGCCATCGCCGAACGCAACACGTGGACAGAGTCCGCATGAGGTATCGCCACAGCTATCTCGCCAGTGGGCAGTCCAGTAGGGAAAGTGCTCTCCCTCTCCAGGACCGCGTCCGCGAAGCTGTCTTTCACATGTCCGCCTTGTTCGAGGAGCGCCGTTAGCGCACGTATGGCCTGACGAGCATCCACAGCATCAAGGCCTATCGCGACCAATTCAGATGTCAGTACCAGGCTGCCAGCCATCCATCACCTACCCCTGCGGAACCAAAACCACCTTCAGCCCTTCCCTGCTCTTGGCGACTTGAAATGCCTCCTGCCAATTGCTCAGCGGCAGGCAGTGGCTGATCATGGCCTCCATGATGTGTCCCACACGAGGAAGGAGTTCCAGGGCTGTAACCCAAGAGCTGGGTATGCTCGATTTTGATCCTGTCAGAACGAGCTCCTTGCGCAGCAGAGTGTGTTGGGTATCCAGTCGCAACGGATCCGCGACCTCGCCCAGGACCACCAGTCGACCGCCAGGCCGCAAGAGGTTCAGGCCAGCTTCCAAAGCCGCCACTTGGCCGGTACACTCAAAGACAGCGTCGGCGCCCGATCCCAGGCGTGTCCTGAGCAGGTTAGGGAAACCAGAAGCATGCACGTCAAAGGTGTCGCCAAGCCCCCATCGCTCGGCGAATTCCAGACGGTGTTGACTGTGGGACGTGCCCACAAGGAGACTCTGCGCACCTATCGCAGAGCAGACCAATGTCGTCATCAAACCCATGGTACCAGGGCCAAACACTACCACCGTCTCATCGCGCCTCAACTGAGCACGCTCCAAGACCGCATGGACGGCACAGGCTAGCGGTTCAGTGATGGCCCCAACAAGGGTGCTGATGCCCCTTGGTAACGGGTGCACCCTTTCGCGGGGCACTGCGGCATAACGGGCAAAGAAACCTGCAACCGCTGACCCCAGTCCTTTTCGTTCGGGGCACAAGTTCAGTTCGCCACGTTGGCAGAACTGACAATGCCCGCAGACGGAGTAGGTGGTTTCGGCCACCACTGGCTGCCCAAGCTCCAGGCCGCAAACCCCATCTCCCAAGGCTGCCACGCGGCCTGCCCCCTCGTGGCCCAGTACAACCGGAGGCTGCACACGCGCATCTGGCGCCAAATCCACGTCATGGATCTCCAGATCGGAGCCACAGACACCCGCCGCCTCGACGGCCACCAGCACCTGCCCAGGTTTCGGACGGGGTTGCGGCACTTCCTGGAGGTGGGTGTCCTGTCTCTTGCGGCTCAGGCGCACAAGAGCTTGCATGCTACCGCCTGCCCAAAGCGCAATCAAACACGTTCCTGCACCTCATGCATGTCTCATCTCGGCCGACAATGTCTCCAATCCCGGGCCGTGGTCCGGCCAGTGGCAGCACCTCCTCGGTGGCTGCCTGGACCGCCGGGCTGCTCAGTGGGGCAGAAGTCGCCCGCCTACTGCATTCTGGCCTAGGTATGCTCGTAGAAGCACGCCTGGCAAGAGTTCGCAGGACAGGCCGCCGCTCAGAACGCATACGTCAGGAGCGGATCGTAGGCAGACCATAGCGTTACACTGCCCAGGCAGTGCTGGTTGACGCCGGCCTTGAGTGCCGGCGTCAACCAGGCACCTGCGACCACTCACACCTACATTGACGAGCCGTGTTCGCTGCTACGCTGGAAGCTCCTGCCTAGAAGATCAACGACAACAGGAATGCTGGCAGGAAGCTGAGTACCACGATATCCCACTCGCCTGCGCCGACAGCGGAGGACACCAGGGCTCCCCCTGGGACTGAAGCCGGGAGTGCTCCCACTGTAGTAGCCCAGTAGGTGAAGGTGCCCGCCGCAAACGTAGCCGTCAAGAGCTTGCTGAGCACAACGAAGAAGGTGGCCACGGTCGCGCGGAAGAGGTTCCGCTTGCACATGATGACCGGCATGATCGCCGAAAAGGCGGTACCGCCGATGTACAGCAGGGGCAAGAACGAGTTCCCGGGGAAGCGGACCAGGATCAGTGTGAACACGATCGCGAACATGCCTACCGTGATTACACCCGGGTCGCCCAGTCCCAGCGCAAAGTCCATGCCGACGTACATCTCTTTGCCCTTGAACCGCCCGCGCATCCATTCCTGGGCGCCTTCGGCGATGGGGCGCAGCCCTTCCAGAAGGACTCCCACCATGCGCGGTACCAGAAACATGACCGCGGCAAGCGTGACGCCGGTGTTCACCGGTCCGCCAAACAGCGTGCTGAGACTGGCGGTTAGCGTCCCCTGTCCAATCTGGACCAAATTGGCCCACAACTGCAACAGAGTGCCGAGAATCACACCCAGGACGATCGGTTGACCCAACAAACCGAAGCGCTCCTGCATTCTCTCAAACGTCGGGTTCCATTCGCGGATGGCAGGGATCCTCTCGATGACCCAGTTGGTCACCCACCCAATGATGCCCATGGAGATGGCCGACATGGTTGGGAAGGAGATGCCCTTCTGACCCAGGTGCTCCTCGACCCAAGGTGCGCTCCAGTCGGCAAACTTGAGCACCACGACTTCCGCCAGCAACCCAACTACAAGTCCGGAAATGAACGCAACGGTGTTGTTGACCCCCGCCATCACCAGGAACGCGTAGGCAATGCCACCACGGAACATAAAGTGCCACATATTCCAAACGTCGATCATGAGCGTCTTGGTGAATCCCTTCCACAGCAAGAGCAAGTTGAGCAGGATAACCAACGGAAGCATAAAGGCCACATAGGGAGATGCCCAGGCCAATGCGCCTGCCACCGGCCAGTCCACATCAACAATAGTCTGCTTGAAACCCATCGCCTTGGTCACGACGCCCACCGGGCCAGGGATGCTCGAGAACATTAAGCCCATGACTGCCCACAGGCCGATGAAGCCGATGGCGATCAATAGCGCAGCCCGGACTGCCTTGCTGGGCTTTACGCCAAAAACCAATGCTATCACGAAGACCAGGATGGGAAGCAGAACGTTGGTTCCGAGGTTTAGGATTCCCTGGTACAAAGCAACAAGGTTCATTGTTCCACTCCTTTTGCAGAGAATTGACTCATTGGACAACGCTGAACACCGGGGAAACCAATGGCACTATGTATCTATGTGCATCACCCCCTCCCGCTCAGTCCCCAGCCTGAAGAACAACCAGGATCTCCTGGAGTGCCTTTTCTTTGCCCATGCCGGTCAACAAAGGCACTCCGTTGACAACAGGCGTGCCGACATCACGCTGGTACTTGGATGTTGTCACAATGAGATCTGCACCCGAAGCTGCGAAAGGCAGTTCCACGATGGTGCAGGTGTGAATGTCAACCGCAATGCCGTGTCTCTGACAAAGGTCCTGAATCTGACCAGCCACCATGTTGGACGTCGCAATGCCACTGCCACAGGCCACAACGACATACTTCTTTTTCTTCATCATGCGTGCACCAATTCCTGCTCTTTCACTTCGAACGGCCTGCAACGGCAATCCTGGCACCCACCTACACGCCTGGAATGATGGCCACCTTCACCACCTCACCGGCTTTCTGCCTCTCCAAGGCTTCCACCAACCGATCCAGCGGCCATTCCGCGGAAATGATGCAGTCAGTCTTGATCTGCCCCCGCTTGATCAGGTCGATGGCTACCTCGGCATGCCTTGGAGTCGTGTTGTATACACCCTTGATGGTCAGGTGGCAATAGTGCAGGAGATAAGTGTCTACAGCGATCTTGGTTCCTCGGGGTGCGCCACCAAAGGCGTTGAACAGCCCTCCCTTTCGTAGCATTTCAATCCCCGCCTCCCAGGCAGCGGGTACCCCGGTGGCATCGATGGCCACGTCCACGCCGCGTTCATCTGGCGTAAGAGCACGCACCGCCTTGATCTGTTCATCTCGCTCGGCCACTTCGACCACCTCATCCGCCCCCAGACGCTGTGCCATCGCAAGCCGTTCCTGAGAGAGCTCACAGACGATGACGGACGCCCCTTGTAGCTTCGCCAGTTGCGTCATGAAGAGCCCAATGGGCCCTGCTCCGATGATGGCCACGATGTCACCGATGCGGATGTTGGATTCCTCAATTCCGTAGAGGGCGCACGACAGGGGTTCCACCAGGGCCGCCGCTGCATACGACACGTGGGCAGGGATCTCAAACAGATTCTGTCTCCAGATGTGCTGAGGTATGAGCACGTACTCGGCGTAGGTGCCGTTCAGAAGATGTGTGCGCTGGAATTCACAGAGGTTGGGCTGCCCACGCTTGCAGAAGTAGCAGTCCCCGCACGGGCCAGTGTTGCTCGCGGCTACTCGCATGCCCTCCCGGAACCCGACGACCTCTCTACCCACCTGGACGATGTCTCCGGCGGCCTCATGTCCATACAAGGAGGGGGGAACCAGATTGGGATGACCACGGAAGTAGGTCTTGACGTCAGTGCCACAGGTTGTGGCAGCCCGCACCTTCAAGAGAATATCGGAGGGACCCAGCATTGGTATGGGTTTTTCTTCGATGCGAATGTCCTTTGGCCCGTAGTAGATGGCCGCACGCATGTTGCCTCTCATGGATCTCTTCTCCTCAGTATCTCCTGACCTGGGCTATTGTTACGTAAAAATCTCCCCCAGGGTTGTGACCTTGCCATACAGTTTGGCCAGGATGAGAATCATAGCAGCCTTCTCGACGGCCTCGGCGACGCCAAATGCCGCTCTCATGTCGGCACCCAGCGCGATGGTACCATGATTGGCCATCAGTACCGCTTGGCGCTTGTCGCCGAGCGCAGACACGATGTTCTGCGCGAGCTCTTCTGTGCCGCTACGAGCGTACTCGGCTGTGGGAACGCTGTAGGGACCTAATTCGTAGTACATCTCGTCGAGGAAGAAAGGAATCTCCGTTCGATTGACAGAGATGGCTGTGGCGTAAACAGAGTGGGTGTGGACAATCGCGCGCGCGTCGGACCGGGCGCGGTAGATGGCGGAGTGGATCGGCAGCTCGCTCGAGGGACGCCCTGAGCCAGTCAGCTTGTAGCCGGTCAAGGTACAAAGAACCACGTCTTCAGGCTTCATTGCATCGTATGGTGCGCCGCTGGGGGTTATCAGAAGCTTGTCTGTGTCCAGGCGGGCACTGATATTGCCCGCCGTCGCGACCACATAGCCCTTTTCCGACATGAGCCGAGCAGCCCATACCACCTGTTGGCGCAACTGCCCTTCGTCAACTATCTGAGCCACTGACACAGGAGTGACGCCTCCTATCTGGGCACAGAGCCAGCTATGATGGCTTGAGGTAATGCCTGAACAATCAAGCCAGCTCCTACGTCAATTCATAGGCATGAAATGGCTTCACAAGCACGAATAGTATAGCATATTTTGTCGAGCTTGTCAATACCCCTGAGGGGTTCCCTTTTTTGTTGCCGTGTACGATCGTGCTATAATCCGCATATGCTGTGCGGCGCCCCGACCCTGCTTCTTTGGGGGCAGGCCGTTGCACCCCAGCGGGGGCGCACGTTGCCCAGGTTGCGGCTCTCCACGCTGTTTCGACATGCAAGACTTGACCCATGGAGGCACACCCATGAGATACCCCAGGTCCAGTGGCATCCTGCTACATCCCACGTCGCTGCCGGGTCGCTACGGCATCGGCGACCTCGGACCCGAGGCCTACCGCTTCATCGATTTCTTGCATGAGACGGGCCAGAGCATCTGGCAGGTCCTGCCTCTGGGCCCGACCGGCTATGGCGACTCACCCTACCAGTGCTTCTCGGCCTTTGCCGGCAATCCCTTGCTCATCAGTCCGGACTTCTTGGTCGAGCAAGGCCACCTCTCTCCAGCGGACGTCAACCGCGTGCCCGATTTCCCCGCCGCGCAGGTGGACTATGGGCCCGTGATCGAGTTCAAGACCGGCCTCCTTACGAAGGCTTTTGACAACTTTCGACGCAGGAACAACACCCAGGAAAAGGACGCGTTCGCCGCCTTCTGCGATGGCAAACGGGCCTGGCTCGACGACTATGCGCTCTTCATGGCCTTGAAGGAGCACCATGGCGGGGCGGTGTGGAGCACCTGGCAGCGCGACATCGCCGGCCGTCAGCCACAGGCGATTGCCCACTGGGCGCAAGCTCTGGCAGACGAGATCGACCGCTTCAAGTACCTGCAGTTCGAGTTCTTCCAGCAGTGGGCGGCGTTGCGCTGGTATGCCGGGCAGCACGGCGTCCGCATCATCGGCGACATCCCCATCTTTGTGGCACACGACAGCGCCGACGTGTGGGCCAATCCGCAGCTCTTCTCGCTCGATGAGGCCGGCAACCCCACCGTGGTGGCGGGCGTGCCACCCGACTATTTCAGCGCCACGGGCCAACTGTGGGGCAACCCGCTCTACCGCTGGGACCGCATGGCCGAGGCGGGCTATGCCTGGTGGATCGAGCGCTTCCGCGCCACCCTGGAGTTGGTGGACGTGGTGCGGCTGGACCACTTTCGCGGTTTCGAGGCCTACTGGGAGGTGCCCGCCACGGGAAAGACGGCCGTGGTCGGCCAGTGGGTCAAGGGCCCCGGCGCGGCGCTATTCGAGGCCGTGGAAGAGGCGCTGGGCAGGCTGCCCATCATCGCGGAGGACCTGGGCGTGATCACGCCGCCCGTGCGCGAACTGCGCGACCGCTTTGACTTCCCGGGCATGCGCATTTTCCAGTTTGGCTTTGCCAGCGATGCCTCGGATCCATTCCTGCCGCACAACTACATCCCCAACTGCGTGGTCTACACCGGCTCGCACGACAACGATACCACCATCGGTTGGTTCAACTCCGCCCCACCCAAGGAGCGCGAGGCCGCGCTGGCCTACTTTGGCACCGATGGCCACGACATCTCGTGGGACTTTGTCCGCTGGTTGCTGGCGTCAGTAGCCGACACGGCCGTCGTGCCGCTGCAAGAGGTCTTGGGCCTGGGCACCGAGGCGCGCATGAACTACCCTAGCCGCCTTGGCGACAACTGGGGCTGGCGCTTCCGGTTCGAGGATTTGACCTCCGCGCTGTGCGAGCGCCTGCGCGTGTTGACGGAGACGTATGGGCGAGCTCCGAAGGCAGTGCCGAACGGATAGGTTTGAGCAGGCCGGTCAATTTGACAGCCGCATGGGAACACAGTATGATAGCATGTTGCCTGAGGGACAAACCCAAGGCGGCATGGCGTGACCCTGACGAGGCGGTTGCAGATAAGCAGCGCTGTGGCGGCCTCATTTTGTGTGTCTGCGATACGGCAGCGGCGCGCCACATCCTTTCGTACGGAACGTGAAGCATGGCAAGCAATCATCAGATGCAGGAAAAGGATATTCAGCACATCCGCAATATCGGCGTGATCGCCCACATCGACGCGGGCAAGACCACGACGACCGAACGCATCCTCTACTATGCCGGGCAGACGCACCGCATCGGCAGCGTCGACGATGGCACCACCGTGACAGATTTTATGCCGGAGGAACGCGAACGCGGCATCACGATCCAGTCCGCTGCTGTGACGGTCGACTGGAAGGGGCATCAGATCAACATCATCGACACCCCCGGCCACATCGATTTTACGGCCGAGGTGGAGCGCTCCCTGCGTGTGCTCGATGGCGGCGTGGTGATCTTTGACGGCGTAGCGGGCGTGGAGCCCCAGTCCGAGACGGTTTGGCGCCAGGCCGATCGCTTTGGCGTGCCGCGCATCGGCCTTGTCAACAAAATGGACCGCCCAGGCGCCAACTTCCCGCACACGCTGGACATGGTGCGCGAGCGCCTGGCTGGCAATCCGGTGGCGCTCCAGATTCCATTGGGCAGGGAGGCCAACCTGCGCGGCTACCTGGACCTGGTCGACATGCGAGCCGTGGCTTTCGACCCCCAGGGCGAGCCCAGCGCCGAACCCATCCCGGCCGAGCTAGAGGACACCGCCCGCAAGGGCCGCGAGCGCATGATCGAGCAACTGGCCGACCTGGACGACGAGGTCGCCGTGCTCTACCTGGAGGGTCAGGACCTGCCCACGCCCATGCTGCGCGATGCGCTGCGCCGCGAGACCGTAGCCGGCCACATCGTGCCCTTTCTGTGCGGCTCCTCGCTGCGCAACAAGGGCGTGCAGGCCGTGCTGGACGCCATCGTCGACTACCTGCCGTCGCCCCTGGACGTACCCGCCAAGAAGGGCCTGGTCCCCGGCTCCGACGAAGAGGTGGTCTGCCACCCCGACGCCGGAGAGCCAACGGCCGCCCTGGTCTTCAAAATCGTGACCGATCCGTACATGGGCCGCCTGGCCTACTTTCGCGTCTATTCCGGCGCGGTCAAGCACGGGCAGACCCTCCTCAACGCCAGCACCAGTCAGACCGAGCGCACCGGCCGCATCGTGCGCGTGCACGCCAGCCACCGCGAAGAAGTGGAGGAAATCAGCGCGGGCGACATCGGCGCGGTGCTCGGCTTCAAGGCCGCGGGCACCGGCGAGACCCTGTGCGACCCACAACGGCCCGTGGTGCTGGAGAAGATCAGCTTCCCCACCCCCGTGGTGTCGATGGCCGTCGAGCCGCAGAGCAAGGCCGACCAGGCTAAGCTGGGCCTGTGCCTGCAGCGCCTGGCCGACGAGGACCCCAGCATTCACGTGCGCCAGGACGAGCGCACCGGCCAGACCATCGTGGCCGGCATGGGCGAGCTGCACCTGGAAGTATTCGTCGAGCGCATGAAGCGTGAGTTTGGCGTGCACGCCAACGTGGGCCAGCCTCAGGTGGCTTATTGCGAGACCATTACGCGACCCGCGCACGCCGAACACAAGCTGGTGCGCCAGACCGGAGGCCACGGCCAGTATGCGCACGTGGTCATGCAGCTGGAGCCCCTGCCCGCGGGCGGCGGCTACGTCTTCGAGGACGCCCTGCACGGCTCGTCCATCCCACGCAAGTTCGTGCCCGCTATCGAAAAGGGCGTGCGCGACGGCCTGCAGCGGGGCGTGCTGGCCGAGAACCCCATCGTGGACATCAAGGTCACGTTGGTGGACGGCACCTATCACGAAGTGGATTCGTCGGACATGGCCTTTGAGACGGCTGCTTCGATGGCCATCCAGGAGGGCGCCGCCAAGGGCGCGCCCGTGATCCTGGAGCCCATCATGCGGCTGGAGGTCATCGCGCCCAAGGAGTACACCGGTGACGTTGTCTCGGACCTGAAGATCCGCCGGGCCACGATCAACAACCTGGACATACGAGGTGAAGCGCAGGTGATCGAAGCCAACGCGCCGTTGGCAACCATGTTCGGCTATGCCAGCGGAATGCGCTCCCGCACGCAGGGACGCGGCACTTTCACCATGGAGTTCGATCACTATGCGTCCGTCTCGCCCGACGTGCAGCGCATGCTGACGACCAAGAAGGCGGCCTAGCCCAAGCACAATAGCAACAGCGTCTGGCCTTTTGGAGACCTCCTGAGTTGATCCCACGCGGGATCGATTCAGGAGGTTTTTCCGTACGGAGCCTGGATCAGCTTGCTGCCGCGGCCCCGCGCAGTGGAAAGAACTGCTCGCCCGCCAGGTCCAGTCCCTGCGTGGCCAGCAGGTCGGACAACTCGCCGATGCTGTAAATGTGGCAACCCTTCCATCCCGCATACAGACCGTAGGGGTCCAGGTGCACGGCGGCGATGCCCGCCCGGTTTGCGCCCAGAACGTCGATGTAGTATACGTCGCCCACGTAGACGCACTGTGCGGGGGTGAGCCCCAGCGTCGTCAGCGCGTGCTGGAACAAACGCGCGTCTGGTTTGCTGTAGCCCACCACGAACGAGTCGAAGATCTCGTCGAAATACGGGACCAGGCGAAGATCGGCGAACTCCTGACGCACCCGCCCATCCGCGTTGGAGATGACCGACATGCGGTAGCCGGCCGCGCGTAGACGATCCAGCGCCCGCCGCACCCAGGGGAACGTAAAGGTCCACAGGCTGCGTTCCGCGTCGATGCGGCGCAACTCCTCCAGCAGTGGGTCGACGCTGGCCTGTGCGACTCCCGCTCCCTCCACCAGACGCCGGAAAAAGTCGGAAAAGTCCGAGACATTTCCGTGGTCGCGCAGTACCTCGTCATTGTGCACGATGTACTCGGTGGCAATGCGCTTCAATCGCTCCGAAGAGACGTCCAGACCGTGCCGCAGGATGACTTCGTGCATGACGTTGACGTCGGGGAAGACAATGGTTCCGCCGGCATCAAAGAGGATGTATGGCTGCAACGCGACCTCCTGGTGGAATCCATTTGTAATGGGTGGCTAGGCCTCGCCGACGGTCGACTGCAGGTAGGAGCGCATGAAGGCATCCAGATTGCCATCCAGCACCGAGTCCGTGTTGCCAGTTTCGTAGCTGGTGCGCAAGTCTTTGACCATGTGATACGGGTGCAGCACGTACGAGCGGATCTGGTTGCCCCAGCCCGCCGAGACGTGTTTGCCCTTGAGCCTGGCGTGCTCCTCCTCGCGCTTGACCTCTTCGAGCGCAAACAAGCGCGCGCGCAACACCTTCATGGCCATCTGCCGGTTCTGCGCCTGCGAGCGCTCGTTCTGACACGAAGCGATGACTCCGGTCGGGATGTGCGTGATGCGTATTGCAGTGGCGTTCTTCTGCACGTTCTGCCCACCGTGCCCCGAGGAGCAGTAGACGTCGATCTTCAAATCGTCCGGATTGATCTCGATTTCGATGTCGTCCTCCACGTCGGGCACGACCTCGACCAGCACAAAGGACGTGTGCCGCCGGTGGGCGGCGTCAAAGGGCGAAAGCCGCACCAGGCGGTGCACCCCGCGCTCGCTGCGCAGATAACCGTAGGCGTAGGTTCCGGAGACAGAGAAGGTGGCGCTCTTGGTCCCGGCTTCCTCGCCGGGCATGTTCTCCAGCATCTCGGCAGCATAGCCGTGTTGCTCGGCCCAACGCAGGTACATGCGCAGCAGCATGGCGGCCCAGTCTTGTGACTCGGTGCCGCCTGCGCCGGCGTGGATCGAGACGATCGCATCCTTGGCATCGTGCGGCCCACCGAGCAAAAGGCCGAACTCCAGCCCGTCCAACTCCGCGGACAGCTTCTCGACCTCCGCCGCGATCTCCTGGCCCATGGCCTGGTCATCGTCCGCCTGCGCCAGCTCCAGCAGGCCCGTCAGGTCGCTCGCGCGCCTGGAGAGGCCACGCCACACCTCCACGTCGCCCCGCAGGCGGGTCAGGGTCTGCATGACTTTCTGCGCGCCGTCCACGTCGTCCCAAAAGCCCTGCGCGCTGGTGCGCTGTTCCAGTGCGGAGATGTGTTTCTCTGTGCTCGCCAGGTCAAAGACGCTCCATGATCTGGTTGATGCGCTCGTTCAAGACGTCCAGTTTCGACCGTAGGTCTTCCATATGTAACCCTCATTTCCAGCAGTGCAGCCACCCGAAGGACACGTTGGCGATCCCAGCCTTCGGGAGTCCATTCAACTCTGGAACAGTCCTTCTACAAACTCGTCGGCGTTGAACTCGGTGAGATCCTCGGCGTGTTCGCCCGTGCCGACGAACAGGATGGGCAGGTGCAACTCGCGCGCCACCGCAAACACGATGCCGCCCTTGGCGGTGCCATCCAGTTTCGTCAGCAACAAACCACTGACGTTGACGGCCTCTCCGAAAGTGCGTGCCTGGGCCAGCCCATTCTGCCCCGTCGTGGCGTCCAACACGAGAATGGTCTCGTGCGGGGCCCCTGGCAATTGCCTGGCCACCACGCGGGAGACCTTGCCCAGCTCCTGCATCAGGTTGTGCTTGGTGTGCAGTCGCCCCGCCGTGTCAGCGATCAGCACGTCGGCGTGGCGCGACTGGGCGGCGTTGATGGCGTCAAAGAGCACCGCACCCGGGTCGGCGTCTTGTTGGTGGGCGATCACGTCCACGCCCAGGCGTCCCGCCCAGACCTGCAGTTGCTCGATGGCCGCAGCGCGGAACGTGTCACCCGCGGCGAGCAGGACCTTGTCGCCGCGCAGTTGGTGGTAGCGGGCCAGTTTGGCGATGCTGGTCGTCTTGCCCGAGCCGTTCACACCAACTACCAGCACAATCGACAGCGGCCGACGCTCGCCCTGCAGGTAGGGATGGGCGTTGGCCCGTAGCAGGGCCACGAGCTGCTCCTTTAGCAGCGCCTGGATCCGTTCGGCGTGCAGGATATGTTCGCTTGCAGCGCGCGCACGCACGGCCTCCACCAACTCAACGGTGGTCTCAACCCCCACGTCGGCCCCGATGAGCAGGGCTTCCAGCTCTTCCCAGGTCTCATCCGTGATGTCACTTTGGGCCAAGAGCCCGGCAATGCGGCCAAAAAAAGACTGCCGCGTGCGCGTCAGGCTGTCTTGAAGCTTGCTCGGTCGCTTAAAGATCATGCCTCATTATACCCGAAATGGGCACTACGACAAGTCGACATTCTCGTTCCACATGCACGAGAAAGCCATGCCGGACAGACTGTCCGACATGGCCCCAAGTACCTTCCAGGCGTGAGGCCGCTTGCCGGGCGCCCCAGGCCCGGGTTTCGTCTACGGCCGACGCCTTCGGCGCACGACGAGCATGGCCCCCAGCAACGCGGCCAGCAGCAGAGCCAGCCCCCGTTCTGCCCAGGGCAGGTAGGGACGCCAGGGCTCCACGACAGCCAGCCAACCCGCTGTTTCGCTCAACGAACGGCCTCCCGCCTTGTGGGACTGGTCATCTTCAGGCTGCGGCGAGGCCACCGCTGCCACGCGCGCTGGCTCCTGGCTGGGCAGCGGCGCGGCGATCGAAGGCACAGGCGTGCCGGTCGGCACAGGTGTGTCCGCAGGCGGCAGGGCCGTCGGAACAGCCGTTGGCAGTTCCGCTGCGCTGCTAGGCTGCGGCTCCGAGGCGCCCTGGGCGGGCGTATGCGTCGGCACGGACTGGGCCGCAGCCTGCGTCGGCTGGACCTCTGGCATACGTGTGATCGTCACCACAACCGTGATCGCCAGCGCAGCACGGGGCTGGACGGTCTTGTCCAGCGGCGCGACGCTGGTTTCGGCGCTCGTGGCGATGGCAGGCGGTGCGGGCGGCACCGGCGAGTGCACGCTTTCCGCAGAGGGCTGCGCTTGGGGCGCAGGCGTCTGCGCGTTCTGCGGCGCTGGGGGAACACTCGCGGGCTGGGCCACCGCTGCTCCGCCGGCGACTGCAGCTGTCGGCGGCTCGAACGTTGGCTCCGAACCAGGGCCCGTCATCAGCGCCTGGCTATCGCCTGTCGACTGCTGCGCGGTCGCAGGTGTCTCCACTAGTGGAGACGCCTGAAACCCTACGCGGGGCGCAGACACGGGCTGCACCTCCTGCGTGGCAGGCGCGCTCAGAGCCTCGGGCGAGGAGCGGCCCGCGCGCAGCAAGCCATAGGCCGGCAGCGACGCCTGGAAGCGCAGCAGCGCGTCGCCCGAAACGACCAGCACCAGCAGGACCGCTGCCACAGTGGTGGCGGCCTGCAGATAGCCATAGCCCCAACTGCGCCGCTGAACGCGCGCGGGCTGGCGCGCCTCGCCAACGGGCAGCAGGAACGAGCGTGGCAGCTTCACCGCGGGGACCGCGCGCAGCAGCGATACCGTCTGGCGCAGAGACGCCAGTTCCGCACGGCAGTCGGCACACTCTTGCAGATGGCGCTCCACACGCCCACGATCTGCCGCCGACAACTGGCCGTCCAGAAACGCCGAGAGGTCCTCGCGGACCCGCTCGTGTTCAGTTGTGGTCCAGCGCTCGATCCAATTGAACATCATAACTCCGCCTCGTTTGTTAGACGATAGCGCGCGGGGATTAGTTCCCGCGTGTCCCGGAGGTAGTCGCGCAAACGAGCGCGGCCCCGGCTGAGCCGCGATTTGACAGTACCCAGAGACACGCCCGTGGCCACAGCGATTTCCTCGTAGCTCAGTTCCTGCACGTCGGAGAGCACCACCACGGCACGTTGATCGGGGGGCAGCGTGTCCAGTCCGGCCTGGATGGCGCGGCCCAGGTCCTGGCGGATGGCGTATTCCTCGGGCGTTTCGGCGCCGTCGGCCACAATGTCGCTGTGGTCGGGATCGATCAGCATTTCGTCCAGGGAGGAGGTCGGGCGCCGCTTGGTGAGGCGTAACTGATCATAGCAGGCGTTGACCACGATGCGCAGCACCCACGCCTTGAACGATCCGCCGCGAAAGGTCTGCAGGGCGCGAAAGGCGGAGATGAACGCATCCTGAACAGCGTCTGCGGCTGCGTCTTCGTCGTGCAGGATGCGGTACGCGACGTTGTAGACCAACGACTGGTAGTTCAATATGAGCGTATTGAAGGCCTGGGCATCGCCGCGGCGCGCCGCAGCCACCAGGGCTTGCTCGTCCATGCTCGGTACCTGCTCCCCTCCCAAGAATCTCAGCAGGGGATTATAGCTCTCGCAGCACCTTGCGTCAAGCAGACCGCTCGGGGCGCCAGGGCTTTTCCAGGCACTCGCGTTGACACTTGACGCGAACCGCGGTATAGTGCGTGTGCGTTGCTGTAGTGGGTGCGCTTGATCTTTGCTTCATCTTCCAAGCTATGCGTGGTGCGGGCCCGTTCCTTGGGCACACTACTACCCAAAGGGCTGGGCGACCTTACGGCCACCGTCAGAAGCGTCCCGCCCGGCAGTCCATCTACGTGGATGGGCCCTATGGCCCCTGTGGCACCTCTCATCACGACGCGCCCGGCTATGTCTTCCTGGCGGGTGGCATCGACGTGCCCCCCATCATGAGCATGTTGCGCACCAGAGAGAAATGGCACAGGCAACCCCGCCGGACCGGCGTGCGGCGCCTGAAGAATCCGTGTGGCGAAGGAGGATGCGAACAGATAACTGGAGTAGCGTAGCACTGGAGAGTAGAGAACGAACAGAAATGGAGAAAAGGAGAGTGTGAGATGATTGATCGGATCATGCGCGTCATCAAGCTGGATTTTTCCGTCTTCAAAGAAATCGAAGGCGACCCGAATGCTACCAGCGAGGCCGCTATCGTCGTGGTGGTCGCGACCCTGTTTTCGGCACTGGGGTCAGCCGTACGCTCGCAGCACTTCTTTGCGTCTTTCCTGAGTTCGCTGGTCAGCGGTGTAATCGGCTGGGTGGTGTGGTCGGCCGTGACCTATTTTGTCGGCAAGTCCATGTTTTCCGGCAAAGGCTCACTCGAGGGCATGCTGCGCCTGATCGGGTATTCGCAGGCTCCACAGATCCTGGGCATTCTCAACGTCATCCCCTGCGTGGGTTGGATCGGCGCGCTGGCCGGCGGAATCCTGTCCCTGATCATGGGCGTGATGGCCGTGCGTGAGGGTCTGGACCTGGACACAGGTCAGGCCATCATCGTCATCATCGTGGGCGCGATCGGGTGGGCCATTGTCTCCGCGATCATCGCCCTGATCTTTGGCGTGATCTTCGGCACGACCATAGCGATCTTTGGCGGAATCACGCAAGGGCTGCGCTAGCCTTCGAGGACCAGATCCTGCCGGGTTGTGCCCGGCGTTGGGCGTACTCACTTGACGGCTGAGGTGCTGGAGAATCCTCTCCGGCACCTCTTTTTCTTCTGCCTACCCTGCTCCTGGACTCACCTTCCCGAAAGGCCCGCCGAAGCGTGCCAGTCGGTATCGCGGCCTCACCTTTCGGGAAGGTTCTTCGACACCCTCAAGCTGCGATTTGACACGTGGGCCGAATTCTGCTATCATTAGCACGGAAACGAACACAAATGAACGCATCGCACGGCGCGAAGCTCAGTTGACGTCACGTTTGGGCCCACGCGCACCCAGAGAATGGCCGCTTACATGTGTGGTCGAAGGTGAGCGCAATGCTGACGGAGGAGAGACGCCAGACCATTCTGGAGCAGCTCCAGTCCAGAAGTGTGCTGAGCGTCTCGGAGTTGAGCAAGAAACTATCCGTTTCGCCCATGACCATCCGCCGCGACCTACAGACGCTCGAAGTGCAGGGGGCCTTGTTGCGCGTGCGCGGCGGCGCGGCCTCGCTTCACAGCGCACACGAACCCTCTTTGATATCCCGCGAAGACCAAAGCGCACAAGAAAAGGAAGCCATCGGACAGGCGGCAGCAGGCCTGGTGGCAGATGGCGACGTGATCATCCTCGATGCCGGCACCACAACTCAACACCTCGCCCGGAACCTCAGAACCCGGCGCCAAGTCGTGGTCGTCACTAACGCCGTGAACGTGGCCACCGAGCTGCTCCGCTGCGAGGGCGTGGAAGTGATCATCTTGGGCGGCAAGCTCAAGAAGAAAGAACTGTCCCTGGTTGGCCCCTTTGGCTGCTATGCCCTGGGCCAGATCCACGCCGACAAGCTGTTCCTCAGCGTCGCCGGCGTCGACCCAGAGGCTGGCTTGACGGACTATGACCTGCTCGAGGCCGGTGGCAAGCAGGCCATGATCAAGGCAGCGCGCGAGGTGATCCTCCTGGCTGACCACACCAAGTTTGGCGTCGTGTCCTTTGCTTGCATCGCCCCGCTCCAGGCGCTACACAAGGTCGTGACGGACAGTGGCACGCCGCTTCACTACCTGGACACACTACGCCAGAACCAGATTGAGGTCATCGTCTGCCCGGTGGGTTCCGCGGTCGCCAATGCGGCCGCGTAGGCTGCCCGGCTTTTCGCACATCTTGATTTCAACGAGAGGGAGAACATGTCGAGTTCGGAAGAGTTCATCCGTCGAGATGCCGCACACGTCATCCGGGCCTGGGCCGGGGTCGCCGAGCCAACGGTGGTGGCCAGGGCCAAGGGGGCCCTGCTCTGGGACCCGGAGGGCAAGGAATACGTCGACTGCAGCAGCGGGCTTTTTACCGTCAACGTGGGCCACTGCCATCCCGAAGTCGTCGCTGCCATCAAGGAGCAAGCCGAGAAAGTGATGCAAGTCTCCATCCTGCAGACCACCGAGGCCCTGGTCAAGCACGCCGAGCTGCTGGCCGAGATCGCCCCTGGCGACCTGAACAAGGCCTACTATACCAACGGCGGCACCGAATCCATCGACACGGCGCTCAAGTGCGTGCGCCTGCTGACCGGCAAGTATGAAGTGATCGTGCTGAAGAACGCATTCCACGGCCTCACCGGCAGCGCGCTGGCCGCGACGGGTGGAGTTTCATATCACAAGGGCTTCGGACCGTTGGAGCACGGTTTTCTGCGCGCCCCGCACGCCTACTGCTACCGCTGCCCGTTCAACATGACCTACCCCGCCTGTGACTTGCGCTGCGCGCAAGAGATCGAGAACATCATTACTGACACGGCCATCAGCACTGTCTCCGAGGGTTCCATCGGCGCGGTGCTCGTGGAGCCCGTCCAGGGGCGCGGTGGCATCATCCCGCCTGATGCCTGGCTGCCGCGCGTGCGCGAGATCTGCACCAAGCACGGCGTCCTGCTGGTGGTGGACGAAATCCAGACCGGCTTTGGCCGCACGGGCAAGCTGTGGGCTTGCGACCACGGCAACGTGGTGCCGGACATATTCGTCATCGCCAAGAACGTGGGCGGCGGCATCCCCGCCGGCATGGTGATGCTGAACGACGAGCGCGCCGCCAAGATCCAGACCGGAACGACTCCCACCCACTCGGGCAACGCGCTGGCCACGGCTGCCGGCTATGCCGCGGCCAAGGTACTGCTGCGCGAAAAACTCTGGGAGAACGCGGCTGCCATGGGCAAGCGCTTCAGTAAGAGCTTCCTCAACGCTCCCATGTCGCGCTACGTGGGCCAAGGCGACTTCAAGGGACTGATGGGCGGAGTGGAACTCGTCCTGGACACGAAGACCAAGCAGCCCGTCCCGAAGGACAAGATGAACCAGATCAAACTGGGCCTGCACGAGCGCGGGGTGGTCATCTCCTTCTCGGGCCCCATGGGCAACATCTTCCGCGTCCAGCCCACCCTGGTCATCACATCAGCGCAGGTGGACCGCGTCGTGGCCGCTTTCAACGATACCGTGACCCAAGTCCTGGGCAAGGACTAGGTCATATGGCCAAGGAGACTGCAATGAACTCTCGTCTCAACCGCATTTTTCGGAGTGATGGACGCGCGGTCATCGTGCCGATCGATCACAGCATGGCCGTGAGCCTGCCCCAGGGCTGGGAAAACCCGGGCAAGACGCTGGCGGCGATCATCGAAGGTGGCGCAGACGCGATCATGACCACCTATGGCATAGCCAAGCATTTCCGGCCGCTGCTGCGCGGCAAGATCCCCGTGATCGTGCGCGTGGACGGTGGGCCCTCGTTCTTCAGCGAAGAGTGGGGCTCGTTCACGCGCTGGTCGCAACTGTACAGCGTGGAGGACGCGCTGCGCATTGGCGCAGAGGGCATCATCGTGATGACCTGGTTCGGCATCCCGGCCGAGGTCGACTCGATCGAGATCACGGCGCGCGTGGCGACCGAATGCGAGCGCTGGCAGGTGCCGCTGGCTGGCGAGGCCATCCCGCACCCGAGCAAGTGGTTTGACGCCGAGGCCCTGGCGGCTGCGGCGCGCATTTCGACCGAGTACGGTGCAGATTTCATCAAGACGCACAACCCCGGCTCGGTCGAGGGCATTCGCCGCATCACGTCGGTGTGTCCCGTGCCGGTGCTCACGGCAGGCGGCGCGCGTGCGCACTCGCCGCGCGAGGCGTTGGAGGCAGCAGAGCACATGCTGCAGGGGGGCGGTGCAGGCGTGTTCTACGGGCGCAACGTCTGGGAGCATCCCGACCCAGCCGCGATGACGCGCGCGTTGGTGCGTCTTCTGCACGAGAACGCCACAGTGGAGCAGGCACTGCAGGAGCTCAGATAGCCTTCTGATTGCCGTTTCCGGTATCCTTGGAATGCCTTTGGCCATCGTTCCGTGCCGCTTGCTGGTGGCAGACGGCCCCGGGAATCGGCGTTGCCGTTCGCTTCGCCTTGTCTAGTCGACAAGACTAGGCGAAGACGAAGGGAGGGGGGTGATCCATGAGCGATAGCTGAGTCTTAGCGGGAACCCGCTTTTCCCATGGGTAGCCAAGGACTGGAAACAAGTAATCAAAGGAGGAATTGTAGAATGGACGATAAGGCCAAGAAGACAGAGCGCAATCTGCTCTACGTGATGATCGCCGGCATACTGATCTGGGCGATCGCCTTTCTGGTCGCGCAACCCTGGGGCGCCAAGCTGGGCGTCTCGGGCGCGCCCGGCCGCGTGCTCCTGCTGTGGGTGTGGGCCTTTGCCGCAGCGTTTCCCTTTGCCCTCTATTGGATGTACAAGTTCTCGCGCCACCCCGAATGGAACGTGATGCCCGGACGCTGGGTGGAGGGCATGAAGGTCAAGGTAGCATCGCCCTACACCTACGTGGCCATCGGGGTGGTCGGCGCCTTGTTCGCCGTGGCTGCTCTGAGCGAAGGCATTCGCCTGGACTTTCAGGCCATGGTGATCGCGGGCTCGGCAGCCCTGTTTGGCAGCATCATCTCGTTCTTTGGTCTGCTGGTCGGGCAGGTGCTGGGCCGCCTGTTCATCCATCCCTTCTGGGTGTCGGGTGGCGCCTCTGTGTTCCTCAACATCCTGCCCTACTCGGTCTTTGATGCCGCCATCTGGGCCTACGCGGGCTACTGTTTCTTCAAGTTCGTGCACTTTCGCCCTAGCAACAAGAGCCTGCTGGTCGGCTTCCTGACGGCCTGGATTCTGTCCGAGCCGATTCACCAGATCGGCTGGCTCGTCGGCGACTATATCACCGGCAACCCCTGGGAAGCCGCGGCCGCCAACATCGCGCGCGACTGGGTCCTGCCTCAACTGGCGTTCCCCTTCTTGCCCTACTGGGTGCTGAGCGCGCTGGCCTTTGTGCCGATCGGGTACCTGGCCGGCATGGCCGCCCGACGCGCCTGGGCCGGTGGGCGAGGCGAGGAATAGCCCCCACTCGCATGCCATAAGATCTCATCTGTGGTCGGACCGCGTCGGTGCTGCGGTCCGACCACAGCCGGCGCGTTTCGCGATCCATCCTGAGACCGCATGATTGGGCACCCAACAGCTTCGTCTTCGCCCAGTCTTGTCGACTAGACAAGGCGAAGCGAACGGCAACGACGTGGCTGAAGAGACACACGCCTTTCACCATCAAGCGAGGCTGACCCCGTTCGGGCCGGCCGCCCGCCGGGGCGGAACGGCCCTAGCAGAAACCGAGGCAAGAGAATTCCATGAGCGTTGTCGAGTTCAAGGACTATAGTTTCCGCTACCTTCACCGCAAACAGCCGGCCCTGAAACACATCAGTCTGTCACTCGAGCCAGGCACAGTCGTAGGCATCATTGGGCGTGCTGGCGCGGGCAAGACGACCTTTGTCAAAGCGTTGAACGGCCTGGTGCCACAAATCGAGCCAGGCTACCAGGATGGCGATGTCATCACCGCCGGCAAGAACACCCGCCAGAGCGACGTCTCCGAGATGGCGCACTTTGTCAGCATCGTGCTTGAGAACCCCGAGACCCAGATTTTCTCCCTCACCGTAGAAGACGACGTGGCATTTGGCCCCGCCAACCTGGGCGTGCCCACAGACGAGATCTGGGAGCGCGTGCGCTACGCCTTGAAAGAGACGGACCTGGAGGGCTTTGAGCGGCGCAATCCCAATAATCTCTCGGGTGGAGAGCAGCAGGCACTGGCCGTGGCCGGTTCGCTGGCCATGAAACCGTGCGTCCTAGCCCTGGATGAGCCGGTGGCCATGCTGGACCCCGTCGGCAAGGAGCGCGTCATGAGCGTCGTCGAGCGCGTGACACGCAGCGAGATGCGGACAACTACCCTGATCACCGAATCAGGAGCCGACATCGAGCCGCTGGCCGACAAGCTGGACCGTGTGGTGGTCTTGGACGAAGGCCGCGTTCTGGCAGACGGCCCGATGGACGTGCTTGCCTCGCCAATCCTGGACGAGATTGGCGTGGGCCACCCGCAGGTAGTGCGCCTGTTCCTCAGCCTGCAAGAAGCGGGTGTGGCCCTGCCACGCATTCCCGTGACCCTCGAGGGGGCCACGCAGGCCACGCGCGAGCTGCTGGCCGCCGCGGGCGTGCAGCGCATCCAGGTTCCTCCGGGCTTTGGCCAGACGCAGCCGCGCACGTTCGGCGAGCAGGTCATTGAGGTGGAGAACCTCGAGCACGTCTATCCGCCGCATATCCCCGCCTTGCGCGGCGTATCGTTGAGCATTCGCGCTGGCGAGATCATCGGCATCATCGGCCAAAACGGCTCTGGCAAGACGACCCTGGCCCGTCACCTGGTGGGACTGCTCAAGCCCAGCAACCGCGACGCCGTACTGCACGTGATGGGCAAAGACATCACCAAGATGAAGATCGTTGACATTATCAGAATAATCAACTATGTCTTCCAAAACCCGGACGACCAGATCTTTGCCGACACCGTGCAAGAGGAGATCGCCTTTGCTCCCATGATGCTGGGCATGCCACCCGCTGAGAGCCAGCCCATCATCGAGCAGATCCTGGAGACCTTTCACCTCAAGGGCCACGAGAAGGACTTTACCATGTCCTTGCCGGAGGACCTGAAGACCTACCTCTCCATCGCCTGCGTGCTGCCGTTGCAGCCCGAGATTCTGCTGATCGACGAGCCCACCACGGGACTGGACACGCGCGGCGAAAAGCTGATGATGGAAAGCCTGGAGACGCTGCGCCAGCAGGGCCGCACCATTGTCATCATCACGCACAATATGAAGACGGTGGCCCAACACTGCGACCGCGCTTTTGTCATGGCCAAGGGCAAGATCATCCTGCAGGGCACCCCCCGCGAGATCTACACCCAGACCGAAAAGTTGCTGGAGGCCGACATCAAACCACCCCAGATCACCCAGCTCGGGCAACGGCTGGGCGACCTGGGCTTCCCAGGCAACGTGCTCACCGTGGAGGAAATGGCCGACCTGATGCTGTATAACCTGGGGAAAGAGAGGAATCGGGGATAGAGCATGGCTTACTGGCTGGAGTATGAGTCGCGCGATACGTTCTTGCACAAGGGGCTGCACCCGCTGACCAAGATGGCCATCATTGCTTCCATCATGATCGTGGTGGGCATCTGGTGGAACCCCCTCTTTCAGCTGTTCCTGCTGATCCCGGCGGCATGGATGGTCTACGACTCTAAGCTGCCCCTCTACTGGTTCAACGTGATCATTCTAGCCGTCATCACCAGCCTCTACCCGGTGGCGATGACCTCGCTGGGCCAAACCAACCCTGCCATCTACAAGGTGCTCGACCCGGTCTGGGCCACCACCCCGCTGCTGGTGCACACGTTCCCCATCGCTGGCAAGCTGGGCATCACGCCAGGCGGACTGATGTGGATGGCCGCCTCGGAACTGCGCTCCATCATCATGGCCACCTATGGCTTTGTGTTCATCTATACCACGTCGGTGGCCGAGGTAACGGACACGCTGCTGGCCTTTCATGTGCCCCAGGCCGTGGTCTTTGTCATCTCCATCGCCTACAAGCTGATCCCGCACCTCAACCGCGTCGTAGACCACATCCTCAGCGCCCAGCGCCTACGCGGCTGGAGCATCAACACCATCAACCCGGTCAAGATCGTCAAGCGCACCATGCCACTGATGAACCCACTCATGCGGCGCGTGGCCATCATGACCGAGCAGATCACGACCTCTTCGCAGATCCGCGGCTTTGGCTCAGGCAAGGTTTCACAGACGCGCAGAATCCACCTCAAAACGGTCGATTATGCGCTGATCACCGTGTCGGTGCTATTCGCGGTGGTAGCGCTATTCCTGATGATCTTCTACCGTGTGGGGCTGCTCTAGTCTTTGGACGAGTAGCCATGCACCTGCGACACAACAAGGTCGGGCCCCGCGCCCGGTCTCTTGTGTCGGAGTAGCCTTCCCGAACGTCTTCTCGTAACAGCCGGCAGGTATTGCGGAGTTGCCCCCCGGTGAGATCGTTGGACGCCCTCTGTGCACTCGATTCCGTCCTGCAGCGTGGCTGTGCTATAATCATCGAGATTCCTGCATGCGGAGGGCTAGCTTGGACACAATTGACCGGGAACAAGAAATCGCGCAACTGGGCGCCGCATACGGCGCTCCGCTGCGCCAACGCTATGTGGTTGAGATGAGACCCGAGGCCTTTGAATTCTGGAGCACCAAGGCCAGCAAGCGCTTCGGCGAGGTGGTACTCTTTATCCTGCGCCGCAGCGGCAAGCTGATCCTGCACACCAAGCAGTTCTACCCCGAACAGGCCTTCCGCGTGCCTTCGGGCACCTTGCTGGAGCACGAGCCCCTGCTAGACGCGGTCTACCGTGAGACACGGGAGGAAACCGGGCTCCAGGTCAGCGTGGAGCGCTTCCTGGCCACACTCGAGTTTGAGCTGCGCTGCGGGGGGCACCTGGTCCTGATCCATTCCTACCTCTTCCTGCTGCGCGAGCGAGAGGGGCACCTGGAGACCCACGACCCTTCCGAGCAGATTGCCGCCTTTTCCGAAGTGGACCCCTCCGATCTGGTGGACGTGGCCGAGCGTCTGGAAAGTCTGCCCGGGGATTGGCACGATTGGGGCGTGTTTCGCGCCATTCCGCACCGCGTGGCGGCCCAACTGCTGCGCCCCCGTTCGTGGCCGGCGCACCGGCCACGCCGGGGCGAACGGCCCGGCGTGGGACAAGAGTAGAGACCATGACGGAAAAGCGGTATGACGTGATCATGGTGGGTGCTGGTCACGCCGGATGCGAAGCAGCCCTGGCTGCTGCGCGCATAGGGGCCAGCACGCTGCTCCTGACCATGAACTTGGACCTGATCGCGCAGATGCCCTGCAATCCGGCTATCGGCGGGCCGGCCAAGGGCCACGTGGTGCGCGAAATCGATGCCCTGGGTGGCGAGATGGGCCGCAACACGGACCGCACCTTTATCCAGGTGCGCTTGCTCAATT
>Ga0315274_10003229_pt1 | contig 24295 bp, 14 predicted proteins | sample YL17G02_20_MG_FD_203700 | JGI IMG/M metagenome (GOLD analysis project Ga0315274, IMG submission 203700) | Sediment microbial communities from Yellowstone Lake, YNP, Wyoming, USA - YL17G02_20 | ecosystem: Environmental > Aquatic > Freshwater > Lake > Sediment | place: USA: Wyoming | collected...
GCCAGACATGCTCACTAAGCCGATTTCCGTCCGCCGTATTTTGGAAAAACAGGGACCTGAGTGGAAAGTCGAGCTCTTGACGGGCGAGGCCGGGCTCGACAACACCTTCTCGACTTCCGAGTTGAACCGACCCGGGATGGCGCTGACCGGCTATTATGATGTTTTCTCGGCGGACCGCATGCAGATTCTCGGGTTGACGGAGATCTCCTATCTGCGCGGCTTGAAATCCAAGGAGCGCCGCCGTCGCCTCCAGAGAATCTTCGAGTTCTACATCCCTTGCATCGTGATTACTACGTCGCTCGAAGCGCCCGAGGAGTTGCTCGAGATCGCCACGGAGAACCGCGTTCCGGTTCTGCGCACCTCGCTCCTGACCTCGAACTTCTCAGGGCACCTCTCGCATTTCCTGGAGCGGGAGCTCGCGCCCTCGTGGGCCATCCACGGCGTCATGATGGACGTTTTCGGCATGGGCGTCTTGATCCAGGGCCGCAGCGGCGTCGGCAAGAGCGAATGCGCCCTCGAGCTGGTCGAGCGGGGACACCGCCTCGTCGCCGACGACATTGTCATCGTGCGCCGCGTCGGCAACGAGCAGCTGATCGGCGCCTGCTCCGAGCGCTTGCGCTATCACATGGAAATCCGCGGCATCGGCATCATCGACATCGAGAGCCTTTACGGCGTTCGATCCATCCGGGATGAGGAGATCGTCTCGCTTCTCATCCGTCTCGAACGGTGGAACCCAAAGAAGGATTACGAGCGCCTGGGCATCAAGCAGCGCTACACCAAGCTGTTCGACTGCCGGGTCCCGGAGTTCGTTCTGCCGGTCGAGCCCGGGCGCAACATCTCGATCCTGGTCGAGGTGGCGGCCCTGACGCAGCGTCTGCGGCGCGCCGGCATCAACCCAGCCGTCAGCCTGAACGAGCAGATCCTGGCCACCATGCGATCGCAGCAAGCAGGGGCCCGGCCCCCATCCGCCCGCGCCGTTGCGACCGCGGGCGGGGGACGCGTAGCCGCGTCGGCGGCCGAGACGGTTCAAGCGATCCAAGCCATCCAATCCGCCACGCTGGAAGAAGAGCAGGAAGTGCTGCCTTGATGCGGGGAGTTCGAGCCGGGGATCTCTCTCGCGCAACGGAAGGTTCACTCGCATGCCCCGCCGTCTACTGCTGATTGAAGACGACGTGTCTTTCTCCAGGCGTCTGCAGGCGAACCTGCGGTCGGCGGGTTTTGCCGTTGAGGTCGCCGAGGACGGCGCCGGCGCCGTCGACGCCCTCAAAGCCGCTTACTGGGACCTTGTCGTCACCGACATACGCCTGCCCGATTTCAGCGGACTCGAGATTCTCAAGCGCATCAAGGAGGGACGCGACGGACTCGACCCTGGTCTTCCGGTAGTCGTGCTCACCTCCGTGCGCGACGTCGAGACAGCCGTCGGCGCCATGCGCGGCGGCGCGGCGGACTATCTGACCAAGGAGAGCGAAAAGCAGGAGATCATCATGCGCATCGAGCGGGTGCTCGAACAGAGCGCCCTGCTCAATGAGAACCGCTATCTCCGCGACCAGCTCGAACGGCAGAGCGAGTTCCGCGAGATGGTGGGCGAGAGCCCGCCCATGCGCGCGATCAAAGACGAGATAGTCCACCTCGCGGGCCAAGACGTTCCGGTCCTGATCACGGGCGAAACGGGCGTCGGCAAGGAACTCGTCGCCCGCGCCTTGCATCGCACCGGCGCCCACCCCCAAGGCCCTTTCGTCGAGGTCAACTGCGGCGCCTTGCCGGATGAAAACCTCTTGCTGTCGGAGCTCTTCGGCCACGAGCGAGGGGCCTTCACGGGAGCGACCGGCCTGCGACGGGGGAAATTCGAGCTGGCTGAGAAGGGCACGTTGTTCCTCGATGAGATCGGCGACATGCCGCTCGGCTCTCAGGCGAAGATTCTCCGGGCCATCGAATCCCTTCAGATCACGCGCCTCGGCGGCGCGCACCCCATCGAGGTGCGCTGTCGCCTGGTCTTTGCGACGAACAAGGACCTGGAGAAGGAAGTGGCCGCTCAGCGCTTTCGCCAGGACCTGTTCTATCGAATCAACCTCCTGCCGATTCACATCCCGCCGTTGCGCGAGCGCCGCGACGACATTCCGCTCCTGGCCCGCTTCTTCCTCGGTGAGTTCTGCGCCAAGCAGGGGCCCGGCCCCCAGCATCGCAAGCCCCTGCGCCGGTTCGACGAGGACGCCATGGCCGTCCTGCGCGCCTACGGCTGGCCCGGCAACGTTCGCGAGCTGCGCAACGTCGTCGAGCGCCTCGTGATCCGTTCGCGCGAAGAGACGATCGCGCCCGACGACCTCAAGCGCTGCGGCGTCAGCCTGGCCGGCGGCGCGGACGTTCCCGTCTCGATCCCGGAGGAGGGGATTGCGCTCGAGGAGGTCGAACGCCGCTTGGTGATTCAGGCGCTGGAGCAGAGCGGCTGGAACCAGAAGCAGGCGGCGCAGCTCCTGCGGATCTCGGTGGACCGCATGAACGCGCGCGTCCGGAAGTTCGGCCTCACCCACCCCTCCTGGCGCGTGCATCGGTGAGACCGCCGGGAATCGAGCCGCTGCCCCGCCGAACCGCGCGGAACGCCCCATCTGTATCAACGCCCCGTTCTCTATCAGCTCCTCGTGAGGGTGCGCGGGGGCTGGGGGCTGGGGGCTTCCATGCAGAAGGCGACTCTCGCGCATTGCCGCCGAGGCGGCGGCGAAACAATCAGAGGCAAGACAACTCTCGACGAAACCATTCCTCGGCGTTGCGCCGCGTGCCGCGGATGAGGGCCTCCTCGTCCTGCGGTCGGCCTTCCTTGTCTGGCCAGGGACCGGTCTCATACAGCCACGGGCCGGTGAACCCCGCGTCGAGAAGGACGCGCGCCCATTCGCGCCAGGGGATGACGCCTCGGCCGGGGAGCCAGTGGCGCTCGTCCACGCCGTCGTTGTCGGAGATGTGGAGCGTGCAGACGTGCTTCGCGTAGGCGCGCGTGGCTTCGAGGAGGTCCTCCTGACAGTTGGCGTGGTTCACGTCCTGGCAGATCCCAAAGAGGGGATTGTCCAGACGCTCCATGAATGCGAGCGCCTCCCGACTGTTGTTGACGAGACACGTGCGCGGGAGGTTCTCGATCGCGATCTTGACCGACGCGTCCGCCGGCGCGCGCGATTCCAGCGATTCCAGGCTCTCCAACGACGCTTCCATTCGGCGCGGACGGTCGGCGTCCTCGATCGGCTCCGAGCTCGGATGCACGACCAAGCAGCGACCCCCTAAGTCGACCAATCGGTCGAGGCAGAGGCGGATCGTGTCCAGCGTCTCGCGTCGGCGCGCCGGATCGGGATGCGAGATGTCGAGTTCGGCTGAGAAAGGAGCGTGGATCGAGTTCACGCCGATGCCGCAGTCGGCGATCGCCGCGCCCAGATCGGCGAACTGCTTGGCGTTGCTCCAGATCGGGAAGCAGTTGGTCGACAGTTCGACTTGCGCAATGCCGTTCTCCACCATCATGGGGAGATGTTTCGCCGGCTCGAAGCCCGCCGCGAATAGCGCGCTGGACAATCCGACTTCGTTCATTCGTGAGGTCTCCTCGTTCTTTTTCTTGACCCCGGCGCGTGGCTTGCCGCATCCGTTTGGCGGGGGCCTGCCGCGGGGAGCCTAGGCTTCAGTTGGCCTTGGGTCTCGCCTCTTCCTTCAAGCGCTTGTCGGTCTGTTCGGGATTCAGCGCGCGCGCCTTTTCGGCCCAGAGCGTCAAAGACCCCGCATCGCCGCGCGCGCGGTAAAGAAGGGCGAGCCCCACCGCGGCCTCGAAGTCGTCGGGGCGGATCTCGAACGCCCGTCGCAGAAGCGCCTCGCCCTCGTCGAGCCGGCCGAGAACGCGCAGCATGTCGCCCAAGCCGAGGAGGGCGGGCGCGTTGTCCGGCTCAAGGTCGAGAGCGCGGCGCCACAGCTCCTCTGCGCGAGTCGGGTCGCCCGTCTTTTCGGCAATCACAGCGGCGTTGCTGAGTCCGCCGGTGTTGTCCGGGTCCACGGCAAGGAGTCGGTTGATGGCCTCCGCCGCCCCCTCGAAATCCTCCGCTTGGATGAGCGTCTTGCCCAGATTGAGCCACGCGTCGGCATAGTCCGGCTTCTCCTCGATGGCCAGATGGTAGTATTCGGCGGCCTTTTCGTACCGTCCCGAAATCATGTAGCCGTTGCCGGCCACCCAGTAGTCCTCGTGACGGAGCTCGCGCATGACGCGTCGCGCGCCGTAGGAATCGACCCAGACAAGAAGCGCGAAAAGCCCGGTGAGAACCAGGCGAATCGCGACGGCTCGCACCCGTTTACAGGAGATTTCCCCCGCCGCCTCCACCACCCAATGCGCGGCGTAAAGCAAGAGAACCGGAACGACCGGCATGCGGTAGCGCGCGCAAACGAAGAAAGGCACGACCGACATCATGTAGCAGATGACGAAGCCGATGAGAAGCGCTTGGCTCGCCGACGGGCGGCGCCGCACCATCTGAACCAAGGCAAGGGGCGCCACCAGGCCGAAAGGAAGGATCCAGAGAAGAACGGTCAGCAGCCGCGAGAAACGCGCCGCAAAAGAGATCGACTTGTTGTCCTTGATCTCGACGGCGCTCCAGAAGAGAAGCGCTTTTTTCAGCGCGAGTCGGGCGGCGTCGGTCGGATGGCTCGCGATCCAGTCCCACGCCTTGCGGCTCCAGTAGCGCGAGATCTCCGAGGGCTTCATCCCGCGGCCCTCAGCCGCCCCGCGGCCCTCAGCCGCCCCGCGGCCCTCAGCCGCCCCGCGGCCCTCAGCGGCCCCGCGGCCCTCAGCCGCCCCGCGGCCCTCAGCCGCCCCGCGGCCCTCAGCCGCCCCGCGGCCCGTTTCGATCTCCGCCTGCCGCCGCGCGAAGAGATCTACCGAATCCTCGTATTCGGTCCAGTAGCGAAACTGCTTGGGCGTGGCCGACGTGAAGCCGGTCGCCGCCGCGTTATTGCCGACGTAGAAGTTGATTCCCCCCTGTGAAGAGATGAGAACGAAATCGCGGCCGACAACCCAATTGCGGACCGTGACGGGCAGAATGACAGCGACGACGCTGGCCGTAAGGAGGACGAGCCCCGCGAAGTTCCCCCGCCATGAGAGCCCGGCGCGCCACGCGACCCACGCGCTCCAGAGGGCGAAGAACGGCGCCACGAGCAGCATATTGGGGCGCGCCAGCGCGCTCAATCCGCACACGGCCCCCGCCGCGGCAAGACGGCCCGTCCTGCGCGGTTCTTCGCTCCACCGGAGGAAAAGCCAGAGGGTCAGAAGGCTCAGAGGAAGAAAAATCGACGTGATGAGAAGCTCCCCGCCGAAGAAGATCAGTGTGGGGAATGCGACGGCGAGCGCCCCTCCGAGAACGGCGGGCGGGCGGCCGAAGGTGCGCTTGCCGATGAGATACAGGAGGATTGCGGCGAGGGCGCCCAAGACGCTTTGCGCGAGGCGGGGCAGGAAGTAGTCGTGGCCGAAGATCCTGTAAAGAATCCCGAGGAAGTACGGATAGAGGGGCCCCCGGGGGAATACGCTGTGTCCCCAGAAGCTCTCAAAGGCGATCCGTCGTCCCCAGAGGTCGAAGTTCAGCTCGTCGAGCTGGGGAGAGACGAAATAGGGCCCCGAGGACATCTCCAGGAGATACGCCAGGCGCAGGACCAGCGCGGCCGAGAAGAGGGAGAAGATGATGCGGCGCTCGGGCGCCTCGGACTCGCCCATCACGATTCTCCCGAGCCTTCTCCCGGATTGTCGAGCAGTCGCGCCCGGGGATAGGCTTGAGCGTAAAGGAAATAGGAGCAGATGCAGAAACCGACAAGGGGCGTCCAGTTGGCGCTTATGAGAAAGGCGATCAGGCCGAGTCCGGAGACGAGGTCGGCGCAGGCCGCCATGTAGAACGTGCGCTTCCAATAGAGCTCGGCCACGCGCGCGCGCATAAGGCGGACTTCGTGCACGCGATCTTGGAAGCGCATGCGCAAGAAAAGGAGAACGCCCTGTGAGACGAGAGCCAGGAACCCGAAAGACAGAATGAGCCGATTGAAATGCTCCTCGCGCATGGGCCAGAAGCCGAAATAAGTGTTCGGCTCGAACCAAATGCGCTCGACCAGGGCGGCGATCCCCAGATAGAGAAACGGCAAGCCCAGGCAGCAGCGCCAAAGCCAGACCGTCCGGCGCAACGTCTCCTCGGCGCTTCGCGCCCGAGGGGCGGGAGGAGGATTCGTCTCGTCGTTCATGGGGGATGCCCCTTCTCCGTTTTCACGCGGGCGCGGCGCCTTCGCGACGCCGCCATTCATCGCGTTGCCTTGCCCAGGCGGCGAGTCATCGCCCGTCGCAGCCGAGCGCCCGCGAAAAAGGCGGGGGCGGAACGCCGCTCCCAGCTGCGAGGCGCAACGGTCTCGTCGTTCTTGCGAGTCCCAAGGCCCGTCGCGCGCGGCCAATTGAGGGCGGCCCTTTCATTAGCCCTTTCATTAGCCCCGCGATCCATCGCGGGGTCTTTGGGCGGCAGACCCATTAACTGAACCGTTTCAACGGTTTCCCCCTTCCAGACGCGGCTGAGGTCCCACAGAGAACATACGGGGCCGGGGTCCTTCCGTTCGCCGCATCACGTCTCGCCGCCCCCGCAATGCGGCCGCAACGCGTCGGCGATCGCGACCGCCCGCCGCGTGGCCTGGACGTCGTGGACGCGGACGACGTCGGCGCCCTGAAGAACGCCGACGACGGCGGCGGCGAGGCTTCCCTCGAGACGTTCGTCCGCGGGCAGATCGAGCAAGGCGCCGATGAAAGACTTGCGCGACGCCCCCAGAAGCACCGGAACCCCCAGACGGCGCAGCCGCCCCGCGGCCGCGATCAAAGCAAGGTTGTGGTCGAGGGTCTTTCCGAAGCCGATGCCGGGATCGATGCAGAGACGCTCGCGTTCGATGCCCGCGTCCTCAGCCGTCTGTATGCGTTCCTCGAGGAACGCCTCGACCTCGGCGACCACGTCGTCGTACCGCGGGTTCTCCTGCATCGTCTCGGGCGTCCCCTGCATGTGCATGAGAATAAGGCCCGCTCCCGAATCGGCCACGACGCGTCCCATCTCGGGGTCGCCGCGCAGGGCCGTGATATCGTTGACGATCTCGGCGCCTCGTTCGATGGCCGCGCGGGCCACTTCCGCGCGAGCCGTGTCGACGGAGATGGCCACGTCCATCATGGCGCGAACCTCCTCAATCACCGGCAGAACGCGCCGGAGCTCCTCCTGGGTGCCGAGCCGGACCGAGCCTGGGCGGGACGATTCGCCGCCGACGTCGATGAAATCCGCGCCCTCCTCGGCCATCTGGCGCGCCCGCCGCACGGCGTCCTCCGTGCGGAAAAAGCGTCCCCCGTCGCTGAAGGAGTCGGGCGTGACGTTCAGGACGCCCGCAATCAGGGCCCGCGGGCCGCAGAAGAAGGTCCGCGCGCCGCAACGCCAGGAAAGTGTCTTAACCGAACTCACGTTTCTCGCCGTCTCTTCGTGCGGAATGGATCGACCGGCGGAGACACTATAGAATCCGCGCGGCTTCGGGTCAAGTTCCTCTCAATCCGATGTCAATCCGATGTCACTCAATCCGACGGGCCCCGTTCGTCCAAGGCGGGATCCTTCCGGGAAACGGGAGACTCCCGCCGGAATCCGACCTTGACAAAGAAGCCTGAATGACAGCAATCTTGCTTGCCGTCTGACCGAGCGCGCGGCGAGCAGGAAGAGCAATCTTTGCGATGCCCTCCGATCATGAACGAGCCGAACCCCCCCAACTCGCAGAGCCCCTCCGCCATCCTTTGCATCATTGGAGACGAGATTCTGTGTGGGCGAACGCAAGACGCGAACGGGTTCTACATGGCGCGCCGCTTGGATGAGGCGGGGGTCTCCGTGACGGGCATCAGCGTGATCCCCGACCAACTCGACGTCGTCGCCGATTTTCTGCGCCGAGAATCGCCTCGATGCGACTACCTTTTCACGAGCGGCGGCATCGGCCCGACCCACGATGACGTCACGCGACAAGCGGTGGCCGTCGCCACCGGCCGCCGGCTCGTCATGCACCCGGAGGCGGAACGCATTCTGAGAGATTACTTCGGCGAGCGTCTCACGCCCGCTCGCCTCGAGATGGCTCGCCTGCCGGAAGGCGCTGAGCTCATTCTCAATCCAATCTGCGCCGTCCCGGGTTGTATCGTGGGCAACATACACGTCCTGCCGGGCATCCCGAGCATGCTCGAAGTGATGTTCGATTCCATCTTAGCTCGAATCAACGGCCGTCCCCAGGCGCGGGCCGAGATCCGCACGTCCGCCTTCGAGGGGGATTTCGCACACTGGCTTGGCGAGATGTGCCGCGCGTTCCCCCACGTCAAGATCGGGTCGTATCCTCACCTCGGAGATTCGCAGGTCCGGACGGTCATCACCCTCCGGTCGGCCGATGCCGACGCCGTCGATCGTCTTCGCGGTGCGATCGAGACGAAGCTCGCTCAGAGCGATCGGCCTGGGCCAGTCTATGAGGACCAACCTTGAGCACGGACGCCTTGAAGCCTTGCGCGGCGAGAGTCCCAGCGGGGTCTGACGTCGAGCAAGGGGCTCGGCACGAAATGGTTGCCGCGCCTGCCGGCAGGCGGGCCGCATCCTCCGCATCCGGGAGGCGCTTCCTGGACCAACCCGCCGCCTTGCCGATCCTGCTGTTTTGCTCGCTCTTCTTTTCCTTTGCCTACTTCAATCATCTCGCCGCCGGGTGGAACGTCAACACGCGCCTTGCCCTGGTTTACGCCATCGTCGAGCGGGGAACGGTCGCGATCGATTCCTACCACGACAGCCCCGCCATGCCCTTTCTCCAGACGATGGACAAGGCCTTCTACAACGGCCATTTCTACTGCGACAAGAGCCCCGCTCTGTCGTTTCTGGCCGTGCCGCTCTACACCTTGCTCTGGAACGCGAAAATGGCGTGGGGCGTGACGCCGGACTGGAACCAGTCGCAGTGGGTCTTCTGGACGCGCTACCTGCTTGGAACAACCACCGTTAGCCTTGCCGCTGCGCTGCTGGGCGTCTTGTTGTGGAAGCTGGCGCGCCGATTCGGCGTCGGCGCCCGCACCGCGTTCGCGCTGAGTTTCACCTTGCTCTGGGGCACGGCGCTGTCGGGCTACTCCACTCTCTTTTTCCCTTACCTGCCCTCGGCCCTGTGTGTCATGGCGGGCTACGGGTTGCTCTTGGACGCGCGTTTGAAGGATCGGGACGCGCGGTCGAGGGGAACGGGCGAGGCGCCCGTCGCCGCTCGCGGGACGCGGCTCTTCCGGGTGGGACTGCTGCTTGGCATGGCGTGCTTTCTCGAATACACGGCAGGGCTTGCGTGCGCCGGAGTGGGGATCTATGCGGCGTGGGTCCTCCGGCGCCGGCCCTTGGCCCTCTGGAAGCTGCTTGCGGGGGCCCTGATTCCCACGGCGGCCTTGTTCGCGTATGCCTATATGATCTTCGGCCAGTTCTCGATCCCGTATAAGTACGAATACGACGATTTCTTCCGGCAGGAAATGGCAAAGGGATTCCAGGGCATCCACCTCCCGCGCCTGGCCGTTCTCTACTACATCACCGTTCACCCCTTCCAAGGCATCCTCTTCTACTCCCCCGTGCTCCTCCTGGCATTCGGAGGAATCCGGAGAGCTGTCACAGACCGAGACCGCCTGTTCCGGCCCGACGTGGTTCTCTCCGTCTGCGTCGTGGCCGCGTACCTGACCTTCAACTCCGGCTACTACTTGTGGTGGGGCGGCTGGGCCTCCGCGCCACGCCATTTGTGTCTGGCGATCCCCTTCTTCCTGGCGCCCATCGCCCTTTATCTGCGCGGCTCGGCGGCGCGCTGGAAGACGGGGCTCTTTCTGATCCTCTGCGCCGTGTCGTTCGCCCTGAACTTCATGATGACGGCCGTTGAGCCGCAATGCCCCCCGGGTCTGGACAAGGAGGTCCTCATGAACGCGCGGATCGGCGACAACCTGCCAAGCCCCGCTCTCCTGGCCCTCTACCCGCGCTTCTTCCGCGGCGAAGTGGCCCGCAACCTGGGTCACGAAGCGCTGGCGCTTCCCCGACGGTGGTCCCTAGTTCCCCTCTACCTGTTCTGGCTTGTCCTCGGCGTCTTCCTCGCACGGGCCCAGAAGAAGGAACCGCAGCCTCGCGCCGTGAGAGCAGGGCGGGAAAACGCCGTCTGAAGGGAGGGAAGGAGCGGAGAGTTGCCAGGGAAACCCTAAGGCCGCAACGACTCGAGCGCCCGGAGAACAAGATCCGTTGCGGCGCCGGGACTCACCCGTTCCATGTTGATGACCAGATCGTAGTTCGCCGGGTCGGCGTTGTCGGCGCCGTGGAGCTCCTCGATGAAGCTCTGCCGGCGTCTGTCGCTCTCTCGGATCTGTTCGAGAGCGGCCGCTTCATCCAGGCCGGAGTACCTCCCGAGATTCCGCACCCGGGTTCCGATCGGCGCAATGAGGCGGACGCGGATCCCGGAGCCTTCATCCACGACGAAGGTGGATCCCCGTCCGAGAAGGATCACGCCCCCTTGAACGACGAAAGCCCTCAGAACGCGCAGGAGGGAGCGGAAGTACTCCTGGCGATCGACGTAGCGTCCCCCGAGAAGTCCCTCAATGAAAGTCTCGATGTGGGAGCGCACCGATTCATCGAGACGGTCGATGATCTTGCGCTGAACGCACAGATCCTCGGCCACCTTCTCGATCAGAGAGCACCCGAAGATCTCGTACCCGGTCTTCTCTTTGAGGCTCTGGGCCACCAGCCGCGAACCAGACCCGAGCTGGCGAGAGAAAGCGATCACGGGTTCCGGCCGAGCGACTTCCTCGGCCTTCTGCTCAAGCCGCGTCGCCGAGGCGGGCGGATGCTTCAGAATGCTCCGGATGCGATCCCAGTGGTTGATCTGCCGATTGATGATTGTCTCAATGCTTCTCATCGTCGAAAACCCTCCGCCAGACAGTCCTCGGGCCGAGCAACAAGCAGAGTCCGACTGTCTCCCTTGTACAAGAGAACCGGGCGCGTTTCAACGAAAATGCCGCGAGTGACGATCCCAGGCGAGTGAGTCTGCTCTGTCCGCTTCTTGTTTTCAACCCGCAAGACGACCGCGAAAAGCGCCAAACTTCAGAAGAGGCCGTGCCCTTCGCTTTCGCCCCAGAAATCATGGCCGTTCACGTCGCCGTGGGCGAACCAGAGAGAGCGATGGTGGGGATGGTCTCTCGCGCCGTTCTCCGCCTCCTTCACCGGCCAGTGGCGAATGACGGGCTCACCCGTGGGACCGATCAAGGGTAGAAATCGGGGCGCGGCGCGTTCTCCTGCAAAGCGCGAAGCGCTTTCTCGACCGCCTCGGGGCCTTCGAGCGCGCGCGGGGGCCTGGGATGGCTCTCGTCAAAGACGAACAAGGCCTCCTTCTCCTCCGCGATGGATCTCGATTCGTCGATCTCTTCCGCGGCGCCGGGCTGCGCCGCGGGATTCCGCACCGCATCGAGGGACAGGCCGAGACGCTTGGCCAGGAAACGATAAACGGCCAGGCGCTTGGAAGGGCCGTAGTCGTGTTGCTCCTCGGGGAGATGGACGTTCTCCACTTTGCCTCCCGCGCCGTAGAGTTCGTAGACGCGCCGGATGTAAGGGAACTCGACGTCGGGCGTGTTCTTCGTCCAATCCGTGCCGACGGAGACGAGAAGCTGGGGCCGCGGCGCCGCGAGGGCGGCGATCTCCGCGTTGCACGTCTCGTGGTCGCGGCTCTTGTGAATCGGCAAGCCGCTCTCGCATTTGCATCCGCCAAAGAAGTGCGCGGACACCATCACGACCGGCGCACTCATGGCGATCCGCTCGTCGAGCGCGGTGAGCAGGAACGACTGCGTGCCGCCTCCGGAAGCGCCGGTCACCGCAATGCGCCCGGGATCCACGTTGCCAAGGGAGAGGAGGAAGTCAATGCCGCGCATGCTGTTCCACGTCTGGAGGGTGAGGGAAAGAGGCTGCTGATGATCGACTTGCGTGGACTCGCTCCACCCGACCATGTCGTAAGCGAAAACGACGGCTCCCATCCGGGCAAGGGTCGCGCACCGTTTCTGCGTCTCCGGGTGGAGCCGGCCGCCGCCGATGTTGCCTTCGGGGCGGGAATGTCCGTGGGGACAGAGCACGGCGGGATAGGATTCTCTCTTCCCGAGCGGCAGGTACAGGTTGCCCGTCACGAAGAACCCGGGGAAACTCTCGAAGGCGACGTTCTCGACCGTATAGCCCTCTTTCTCGCGCTTCGAATGCCGGATCGGGTTGAGGGGCGTTCTCCTCGGCAGGGGAGACAGGTTCGCCCCGCGCAGGATGGTTCGGCGGATGTTCTCCGCCCGGGCCTCCCATTCGTCGAGCGTCTCGTAAGTTCTCCCCAAACGCTCCAGCAGCGCCTTCCCTTGCTCTTCCGTCAGGTAGGCGCCTTCACAGAGCGTCACTCCATGTTCTTCCGCCACGGGTTCGTCGCCTTTCGTTGAGGGGTTTGTCATCGCAAGCACGGCCCACGACAGCGCGCGGATGCAAGACCGCGTCGGTTTCACCCGGTGTCTTGTCCTTTTCCAGGAGCTTTCCCCGCTCCGACTTTCAGGCTGCTGGGCTTGGGAGCGGCGCCGAGACAGGCGGATTGGCTTACGAAGCGGCGGCGTGATGGACAAGCAACGGCGGGGCTCTTCCTCTCTGGCCGATCACTTCGCCTTGATGATCCCCTTGAGCCTTTGCTCCTCCGCCCCGTTGCGCTGCTTGGCGCATTCGCGCAGGGCGCGTTGCGCCGTCTTCTCGGCTTCCTTCGTGCGGCCGGCGGCGGTCAAGGCGTGGGTCCTCAGACGCAGAAGGCGGGGTCGTTCCCCCTCGAAGCCTTGTCCCTCGAGCGTTTCCTCGGCGGGCGCCAGGCGATCGAGCGCTTCTTGGGGGTTGTCCCGCGCGAGAAGGGACTCGATCTCCACCAGATCGAGCGAGAACAAGCGTTCGCGGTCCCCGATTTCGCGCGCGATTTTTCTCCCTTCCTTCAGACACCGGCCAAACTCGTTCGACTCGCCGAGGGCGAGGTGGCCGAGGGCCAGGTTCTCCAGCGCGATCGCCTGGCTTCGCCGGTCGCCCGTCGTGCGCGCGAGATCCAGCGATCGCGCGTTCTGGTCCATCGCCTCGGCCCAGCGTTTCTGAAGAAGAGCGAGGTTGCCGAGATTGGCGTGGGCCGCCACTCGCACGGCGGCGAAGTGGATGCGCTCGGCCAAGGCCAGCGCTTCGCCGTAGTGTCGCCGCGCCTTGGCGCACTCCCCCATGTTCTCCTCGATCATGGCGCTGTTCATCAGAACCAGCGCGACGCCGAACTGGTTCCGATCCCGCCGGTGGATGCGCAGGACCGTGTGAAAGCTCTCCAACGCCTCCCCAAGACGGCCCAGCTTCCAATCCGTCAGGGCGAGGTTATTGAGTACGTCCGCCTCAACGCCCCGCGCGTAAACCGTCCAGTCCCTCTCTATCTCGTCTCGGAAAGGGTGGGGCTCGACGCGGAAGTTCGCCGCGTCGCGAGCCATGGGCAACGCCTCTTCGAAGCGCTGACGCGCCTTGCGCCATTGCCCCCGGTACATCGCGCATGTCCCCAGCAGGCTCAGGACCTGCGTCGCCAGGCGGAAGTCCTTCATTTTCTCGGCCAGGGCGCCGGCCGCTTTCGCCTCCTCCTCAGCCTTGGCGTAGTCGCCCAGGTAGACGTAAGCCCAGCCCTTCTCGTAGCGCGTCTCCATCTCCAAATGCCTGTCGGCCCGGCACGCCGGCAGCGCCAGCACGTCGTCGAACAGCTCCCGCGCCAACTCGTATTGCCCGGCGCGGAGGTACTGGTCCGCCTTCTGCTTCAGGACCCAGCCCGCCCGCCGCTGGTCCTCCTCGCTCGGCTCGCCTTTGAGAAGGAGCTCGAGCGCCTTGTCGAAAAGATTGATGGCTTCCCCCGCCGCGGCCTGGCGCGCCGCGCGACAGCCCGCCAGCCGAAGGTACTTCACCCCGCGCTCGCGCTCGTTGGCCTCGGTGAAATGGTAGGCCAGCGCCGGGTAGTAGTTCTCGATGTTCGCGCTCAGAGACTCCTCCATCCGCAGGGCGATGACGCGATGGAACTCGCGGCGCTGGCGCTCCAGCAACGATTGGTAGGCCGATTCCCGAATCAGGTGATGGCGAAACAGGAACTCGAGGTCCTGCGGCGTCTTGACGTCTTCGATGAAGTCCAGGCCTTTCAGAGAATAGAGCCGTTCGAGCAGACCCTCGCGGATCATGTCAAAGAGCTCGATCAACTGCAGGGAGAACCGGTGGCCGAGCACCGCCCCGCACTGCAAGACCAGTTTGCGGTCGTGATCGAGGAGGTCGATGCGCGACTGAAGCATTCCTTTCAACGAGGCCGGCACCCACTGGTGGATCTGCTCGACGAGACGGCGCCCGCGCAGCTGGGCCAGGTCGCCTGCTTGGCCGAGTTTGGCTAGCAGATCGCGAACGACCTCGATCAGGTAGAGGGGGTTTCCCGAAGAATGACTCTTAAGGCTGTCCACGATCTCCGGCGCGAGGTCCTCCAGATGAACCAGATGCCTCACGAGCTCGGTGCGTTCCTCATCCCGCAGCGCTTCCAGGCGAATCCGGCCAAGCAGACTGAGGGCCGGGCTCTTTAGAGCGAAGCCCGGCCGATGAGACAGCAGAAGAAAGACGCCCCTTGGCGAGGGCGGAGAAGCCAGACCGTCGAGGACCTCAAGGCTGCTCGCATCCGCCCACTGGAGATCGTCCAGGAAGAGAACCACGGGAACCCGCGCGGCAATCGGGCCGAGAAGGTTTCGGAGGTCCGCCTGGATCTGTCGACGGAGCACCGACGGGCCGAGGACTTGCGTCTTCTTCAGCGCCGCGGGGCAGCCGAACATCGCCTTCAGACCAAGCAGTTCCCCGCACGCCTCGCTTCCTTCCTCATCGAAACTCTCCGCGATCCTCCCGAGCTGCCCTTCCACGGTTGCGGCCGGGTCGTTGGGCCGTCCTTGCCAGAGACGGCTGATCGCCTGTCGCCAAAGGGCGTAAGGATTGTTCCTGTCGTGCGGGTTGCACTCCGCGTTCAGGAGCCTGATCTCGACGGATAGACGACTCAGGAACTCCATCGCCAGACGCGTTTTCCCCAGTCCCGGCCCGCCAATGAAGACATGGCCATGCGGCCGGCCGGCGCCTGACCTGCTGGACGGTTCCCGGCCTTTCTCCCCGGCCGCCTCTCCCTTGTCCGCGTCCCCGGCCAGACTCGCAAGGAACGATTCCCAGCTGCGCGACAGTCTGGCTAGTTCGCGCTCCCGGCCCACAAAGAGCATCGAGAAATCGCGCCGCGTGAGCCCTTCGGTCTTGATCCCGAGCGCCTCGTAGGTGGCGACGGGCTCGGCGATGTTCTTGAACTCGCGGGGAGCAATGGGACGGAATTCGAACACCCCCTTGACGAGTCCATAGGTCTCGGGGCATACGACCAGGGTATCGCTCTCGGCCGCCGCCTCTATCCTGGCCGCCAGATTGACAGCTGGGCCGAAAACGTCGAAGTCGACGCGTCCCGGCCGTCGAGTGATGGACGAGAGAATCTCGCCGGTGGCGATGGCGGCCGACACGCTGATGCGCGTGTTCTGGATGACGGGAAAGGTCCGCACCATCTCGCGGATCTCCAGCGCGGCGCGCACCGCCGATTCGGTGTCCCGATCGTAGGCCACTGGCGCGCCGAAGACGGCCAGACAGGCGTCCCCTTCGAACTTCACAACGAATCCGTTGTAGGCGCCCACGATCTGCGTGCAGATTTCGTAAAAGGAATCGAGGATGCGCTTGAGATACTCCGGACGGATTTTCTCCGACAGGGCCGTGTAGCCCGTGACGTCCACGAAGAGCACCGACGCCGTGCGGTACTCCTCTTCCGCTCGCTGAAGGAACTCCTCCAGGCGAAGACGGTGTTTGACGGCCAGGGAATCCTCGAGCTTCCCGTACTGCTCGCCAACGACCCGCCGCAGGTCTTCCAAGGCGGCTTCTTCCTCTTTGGTGAGCTCGGCCAAACCCGGCGCGTGCGCCTTTTCCTCTTTCCCTGCTTCCTCGCGCGCAGCCTCCGCTCTTTGCGCTTCCGCTCTTTGCGCTTCCGCTCTTTGCGCCTCTTCTTCTGCCCGCGCTTCCTCCAACGCCCGCGCCTGCTCGATCGGCAGCAACTGCGGCAGAGGCTCGTCGGTCAAAACCGCCCCGCAGAAGCGGCACACCCGAGCCTTCGCCTTGATCTCCTCAAAACAAACCGGGCATTCCCTGTAGCCGTCTCGTGCCATGACCCGACCTCCCGGACCGTACCCCGCCCCGACCCCGTCGAAAAGGAAGAGGGATGCGGATGCAGGCGCGGGGCCGGCGAACTCGTCTCGCTGCATCCGACTGCTGAGATCAGTCTATAGCCCGACCGCTCGGAACGCAAGCCTGCCGTCGCGGACTAGCAAAGAGAGGCCCTTGCGAAACTCAGGGGTAAGCGGCTTTCGCGCCTCCGCCAAGACCCCCGCCCCGCGCCGGCGCCCTCATTTTGCAAGGGCCTCAAAGCGCCTGGGAGAGAAAAAAGCCTTGCATCGGCGGGGGGAAAATACGAGCTTGGAAAGTGGGACCGTTGCGGGCGCCGAAGGGGTGCTACGCGGTCGATAAAGTGCGAGCGACCCGGTTGGCAACTCTCCGAGAAAACAGGGGGCGTCGTGGACGAATTCGCCAAAATCGCGATCCTGGAAAACGAAGTGGAAGCCCAGATTCTCGATTCCATTCTGACCGAGCGCAGGATCCCCCATTTCTTGCGCTCGTATTACGATGCGGCATACGACGGTATTTACCAGATGCAGAAAGGGTGGGGCGCCCTCTACGCGCCGGAAGAATGGCGCTCGGACATCGTCGAGATCCTCGACGACGTCCGAGACGACTCGGGCGACAGTCCCGTTGACGGCCCCTCCTGAAGACCGCTTCCCTTGTTCCCCCGAGCCCGGGAAGACGGTCGCCCAACAAGGCGCCCTCCCGTCCCCGCGGCCGGGAAAAGAAGAGATTCATGTTTCGATTCCCGCCCATGCCGCCATTGCGCGAGCAGAACGAACGAGGAGACCGGATTGGCGTGTCCGCGGCGTTGCGATTTCTTTCCGTTCTTATTCTTGCCTCCTGGGTTCTGCTTGCCGGCAACGCCTCCCTCGCCCAGTCGGGCGGACTCGTCGTCGAGGGGATCCAGGACTTCCAGGTTCTCCCCTACAAGGAATACTGGGCGTCGATCTCCTTCGCTGTCAACGTCCGCGGGAGTGTCTCCGCTGAACTGACTGCCGCGGAGGACGGTCGGATCGTGCGGACACAGAGCTGGGAAGCGGCGGCCGACTCCGCCGGGGCCTCTCCGGCCGAACGCCGAGGCTCGCCTCTGCCAGGTCCCGGGCCTTTGCGGCGGCTCATGCTTGAGAAGCTTCCCATCGGCGGTCCATACACGCTGCGCATCGCAAGTGGCGACGACGTGGCGATCTTCCAGAACCTGCTGGTTGGCGAGATCTGGGTTGTCGGGGGAGGGGACAACGCCATCGGCGCGCCCGCTCGGCGCAATCCTCGGTCGATCCCCCAAGTGCACTTCCTGCGCGACGGTCGGTGGCAGGAGGGCGCGCCGCCGCTGTTCGAGACGCTGGAAGACGTTCCCGCCGGGGAGGCCGCGGACGACAAAACCCGGGTCTCCCCCTGGTTCTACGGCGCCCGGCACTACTACCAGTACCACGGCATTCCCGTCGGCCTGATGGGATGGGCCGAGCCGGGCGCGCCCATGGAGCGCTTCTGGGACCGGGCGGGCGCCGAGATGCCACGGTTCAAGAAGCTCGTCGAGACCCACGGCGTAGGAGCAGCCGTCTTTGGCTGGTACCAAGGCGAGGCGGACGCCCATCCGCTTGGGATCGCATCGTATGCCGAGAGGCTCAAGGCCGCGGCGGCCGTTCTGCGGCGTTACGCCCAGAACCCGGAGATGACGGTCGTGGTTGCGCAGCTTTCCTGTCTTCCCGTTGCGGACGGCCGACCTCCAACCCCTTACTTCGGGCGAATCCGCGATATCCAGCGCCGTTTCTGCGAGGAAGACGCCCGCGCCATCGTCGTCCCAACCATGCACTACTCCCATCGCGACGCGCTCTGTCTTGACGGTTCGGGAGTGGAGGACCTTGGCCGGAGCATCGGCGAGGCCTTGATCCTGGCCAAGACAAGCGGGCAGCCCGCGTGGCCCGGGCCGCGCGCGGCGAAGGCGCAATTCACCGACGAGACGCGCCGCCGCGTCGTGGTCGTCTTCGACAACGCGAAACAACTGGTCGCCTCAAGCGGGGGCGCCGCCTCGCGCGACTGGCTGGTCACCGACGGCAAGCACCTCGGCTATCCCGGCGCCTCCTACCCCGCGACGGGCGGCGCCACGATGACGCTGGAGGTGACCGGGGCTGAGATCGCGGCCGTTCAGACTTCCAAGGATGGCCGAAGGCTCCACGTCACTCTGAAAAACACGGGCTGCATCCGCGTCATGAGCGTAAGCGTGCACGGCGAAAGGGATTTCCTGCTGGATCTCGCCGAGCCCGCCCTGCCCGGGGCGATGCTCTCCTATGCCACCATGAGCGATTCGAGGGGCTCCCTTCGCAACCGCGAGGGCCTTTACTGCCCCGCCTTCGCCGATATGCCCATCGAAGAACCGCCCCGTGAGAAATGACGGACGGCTTCGCGCGTTGCTTCTTTGGACGGGATCAACGCGATCAACGGGATTCCCGAGACGCCGGACCGTTTTGCTTTGGCCCCGGGCGCCTGAATGGGGAGGAGCGAAAATGAACGGACGCGAACGCATGCAGACGATCCTTCGCAAGGAGACCCCCGACCGCATGGGGCTCTTCGAGCATTTCTGGGGCGAGACCCTCCCCGAGTGGGTCAAGCAGGGCTATCCGACCGACGAGGCGGGCAACCCGCGGCCGCCCCACGAGGTCTTCGCCTACGACTTGCTGGGGTGCGGACCGGGGGTCGATACCGCGCCCCGCCGCGGCTTCCGCGAAGTCGTCGAGGAGTCCGAGGACTGGGAACTCGTGCGAACCGGGACGGGCGCCCTCCTGCGGCTGTGGAAACACAAATCGGGGACACCCGAACACGTCGGATTCGAACTGACGACGCGCGAGCGCTGGGACCAGGTCAAGAAGCCGCTACTGGAGTTCGACGCCGAGCGAATCTCCAACCTGGAGGAGTACAGGAACGGCCGCGAGAAGACGCGCGCGGACGGCAGGTTCGCCACCACGCACCTGCTCTTTGTTTTCGAGTTTCTGCGAGGCAGCCTCGGCGACGTCTGCATGCTCGAAAGCATGCTGTGCGACCCCGAATGGATCCACGACGTGTGCCGGGTCGTCTCCGACTGCATGATCCGCCACTTGCGCTACGCCTTCGAGCAGGCGGGCGCGCCGGACGGCGCGTTCGTCTACGAGGACCTGGGCTACACGAACGGCCTCTGGGCTTCGCCGAAGATCATGTCGGAACTCGTGATGCCCTACCACAAGGAGCTCGTGGACTTCTTCCACTCTCAGGGACTCCCGGCTATCCTCCACACCTGCGGCGACGTTCGGGACGCCGTCGATCTGATCGTGGATTGCGGCTGGGACTGTCTGCAACCCATGGAGGCCAAAGCGGGCAACGACGTCGTCGCCTTTGCCGAGCAGTGCGACGGCCGCATGGCCTTCATGGGCAACATCAACGTCATGGTTCTCGAGACGGGCGACCGCGGGGCCATCCGCCGCGAGATCGAGTCGAAGCTGATTCCCCTCCGGGAGCGGGGAGTGCCGTACGTTTTCCATTCGGACCACTCGATTCCCCCCACGATCCGTTACGATTCTTATCGCTATGCGCTCGACGTTTTCCGAGAGTTGGCGGATTACTAACGGGGTCGTGGGGCTTGGCTTCTCAGCTGCTGTAGGGCGTTGCGCGCCTGTTGGTTCGCGGGGTTGATTTCCAGGGTTTTCTCAAGATGCCTAACGGCATTGGCGACGTCCCCTTGACGGAATAGAGCCGACGCGAGCAGGTAATGGGCGTCTTCCGATCGAGGGTCGATGGCCGCCGCTCTTTCGAAGTGCTGAACGGCCTGATCGAGTCTGCCTTGCTGCGCGAGGAACCTGCCGAAACCGGCGTGGATCTGGCCGTTGTTGGGGTCGGCCGCAACGGCCTTCTCATAGTAGGAGGCCGCCTCCCTCGGTTTCCCCTTCATGACCAAGGCATCCGCGAGGCCGGAAAGGGCGTCCGGATACCGCGGGTCCAGTTGGAGCGCCCGTTCGTATTGGCCGATCGCTCGGTCCACTTGTCCCATCACGATCAGAGCGTTGGCCAGGTGGTAGCGCGCGGAGGCGTTCTGAGGACTGGTCTCGATGACGGCCTCGAAGCGTTGGGCGGCCTCGGCGGCTCTGTCGAGACTCATCAAGGCGATTCCCCAACTGAGGTGAGCGGGAACATAGCGGGGGTCGAGTTCGAGGGCCCGGCTGAAGGAAGCGATGCTTTCTTTGGCTTGTCCCGCGCTAAGGAGAGCCACTCCCCAATGCGTGTGAGCCTTGGCGGATTTCGGGTTGATTCGAAGGGCCTGCTTGTAGTGGCTGAGGGCCTTGTCGAGGTGTCCGCCACGCGCCAAAGCGTCGCCCAGGCAGAGATGAGATTCTTCGGAGTCTGGTTTCAACTCCAAGACCCTCTCAAAACGCTGTGCGGCTTCCCCGAAGTTCCCAAGCGCCATTAAGGCGAACCCCCAGTTGCTGAAGGCCGCGGGGTATTCCGGGTTGGCCTTGGCGGCCTTCTGGTAGTGGGGAATCCCTTCCGGAATCTTCCCTTGCATGCAAAGAGCGACGCCCAGGTTGGTGTGCGCCATCGCCGACTCGGGGTCCTTCCTGAGAAACTCCTTGTACCCATCCACGACTTCGTCCAGTTTCCCGGTTTCTGCCAACGCACGGCTCAAATGGAGGAGGGCGTCGGGGTAGTCCGGCTTCATCTCGTGAGATTCCTGGAGTTTCGCAATGGCCTCCTCGATCTTCCCCAGCCGGACCAGTTCCAGCCCTTCGCGCATGCGTCGACGGTAATCGAGGGCCGGGGCGACGATTTCACGCAAGGATTCCGGGCGATTGTTGAAGAACTCGGGGATGTTCACCGCTCGGTTGAAGGGCGTGGAGTCGGGAATGAGAATGGGCGGACTGTCCGTCCCGGCTTCGTCAACGTGGGTCAGGAACATCTCCGTGTAAGGCGTGTTCACCTTCGATGAGAACACGAGCCACCGGCTGTTGGGCGACCAGCTGTGCCAGGAGTTCATCAGAGAGGTGTTGCAGCGCATCTCCCGCGCCTCGCCTCCCTGGGCGGGAATGACGTACAACTTGCTGTCCGGACGCATGAGCAGCGCATTGCGCGCTTGGACGAAAACGATCCACTTCCCGTCGGGCGAGAACTTCGCGAAGGAATTGCTCATGCCGTTGTTCGAGGCCCCCGGGACCGGCTCGGCGACGCCGCCTTTCCCGTCATTGTAGGGAATCCGGCACAGATCGAACTTGACCTGCGTCTCCTCCGGGTCGTTGGCGCGCTTGGGACGCGGTCCGGGGCCGTAGTTGTCCTTCGCCTCCGCGCGGATGAAGACAATGGTCTTGCCGTCGGGACTCCAAACGGGATTGCCCTGCACGTACTCCTCGAGGTCCGCTCCAGGCAGACGGCGGATCTCCTTCGTTTTCCTGTCGTAGATCGCGATGATGCCGCGCGTCGGGTAGAAGGTCTGGCAGAAGCGGAAGTCCGGGTAGTTCACGGCGAAAATCGATTCGTTGATCGTGGTGGCTACTGCTTGTCCATCGGGGGAAACTTGCGGGAAGAGCCCCATGGTCTCCTTGCCTTCCGGCCTGTCTTTGAACTCATTCCAGCTGAAGACGTCTGCATCCTCAATGACCATGCGCTCCTCGATGTCCTTCACGACGTAGGCCCCTTTGTCGATGGTCTCCCCCTCGGCGCTCGGGCCGTCCATGTCCATGCCGAGGGTCTTGCCGTTGACGGAGAAGGAGTGGCAGTTGGCGCAGGTAGGCATATCCCTCATGACGGACGGGGCGCTGGGTTTGGAGATGTCGCGCAGTCGCCAGTCGATCATGGCCACAGCCGACGCCGCCAGCGGCCGGATCACGCCTTCGGTCGTCGGCACGGGCATCATGGGAACATCGCGGTAGAAGATCGGCGCTCCGACGGGATCCTTCGACGTCTTGATCCGAACGCCGCCTTGGGACAGGAGGCGCGGCGGGGACCCCTCCTTCGAGACCGCCGTCGCACTGAGCCCCAGAATGGTCACGGTGGCGTCCTTCTCGACCGACAGCCTCTTCATGAGCTCCCAGACGGGCCCCGAAGGGATCCACCCCTTGGCCGAGGTTTGGTACTCGGTTTCCTTATGGACGTTTGTGTCGGTGACACACCTCGGGTCTATGTCTCGGACCTGGCGCTTCCCCCCAGTCAGAACACAAAGGCGGTGAGGAACATCTGTGAACGCAACGACGACGAGCCAAGCCTGCGCTTGCTCGGAGGAGTCATGCCAGAGAAACTGCGGCGGGACTATTTCCGGCGGGAAGATGGATCCTTCAAGAGGATAGTCGATCTTCAGCTCCGCCAACTGCCCCTTGGAGTCCCACGTTGCCAAGATCGGCGGGATCGCGGTCTCCGGTTCCGCGGAAAGATCCTGCATGGATCCTTTGCCGTCCGAGAAGAAGAGGTCTCGATCCAACCGGAGCTCGGCGCTCTCGGAAGCAAAAGACGGGCCGGCGGTCGCGATCGCGAGCAGCAGGATCGCGACCATCGCGGTCCGGCCATGAGAACTGCTGACCCTGTGCATCATGGCGCCTCCCCTTAAGTCACCATTTCAGACCTATTCTCCCATGCCGATCGGACGGGGTCAAGGGCAAAGCCGCGCGGAAGCGGCTCGAGACCTTCGTCTCTCGTATGGCTTGACATCTTCTTCCCGGTTCCTCTACTGTTCGCGGGTGTGCGGAGACGGCCTTCCCCGGACCCGCCGTTTTTTTCGTGCCGGGGTGGCGTTTGCCGCGGGCGTCGCGTCATGACGCGAGAGGAAAGCGACTTTGGGAGGAAAGGGAGCGGGACAAGTGAGACTGAGGCAGATAGGCATGATTCTGGTTCTTGCGGGGTTTACTTTCGAGACGGCTCTGGCCCCCGCGGACGATTGGCCGCAGTGGTTGGGACCGAATCGCGACGGCATCAGCCGGGAGAAGGGGCTGCTGAAATCGTGGCCTCCCGGCGGACCGAAGGTTCTTTGGGAGAAGAAGATCGGGGAAGGACTGTCCTCTTTCGTCGAAGCGGAGGGACGGGCCATCACCCTGTTCCAGGCCGGCGGCTCCCAGTGGGCCGTCGCCTTCGACGCGGCCACGGGAAAAGAACTCTGGCGCGTGCGCACGGGAAAGGAACTCCCAGATCAGAAGCCGGGCAACCCCGGCCCGCGCGCCACGCCGACCGTCGAGGGGGACCGCGTGTACGCGCTTGACGGGCACGGAAATCTCCTTTGCCTGAAGGCGGCCGACGGAAAGGTCCTTTGGGCGCGCAACATCTGCGAGCAATGCGGCGCAAAAAGACTGACGTGGGGGGTCGCCGCTTCCCCCCTGATAGATGGAAACAACCTGATCCTGGTGGTTGGCGAATCAGAGGACGCCGCTATCGCGGCCCTCGACAAGATGACGGGGGAACTCGTCTGGAAGGCGCTTGGGCAAAAGCCGGGCTATGCTTCGCCCATCCTGGCCGATCTGGGCGGCGTAAAGCAGTTTGTGTTCTTTCTCGGCACGGACATCGTGGGAATCACGCGTGACGGCAAGAGAGTCCTGTGGCAATACCCGTGGAAAACCTCGTACGACGTGAACGCCGCGACGCCCCTGGTCAAGGGCGATCAAGTGTTCGTCGGTTCCGGCTACAATAAGGGGTGCGCCCTGCTCGAGATCGACCTGAAGGCCGATCCGCCAGTGAAGGCAATCTGGGAGAACAGGGAATTGCGCTGCCAGCTGGACACCGCCATCCTCCACGAGGGCTATCTTTACGGGTTCGACGATATAAACCTCTGCTGCATCGAGTTCGCCAGCGGCAAGAGAATGTGGGAGGAGAAACGTTTCGGCCAAGGCGCGCTGACAATGGCCGACGGCCTTCTCTACGTTCTGGGCAACGGCAACTTGGGACTCGTGCGCCCGACGCCGAAAGGGTTCGACATGATCTCGAACGTGGACGGAATCCTGGCGAAGCGCTGCTGGACAAAGCCGACGGTGGCGAACGGCCGCCTCTACTTGCGG
>Ga0315274_10003231_pt1 | contig 24288 bp, 16 predicted proteins | sample YL17G02_20_MG_FD_203700 | JGI IMG/M metagenome (GOLD analysis project Ga0315274, IMG submission 203700) | Sediment microbial communities from Yellowstone Lake, YNP, Wyoming, USA - YL17G02_20 | ecosystem: Environmental > Aquatic > Freshwater > Lake > Sediment | place: USA: Wyoming | collected...
AAGGGATACGCCTATGGCTGTTCCTAACCAATCTGCGTTCAGTGTATTGGAACCCGTTGGACCTGTACGGCGTACCTTAACATCCCAAAGCACCGGAGGTGCTATCTCCTCCGTCCTGGAACCGTCCAACCCACCGCCTCAACCATTCGACACTGATAAATCATTCACTATATCAACGAACCTCGATTTACCGGCATTCTTACGCCAGGCGAAATGAATAATTATGTTGGACGCTAAGACACTATCTGCCATCGCAAAACAAATACATCACCAGTTCCCTGAGGTCGCTGGGAGTAAACCAACCGTTAGGATTCAAAATCCCCCTCAAGCAAAAAACACCTCCCCGACCAGAGAACACACATCATCGTTGTATTTGATAACCTTTCGAGGAACCGCAAATACATCAGCAGGGAAATCCATACCGCGATTGGTGAGGGTTGTCGTTACAGTTGACGGAAAAATTATAAAAATAACCACATCTCGCTAGGCGTTTGGACAATTATGACCATCAACTTTCGCACTCGTGTTGAGCTGACATGCTGGGACCTAATCATCCCATTGATGACCAAATTGCGCTATATACGTGCTGCAACTCAACCAAAGCAAACGAGTCCACTCACATGCAGGCAATTCATAACGCAAGTGCTTATATGGTCTTCAGCTGGTCTGCTTATAGGTTTGGCGATCAGCTCAATTCGTGTTCTATTTTCGTGAAGTATTTACGATCAATAAAGAGTACATGATGAATAAAATTTGTCACTTCCTTGGAATCATTATGCTGCTCTTCTGTCTGGTTAAGCCAGGAGTAGCACTAGCTGAAAGTGGTCTACCCGACTCAGCTGAATTTGGTTACGGCGTACGCCTGGATCTGAGCGGAGCTCAAATAAACCCATCCATCGCAGCCGCGGCAAGTCTTAAGCTTCACTGGCTGGCACTCGATTTCGACTGGTCTAACCTGTGGCCAGCCAGGGATTCTTCCCCTGACCTGGAGCCATTAAACAATGCGATGTACCTGGCTCAACAAAATCATCTCAGCGTAATGATTTCGATCACCCGACCACCAGCGTGGGTCGTTTCGTCCGCGGGACCTGATCCTACGATGACGACCAAGGTGGTGAAATACCTGGCACGTACATATCCAGATGTACTGCTAGCCATCGAATTGTTTCCGGGTGCTAACACAATCCGGGGTTGGGGCACGATCCCCAATCCAATAGCTTATCTCAGCTTACTGCAAGCTACTACCCAAGCACTGCAATCGGCTGGAAGTCCGGTGATCATCGTCGCAGCTGGTCTGACACCATTACCTCCCGATCCCCCAGACGGAGATATCGATGACCTGGTCTTTCTGGATGCTCTGTACAATGCTGGGGCACAGACGTGGATGCCAATAATTGGCATCCGGATGCCAGAGACAACTGGCGATCCGATGTTTACACCAACCCAAGACGAGAAACGCTGTCTTCTACATTTTGAGGAAGTCCGCCAGGTGATGCTTAATCACGATCATCGCGAGGGGTTGATATGGCTTACCGGGTTCTCCTGGCCCACAGGAAACCTTCAACCTTCCGATGCTATCTACCAGAAAACTGAGGCGCAGACCCGCTGGCTCAATCAATCTTTCCAAATCCTGAAGGCTCAATTGTACTTAGGAGTAGCATTCTTTTCACAGATCAACCCACCTGGACCGCGCGCAGTAGCTGAGAACCCGATCAGTTTAATACATCAGGACCTAAGCTTCCATCCTGCCTTAGCTAATCTTGGATTGTTGATCTCACCTCCTGCAGACAACACAAAATTGTCAGTACAGACTGTGTTGATCAAACGAATAGTTCAGGAAGTGCAATTCAAACCATCGGCGCGTAATGCTTCTTCTGGACAATGAAAACCTTACGTCTTTTCTTAATCGCATCGTTCATCGTTTCACTTCTGGCTGGTTTATGGGCCGGAAAGTTAATATTTAAAGCTAAACAAAACATCAGACAAACCTCTTCTCACACCAAGGGTATCTCCACAAAACCTGGTGAGCAGGAAGGCATCTGGTTGATCGTAGTCGACCAGCTGAACAGTTCCACTCCGCAGCTCGAAGGTATCTGGCTATTTGTGTATATTACCAATTACATGACAGTTAAGCCATTACCACTCTTCCCATCGGATAACCCCGAACGAGATGCTGAGCTTGCCAAAGTATTCCATTTAACCTCTGACGATAAAATTACTCCAGCATTTTGGGATTACCTAAAAGCACATGGTTATCCGGTACGAGATTATATTATCTTCGATGAGATTGCAGCCGCAGGTATTATTAACTACTACGGGGGTGTTAATATTCAAGGGAACCACCTCAATGGGCTCGAAGCCCTGACTCAAACACCGAAATCCTGGGAAGATCCTATAAGATCCCTGCAAAACCAGATAGCTATCATGGATAGTCTATGCAAAAGTGTCTTCAATAGTCAACCTGCCCCCGATTTATATAAGCTTCAAGAAGAAGTTAATCACCATCTCTTATCCAACCTCGATCTGAGTAAAAAATCAAAAGAATGGCAAAAGTTGATCGCAAGTGGGAACCACAAAGTCTGCGATATTCCTGAGTTATACGAAAAGATGCAGATAAGTTCCAACCCTTGAAACACAGAGGCGACCATGAATTCGTTATACCTACGTGAAATCCAATTAATCATGGCAGGAGGAATGTTCTTCTTGGGCATCGGCACCTTTCTCACGGGTGTCCTCATCCTGGTAGCCGGGTCGTGGTGGCGGGATTTGCGTACCCTCACAGCCCAAACTACACGCATAGCCCAAAAAGGCCTGGCAGAAGAAATATCCGGCCTGGTGGGCAACGCGTCCGCTCTCCTCAACTCCATCAATGATATGGTTCACACCACTACTGGCATAGGCGTGTTTCTAACCATTACCGGCTTAATCTTGATGAGTACTACTTTCTGGCTGGTACTTACTTTCGGCTAGCAGCAAATGAATACTACCTTCCTGACACAACTAAAATCCCACTTGCCCGAACACTCCTGGCCTTGGGTGATTGCAGCCCTGCGCCAGGACGAACTTGTTTGGGAAACCCTGCAGGCATACGGCTCAATCCTGCAAGCTCCAACAGAAGAGGATCAACATCCAGAAAGTTGGAACCCTGCCCGTATAGCGTTCTTGACTCTACAGCAGACGCTTCCTTCCCCGAATGCGGCATTGAGCCTCGGTTTGCGTCAGCGTGCTTTCCGAACCTACGAAACAGTTACACAACATCGCCAGTCAAATGAAAATAAATTACAGCCGATGGTACGGGCAGCTTTGTTGGCAGTGGCTTTACGTGAACGACTACGTTTAACAGGAAAATGGGATAATTTGAGTGAAGAGCTATCCCATGCACCTTGCGATATTTGGCGTACCCCTCTCGCTTGTCTGTATGGCTTGATAGAAAAACCATTTGAGTTGCTGCAATCCCTTCTGACAGCTGGCGGATCCCCAGATATACATAATTTGGCTATTCACGCCCTACTCAGCAACCCTCTTCCACCCGAAACACAAACCATTCAGCTACAGGCATTGATGGAAAATTTATCCATTTCTGATAGGAACAATATCCTTTGGCAGCTAACCGTCATCCGGCCTACGTTGGCAGCCGAACTTGCCAGGAATCTGAACAAAACAACACAATCCGAATCTCACGATTTGCCTCTCGATGCACTCGCAGACTACTGCCACCGCGCTGAGATCGCCTTAATCGCTGGTAACCGCACAATGGTTGTGGAAGCGATTAAGGCCGCGCAGGAGAATGCCCGTCTGGTTCAAGCCAGTTTGTCTGCCGAAAGCGCACAAGTCAGCGATACACCACTTACTTCCTGGCAGAAGGCCTTCGAGTTAGCACCTGAAGAACCTGTGTACCGTGCCAGGTTGGCGTTTGCTTACCTGGAAACACAAAATTTTGCTGAGGCGAATGCGATTCTCGATCCTTCTGAAAATACCAACCATCCTGATCTCTTATATGCCTCCGCTCGGCTGGCTCATCTCTCCGGTGAAATCGATCGGGCAAGGCAGCTTGCAAGCCAGGCCTTGACCTTCCTCGAAACATCCCCCAATCCTTGCACGCCCAATCACAAAACTATCCCTTCACTCACCACACAACTTGCTCAGTTCCTGCTTTTAATTAACCTCCCCTCAGCATCCATACGAGCTGCTCGCTTCGCGATCCACGAATGTCCGGACGATTCAGAACGGTTGATTCTTTTGGGGCAAGGCTTATCCGCTGCGGGTCAGCACGCACAAGCCGCTGAGGCCTACCAATGGGCTGTGCTTTTATCACCCCAACAGCATGACTTGAACTGCCAACTTGCAGAAAGCCTCGAGGCAGCAGGAGAATGGGCATTCGCTCTCGAGGAGCGAAAAATTATAGCCACAGCGCCAGAATCTCGTATTGTTGACCAGTATGCACTGGCTGATTGCGCCTTGCACAACGATCAGCCGGCATATACTACCGATATTTGCCAAACTCTACTAGCAAAAGATCCTAATGATGGGATAGCCCATACGCTACTTGGGGAGGCATTGGCGGCACAAGGCGATCTGCCTGCCGCGCAAAATCATTTTACTCAGGCGTCTGAATTAGCCCCCAACCTGCCGCGCCCATGGTTAGCTCTGGCTCGAGCTCAAAAACAATGTAACCAACCGCAAAAAGCACTCGAAACTTTGCGCATCGCCTCCCAAGCTATTCCTGGATCAGCGGAAGTGCATCAGGCATTAGGTGAAGAATACGTGGCTGCAAACGCCCCAACCCAGGCATTGTCAGCCTTCCAACGTGCCGCCGAGCTCGATCCTCTCAGTGTTCCCATTGCACTATGCCTTGGGAAAACTCTCTACCAACTCGGCCACCTGCCCCAGGCCCACCAGGTACTCAAACAAGCATACCAACAAGACCCCACAAATACCGATGTTGCCCACACATATGCTCAAATTCTCCTGGGTCAAGATGATCCCCAAACTGCTCTGCCTCCCCTTGAAACAGTCATTGCATCAAACCCAGTCGATCCGGAACCTTTCGTAAACTATGCTCGCGCCTTGCTGCTGACCCTCGGAGAGGCTGCTAAAGCAACAGAAGCCTTGCGCCATGCTCTCGAGCTGATTCCCGATCATAACGAGGCGCAGGCTCTTCTCGGAGAAGCTCTGGCAGCAGAAAAAAATTATTCCGAATCTTTAAAAGCCTACCAGACCGCCCTTGAGACGCCGCTAGCCCAAAACACAGAATGGCGAGCTCGACTCTCCTTCGGTCTTGGCAGTGTTGCATTACCGCTAGGTCAGATTGAAATTGCCATTACAGCCTTACTGGAAGCCATTCAATTGGACCCCCAGAATTATCGTCCCCATTGCCGGTTGGCTGAAGCATACCAGACCGCTGGACTCATTCCGGATGCGTACCAATCAACGCGTGAAGCCCTGCGGCTAGCAGGGGATGATATACACGTGATGGTTTGGTACGTGGAGAAATCACTCGAGTTAGCCCAAAATGGGCAAACGACAGGTAGTGGAAATGTTCAGCAGAATCCACGTTCCGAGGAGTTACGCAACCATGCTCTACAAATACTCGCCCGTGCTGCTGAAATCGCCCCCGCACGAGCCGACTTGCTCCTCCGCATAGCAAATATACAATCGAACGCAGGAGATTCGTCCTCGGCTGTAGGAAATTTACGCAGGATCGCCAGGATAGATTCTGCAACTATTACAGAGCTCGTGCAGGCTGCGCAAGCGTTACTGAACCTGAAGGACGCCGATGGAGCAGTGTCGTGCTTTGAAAAAGCCCTTGAGGATGAAGAAGAAACAGCTGAAAATAAGGAGCCTAGGATCTCCTTACTAACCCAACTGGCTCATGCCCACCAGGGAGTGAATAATTTCCAGGCAGCTTTGCAAACCATCGAAAAGGCGATCGTTTTATCGCCCAACGATACAGGATTGTGCCGAGATAAGGCTCATCTATTACTTGAGTTGGAGCAGCCTCAGTCTGCTTTGAGCTTTCTGGAAGAAACGTTAATTCGGTTACCCGATCCCGGGCTGCATCATAGTGCCGCAATCATCCTGCAAGCAGAAGGGAAACTACTTGAAGCATTGGAACATGCTATAGCTGGAACACAGGTACCGATAACCGAGGAGAGCGGCTGTGAAACTGGAAGACTCGAGTCCGTCGTTCTGGCAGCTGATCTCGCACGTGCATTATTAGAACCAGAACGGGCGCGCCAGATATTAAACAACCAGATGGAAAATATCAAGAGCGGAAACCTTCCAATTCTTTCCATTTTCCATGTGAATTGCGCTGAGATTGCTCTCGATAACGGGGAAGAAATCGAGGCGGCCAATTTCCTGAGCAAAGCCATCAAAGATACCGACATCCACTATCCCCGCTTGCTGGCATTACAATCTCGTCTTACAGCCCGGCGTGGAGATTATCCTACAGCCCTCGATATTTATCAGGCAGCCGTACAAAGCCTGGGTGAATACGAAATGGTGGGAGCCGCTGAAAAGGAAGCTGATGAAAAGCCATCTCTCCCTTTGACCTCGCTGCACTCCACACCAACTACATCTCCATCCACACTTTATTCTCTCACCGAGGCTGCGTTGGAATTAAACTTATGGGGACCTGCTTTACGCCTGGCGCAAAAAGCCGTGCAAATTTCTCCCGCAGAACCACTTGCTCATCTCAGCCTGGCGCGTGTGTTGGTGCATAGAGCAGAATTTCAACTCTTGTGCAACGATTCCGATCTGGTGCACAACACTCCCGGTCCCGTTGCACTTTCCGAAGGAACATGCCGAGCCTTCGATCAAGCTATCCGGGACTGTCTGAGTATCTGTGAGGAGATAAGCCAACGCGCGCAAATCCCCGTTATACCTTCTTCACTGGAACGTTGGCAAATCCGCGGTAACGCTGTATTTTCCCCATCTCTGCAAACAGCGCAGGCTTTGTTTACTTGGGCTGAACATAGTACAAATCCAGAAGATATCGCAGCCTCTTTAGCAGCTCTCCGGCGCGTGTCGAATAGCGCCGATCTCCAGATAGTATCCAATAACCAACAATCAGGAGTAATTCAGACACAGATCGCACTTACCCTTATCACCAAGAATCCACAGGAGGCCAATAAAGCAATCCAGCTTGCAATCCTGAACGATCCCATCCGTAATACAAATTACGCCATTCGACATTATATTCTCGCTCGACTTGCTTACTTACTTAACCTTCCAGCAGCCTCATCAGCGATCCAAACTGCCATCACGCTCCAACCCGACGAGTCACGTTGGTGCGTTCTGGCAGCCAAGATTGCTTTTACTGGTGGAGATAAAGCCTCTGCGATAAGTCACTTTGAGCATGCCATCCAGCTAGAGCCCCGCTATATCGATCACCATCTGGCTCTTGGGCAACTGTATCTCCACTTCGCCGAAGACGGGAATGCTTCGGAAGCTATACAGGCTGTAAAAATTATAGAACGCGCTTGCCGGTTGGTCCCGGAACACCCTCAGGCCTGGTTGATGCTGGCGCGTGCTTATCGTTTAGCAGGTAACATGGAACAGGCTACTGCAGCAGCAGAACAAGCAGCATCCCTTGCTCCGGATATCGCTGCCTCACATCTCATACAAGCTGAGATCGCTCTACTCACAGGGAAACCATTGACAGCCTACGATCAAGCACAAACGGCCATGCAACTTCAACCTGATTCCCACGAAGCGGCAATGGTACTGTCGCGTGCCCTGCAGGCGCTTGATCGTCCTGCTGAAGCTCTCGCAGTTATTGATAAAGCCATACCCGCTTCAGAGCAAACTATCCCCCTGACCCTTGAGCGTATTCAACTGCTCCGCCAATCACAAGGACCCGAAGTAGCACTGCAAGCGGCAGATGATCTTTCCCAAATCTACCCAGATGATCCGACAGTGATAGCGACGCTCGCTGAAGCTCAAGCCGAAGCAGGTAAAGATGAAATTGCTATTAGCACAGCCCAGAAAGCTCTTCTGCTTGGCGAGAGTTTATCCACTTTACAACAAGCTAACCTACGTCTGCTGTTAGGCCAACTCTTACGCCGCGCCGGGCAGCTGGACCAGGCAGTACACCACCTTGATGAGGTCATCCATCTGGTGCCTGAGAAAATCGAAGCGTTGCTTGAACTGGGACGCACACACCAGGATCGGCGCCAGCAAGCCCAGGCATTACTCATGTACCGCCGCGCTGCCACTATCGCCCCCCAAGATCCTCGACCATACCTACAAGCCGGCTTGGCGCTCAAAGAAGGTAAAGACTACATAGAGGCGGAGTCGATGTTACGCCGCGCGGCTGACCTGGCTCCTAACGATCCAGCCATCCGCCGTCAGCTTGCTGCGGTTATCGCAATCAACCTGGTACATAACCCTCGTCGCTCACTGTAAACCGAACCTGTATGAATGCTCCCATTCCTGGCGGAATCCTACACCGCCCACGTTTGATGACGTTACTACACACCGCCCTGGCTGTTGGTGAATCGCGCTTCGCTCGCCGGCTTGCGTTATCCTGGTTGGCTTCATACCCCGGTGATCTGCAAGTGAGCTTGATCAATGCCCGGGCATTGTTAGGTGAACATCACCCCCAACAAGCTACCGATATCCTCGAAACGCTTTGTCAGGTTGATGCAGAATATTTGGAAGCACATGAATTACTCGCCATAGCAAAGAAAGCGGCTGGACTAGAAAAGAATGCCAATCTAACAGGAATCATATACGCGCTTGGGGGTACAGTTCCTGAAGGGGAGTCAGTGATTGAGTGGGCTACCCACCTACGAGGTGCCAGGCAGGCCTATCCTATGGGGTACGTGGACCGCGCACATGAGCTGATCCATCAAACGTTACCAGCCAATCCTGACTGCACCCTGTCTGCCGTTACCCACCTGCAAATACTGGCGGCTCACACGCCAGAACCTTCTCCTAAGTCTGGAGCAGGCAACACCAGTTTTTTTGCCGTTCCCAATCTGTCAACGACCCTGGCTATACGCAGCCTGGCAGAAGCATATCATAATCGCTGGCCGGCCTGTTCCCAATTAACCCTCTTGCTTGCACAAGCACTGATTGACTGCAACGAGGACGATGCTGCGGTATCATTGATCCACCTATCTGCGTCGCAAGACGTGACCGGCCAGGTTGCTACTCGCTTGTGGGGACCAAATCATATGTATCGGGCATTGTGGCCTGATACTCTTAGTATCGTCCACGATCAACCAATTCCCGCGGCTGTAGCAGCAAGCCAGGGTTGGAACCAATTGCCCAGGTCGGTAAGTATTACACAACCCGGCAAACCCTCCTACAAAGGAGGATATTCCTGTGTCTCATCGAAAGATTGTAACTTAAACCGGCAATCGCCAACACGCCCGTCGCATCTGAAAGATCCCTTAATGCCTCACTCCGTGGAGACACTTCGTTCCGTACAGGATGAGTTGAACAGGCTGGCTTCACGCTTGAAACAACCTTACCTAGCCCATATCGACGGCCGTTTTCCAATATATGTAATCTTCACTACCCAAAGTGGATTAGAAGCACAATACGGAGAGACTGGGGCGTCCGCAGTGGAACTTGAGATGAAACGACTCGTCCAAGCCACGCGAGCTCGCAAGCAGTGGGGTGCCGTCATTTATTATGCTGACCAGGGTGGTTTCGGTGTGCTGCCAACCAAACCAACAGATCCATGGGGTCTAAAACTGGCCTTGGTGGATCTCGATGCGGCCTTGGCACAGCGTGGGGAACGAATTGGTGCGGTTTTGATTGTCGGCGGACCACAGGTAGTGCCATTCCACCATTTACCTAACCCGGTGGATGATGCTGATGCGGATGTGCCTTCCGATAATCCTTATGCTACCCGTGATGAGAATTATTTCGTCCCAGAATGGCCGGTGGGTCGTCTACCAGGCGATGCCAGCCATGATCCAGCTCCTTTGATCAGAGCTCTGCGAGCGATTACTAACCGCCGTAACAGGCCAAAACAGAAACAACCCTGGTTCGGTTTGTTGTTCCATTCAATTAAGAAATTTTTTGGGATGCACTCAAAAGAAAAACATCCCAGTCTGGGGTACACAGCTGCAATCTGGCGGCGTGCTTCTTTAGCGGTGTATCGACCGGTTGGAGATGGTCGGTCATTGTTGGTTTCACCACCCGTCGAAAAAGTCAGCGGGGAGCAATGGGTAGCAGGGAGTCTGGGATACTTCAACCTGCACGGGGTGGTAGATACAGCGGAGTGGTTTGGCCAACGCGACCCGACAGAACCTGACACAGGACCGGATTACCCGGTGGTATTACGCCCTTGCGATGTGGTCAACAGCGGTCGCTCGCCGCTAGTTGTGTTTAGTGAAGCATGTTATGGAGCACATATATTCAAACGCTCAGTAGAAGAGGCACTGGCCCTCAAATTCTTAGCCTCCGGCAGCCAGGTCGTTGTGGGTTCAACCTGCACTTCGTATGGATCGGTTACTTTACCTCTGATTGCCGCTGATCTGCTTGGCCGTTCCTTTTGGAAGTCCATCAACGAGGGATATCCAGCGGGAGAGGCTCTGCGCAGGGCCAAGGTAACCCTTGCCCGCGAAATGCACAACCGGCAGGGATTCCTGGATGGCGAGGATCAGAAAACGCTTATCTCGTTTGTGCTCTATGGTGACCCATTAGCCCAACCGCTTGGAAATACTCAACGCGAAGCTAAAACCCTGTTTCGTTCCTTCACCGCACCTGCTCAACCGCGCACTGTCTGCGACCGGTACGATCCATCAGGTACCCCGACACTAATCCCACCAGAGACGTTAGCCCAGGTTAAGTCCATCGTTGCCCAATACCTGCCTGGAATGTCTGATGCTCAACTCAGTTTAAATATAGAACGTGTCGAGTGTCATGCTTCCGGTCACGCCTGCCCGACTGCCTCATACGGGGCAAAAGCCCGCCCGGCTAACTCGCCGACACGTAAGACAGTGGTCTTGAGTAAACGGATCGAACAGGGCGATCATTTCCACAACCAATATGCCCGTCTGACACTGGACGCACATGGAAAATTGGTGAAGCTGGCTTTATCGAGGTAGGAACCGTGGTATCATACCCGCGTGCGGAACCGAACTCCTTTCTCAGCCCTGCGTTTATTATCGGTGTTCTTTTTATTATGCGCCGTAGTGTTATTCGTGCTGCAATTGGTGCGTTTCAGCCGCATATGGGGTAATTTTCCTTCTGGACTGACCATCGCAGGAGTACCAGTAGCTCAACTCAATCGCCAACAAGCCGCTCAAAGGTTGCTCGAGATCTATTCGATGCCAGTTGAGGTGTATTACACTGATGGCACCAGCGATACTGCGATCCAATTCAGCCCGAGTGTGGTTGGCTTCGAGATGGATATCGAAGCGATGCTGGCAGCCGCGGATCAAGAGCGCACACGACAATCATTCTGGGTAGCATTTTGGGAGAACTTATGGGGAAACACCACCACTCCTATAAATATTCCCCTGAGGGCTAGCTTTTCTGAAAGTCGATTACGGGTATATCTTCAAGAGGAGATTGCAAAAAGGTACGATCAGCCATCTTCTCCAGCCATGCCGGCAGTGGGAACTGTCAATTTCATCCCGGGTAAAGAAGGCACCAGCCTCGATGTGGAGCAATCCATTCTGTTTATAGAGAATGCATTACGCTCCCCGACCTCCCGCACAGTTGTACTGCCATTACAACACACCAATCCATCGCGTCCAGCGTTTCAAAACCTGGATACATTGCTACGACAAACTGTAGAAATATCAGGATTCGATGGCGTGGTGGGTGTGTATATGTTGGACTTAAAAACTGGGCAGGAGATCGAATTCGCTTATAACCAGGCAGAGAGTCTAAAGCTGCAAACCGTTATCGCTTTCACCGCCAGCAGCACGATCAAAATCCCGATCATGATCTCCGTTTTCCGCCGGGTAAGTCAAAACCCCGATGCTGAAACGGAGAAAAATCTTCAACTCATGATCACTAAATCCGATAACACTGCTTCCGACTGGTTGATGCAGAAGGAACTCGATCCAGGCCGCGGACCATTGACAGTAAGTGAAGATATGCAGGCTTTAGGATTGGAAAATACATTCCTGGCAGGTTATTTTGCTCAAGGAGCGCCTATTCTGAAAGTATTTAAAACACCTGCCAACCAACGAACCGATGTAATTACGCAACCCGATCCGTACAACCAGACCACACCCTCGGAGATTGGCGAATTATTATCTGATATATATTTCTGTGCCCGGAGCGGTGATGGCACTTTAACCGCGGTTTTCCCTGAAGAAATCACCCAGGGGAAATGCCAGATCATGCTGGATTTCTTGGCCCAGGACAAGACTGGAGCGTTAATCCAGGAAGGTGTTCCAGACGGGACGCGAGTGGCTCACAAGCATGGTTGGGTCACTGACGCATCCTATGTCATCCACGACATGAGCGACGCCGCCATTGTATATACCCCCGGGGGAAACTATGTTTTAGCAGTTTACCTGTACCACCCGGTGCAACTTGTATTCGATCCGTCGAATAAACTTGTGGCTGATTTGTCGCGGGCCGTATATCATTTTTACAATTTACCTAATCCGTGAGTTCCCCAAAATATAAAAATGGCCACTGATCCAATCCGCCTGGAAGTATTCAAGCATCTTTTCGCTGCTATTGCGGAAGAGATGGGGGTGGTGCTAAGGAAAACCAGCTATTCACCGAACATCAAAGAACGGCGGGATTACTCGTGCGCACTATTCGACATCCGAGGGCGCATGATCGCCCAAGCAGCACATATTCCCGTCCACCTGGGTGCAATGCCACTTTCCGTGGAGGCAGCCATCCATAAGTTTGGCGTCGCCGCGCTGCACCCCGGGGATGTGATCCTGCTCAACGATCCTTTCCTCGGTGGCACGCACCTGCCTGACATCACCATGGTGACGCCTGTTTTTGTCCAGCCAGCAGATCCGACTCAACACAATCTTATTGGCTTTGTGGCTTCACGTGCCCACCACGCGGATGTGGGCGGGATCACTCCAGGCTCGATGCCTGTTGCCCGCGAGATCTTTCAGGAAGGGCTGATCATTCCCCCTTTGAAATTAATAGATGCCGGGAATTTAAATCAAGCAGTGCTTGATCTTATTCTGGCGAATGTGCGCACTCCCCAAGAACGGGCAGGCGATCTGTCGGCACAGATTGGTGCCAACCAACGCGGCGCCAAACGATTAGAAGAAATGGCTTCCCGTTATGGGGTTGAAATGGTGTGCCATTTCATGGATGAACTATTAACCTATACAGAATGTATGACTCGCCGACTGCTTTCGAGCTTGCCAGATGGCGAATACAGTTTCGCTGATCAGCTCGATGATGATGGCATCTCGGATAAACCGGTACCCATCATGGTAAAAGTCACAATTTCGGACGACCATGCCATCGTAGATTTCACTGGTTCTGCACAGCAGCAAACGGGGAGTGTCAATGCCGTATATGCAATCACGTTATCGGCTGTTTATTATGTCTTCCGTTGTCTGATCGGCCTGGATATACCGAATAACTCTGGCTGCCTGGCTCCAATCAAAGTGATCGCCCCACAAGGGACAGTAGTAAATGCCCTACACCCCGCTGCGGTGGCAGGTGGTAATGTAGAGACATCCCAACGAATTGTGGATGTGCTGCTTGGCGCACTGGCGCAAGCCTGTCCGGAAAAAATCCCAGCGGCCAGCCAGGGAACGATGAACAACCTTTCAATCGGAGGTACTGGCTCAGATGAAGTATCTGGCAGGGGATTACCGTTTGCGTATTATGAAACGATTGGCGGTGGAATGGGAGCTCGACCCGGTTCGGATGGTCCTTCGGCGATTCACAGCCACATGACAAACACCCTCAATACGCCTGTAGAAGCCATTGAATATGCATATCCGTTGCGTGTGCTGCGCTATGAAATTCGCCGAGGATCAGGCGGTGCAGGCCGGTTCCGCGGGGGTGATGGGATCCGTCGGGATGTTCAACTTCTCGTCGATGCTCAAGCAACATTACTCAGTGAACGTCGGCGTTTTTCTCCCTACGGGCTGGAAGGTGGTGCGCCCGGACAATGCGGTGAGAATATCCTTATCCGGGGCGACGAGGAGTCAAAATTACCCGGTAAGGGTATATTCGAATTGCACAAAGGCGATGTGCTGAGTATCCGTACACCTGGAGGGGGTGGATATAGGAAAGCGAACGATACAAGGTAAATACCTGGCTTTATCCTTCATCTTTCGCCCAACATCTTTCGATACACTCCCACCCAGGGTGTACCCAGCCGATGGCGCAAAGGAACCTGGATACCGTTGAGGCGTTCTGCCACCTGTGCGGCGGTCTTAGCGACATTCAACCAATCTTCTGACAACACAGCCAATCGCATATTTCCAGCCAGGCGGCTGGACCATGCCCAATCCATGCGGAACCGGTCAGCCTTCACCCAATATCCACGCTTCTCCCAGGCTTCCACCGAAGAGTCGATCGTGTTTGCGATCGCGCCTAATGCAAGCGAAATGAAAGCTGCCAGATCGCGTGTATTATCGTCAGGCTGTGACTGGCGCATTAATTCCCGAATGGCTAATACAACTGCCTTAGTCAGGCGGGTACGTTCTTTCCCGGCAGTTTCTAGATTTATCAATCGTCCCACAGTTACCTCCGACTGACAGAAATTATATCATTATTGACCTTTCGCCCCCTTGCGCGTATAATTTGCGCCTACGGGGTAGTGCTGGAATTGGCAGACAGGCATGACTTAGGATCATGTGCCGTGAGGCGTGAGGGTTCAAGTCCCTCCTACCCCATGATTCTCAATACAACAACCCCTTCCCGAGCGGAAGGGGCAAATTATGTTTATGAAAAGGAAGTTAGCCTTGAAAGTCGAAAAGCAAACTCTCGAAAACCACCACGCTAAAATAATCGTGGAGGTAGAACCAGAACAGATTGAAAAAGCCAAGCAGCGCGCTGCCCGGCAGCTTGCGAATCGTGTAAAAATCCCCGGCTTTCGCCCTGGCAAGGCCCCTTATCACATCATCGAAAGAACATTGGGACTGGATGCCATTTTACAACAAGCTTATGAATTTGTCGGAGAGGAAATATATCCGAAAGCTTTGGATGAAACCGGGTTAAAGCCCTATGCACCCGCGGAATTTAAACCGCCATCTGAGCAGGCGCCCGCTACTTTTGAATTTACCTTTCCGATGGACGCCGTGGTTAATTTAGGTGATTACCGCTCGATCCGTATCCCCTATGAACTACTTCTTACAAACGAAGAGGATGTTGAGAAAACACTAACCGATTTGCGCGAGCGCAACGCAGTTATCGAACCTGTAGAACGGGCTGCTCAGGCAGGTGACGAGATCACCGTCAAATTGAGCGGCAAGCGTACCCAGCCTACCGAAGGTGATGATCCTACACTTGTCAACGAACGCTCCCAGACGATTCTCATCAAGGCTGAAGAAGATTCGAGTGAGTGGCCGTTCCCGGGTTTTTCACTGCAGCTTGTAGGCCTATCTGCTGGCGAAGAAAAAACTGTTACCTTTACGTTCCCAGAAGATTCGGCTTTCACTTCACTACGTGGTAAAGAGGTTGAGTATAAAATCGTAGTAGAACAGGTAAAATCGCGCACACTGCCAGAGTTAAATGACGAATTTGCAAAATCGATCGGCGATTTCGAGACCCTGCAGGCTCTCCAAGAGACAATTCGAGAGGGATTGAAATCTCAGGCAAAGGCAAATCACGATTCCGAGTACAGCGAGAAAGTTCTCGCCAAAGTCATCGATGGCGCTACGGTACAATATCCACCCGAAATGGTGGAGGATCAGATTACGGCCTCCATTGAACGGATAAAGAGTCAGCTGGCAGAACAAGGTCAGGAATTCGAGACCTACCTCAAGGTACGCGGAATGGATATTTCTAAACTACGTGAGCAAAATAAGCCTCAAGCTGAGACCGCTATTACCAGGTCCGTAGTTATGTATGAATTGGCCCAGGCAGAAGCCATCACGGTTGAACGCGATGAGATGGAAAATGAGGCCATGAGCACATTAAACAATCTGATGCGGTACGTCACACCCGACCGCTTCAAGCGTATGAGTAAAGACCGTAACTTTATCAGCCAATTGTCCCGCAATGCTTCAGTCGATGTCATGTCGCGAAAAACCTTCGAAAAATTGAATACGATCGCCAAAGGCGAAGTCGCTGCCAGCGAAGCTGAGCCCAGCCAGACTGCTGCTGGTGAGACGGCTGCAGACGAAGTCCCTGCCAGCGAGTCAGCAGAGCCTATAGCGGCTCCGGCAACCGAATCTCAACCGGTGATGGAAACCCCTGTCGAGGAAATTGATCCCAAAGGGGAGGAGCCAGTCTCTCAGGTAATCCCCGTCCCCGAGGACACCCCACAGGAAGGATAACCATGCAAACTATCGATCCGATCGCCCTCGTCCCCATGGTCATCGAGACCAGTACGCGCGGCGAGCGTGCGTATGATATTTTTTCTTTGCTGCTCAAGCAGCGCATCATATTCCTGGGTTCCGCGATTAACGATCAAATTTCAAATCTGATCGTTGCCCAACTGCTGTACCTCGAGAGCGAAGACCGCGAAGCCCCCATTCACTTGTACATCAATAGTCCAGGTGGGGTTGTGTACGCTGGTTTAGCAATCTATGACACCATGCAGATGATCACTAATCCGGTCAGCACCGTGGCGATCGGCGCCACCGCATCCTTTGGCACCGTGTTACTCACCGCTGGTACGAAAGGCCAGCGTTATGCCCTGCCAAATGCCACCATTCACTTGCACCAACCCCTGGGTGGGGTACAAGGCCAGGCTACCGAGATTGAAATACAGGCGCGTGAAATCCTTAGATTGAAATCCCGCTTGAACGAGATCATAGCACTCCACACCGGCCAGTCGGTTGAAGTGATCGAACACGACACCGACCGCGACTTTTTTGTAACTGCCCAGCAAGCGGTTGCATATGGGTTAGTGGATCAGGTGCTCGAACCACCTGAAAATAAAAAAATCACATAATCCATCCGTGAGCCTACCATTTCCTATCCAGGCCCTCATTCTTGACATGGATGGGGTATTGTGGCAAGGTCCGCAGCCGATCGGCGATTTGCCATCCATTTTCAACCGCATTCGCCAGCGAGGCTGGAAGGTAATCCTGGCGACCAACAACGCCACCCGCACACCGCAGCAATATGTCGAACGGCTGGATGGGTTCGGTGTCCGTGTAGAACCCTGGCAGGTGATTAACTCTGCCCATGCCGTTACCAGCTATTTAACCCAGCAGTACCCATCGGGCGGAACCGTATATGTGATCGGTGAGGTGGGCATCATCGAAGCGCTGGCTGAAAAAGGCTTCACCACCGGTGAAGAAAATGTGATTGCAGTAGTTGCCGGTATGGACCGGCAGCTCAGCTACGAGAAGCTAAGCCGCGCCACGCTGTTAATCCGCTCCGGGGTACCGTTTATCGGCACCAATCCCGACCGGACTTTTCCAATCCCGGAAGGATTGATCCCCGGAGCGGGTGCTATCCTGGCCGCCCTAGAAACCGCCACTTCGGTCACGCCGATGATCATGGGTAAACCTTCACCTGCCATGTATCAGCTGGCGCTGGAACGGCTGGGGACTTCCCCGGCTGAAACCCTGGTCGTAGGCGACCGGCTGGAAACTGATATCGCCGGCGCGCAGGCGATCGGCTGCCGCACGGCATTGGTGCTTTCGGGTGTCTCCTCTGAAGCTGACGGATTAGCCTGGCAGCCTCAACCGGATATCATTGCCAAAAACCTGGCAAGCCTGGTTGAATGACAAAACCCTTAATATATAATCTCGGCCAATCAGAATTGGCCGAGATGCTGGCCTCATGGGGGGAATCGACTTTCCGGGTGAAACAGCTCTGGCAAGGTCTGTATCTGCAGTTGTGGAACTCACCTGACCAATTCACCAATCTTCCGGTTTCGCTGCGCCAGAAACTGGCTGAAACTTTACTTTTTTCCTACCTACAACCCGAAACAACGCTTTCATCTCGCGATGGGGAAACCATAAAAACACTTTTCCGGATGCCAGACAGCCAGCCGATTGAGGCGGTCCTGATGCGGTATGAGCGTCGCCGTACGCTGTGCATTTCCACCCAGGCTGGCTGCGCCATGGGGTGTGTCTTTTGCGCTACCGGGCAAATGGGCTTTCGGCGGAACCTGTCCAGTGGGGAGATCATCGAACAGGTGCTGTATTATAGTCGTCTGCTGCGCCAGAAAGGGGAAGAAGTCACCAACGTGGTGGTGATGGGGATGGGCGAACCGTTTCACAATTATGACGCCACCCTGGCAGCCATCGACTGCTTGAATGAACGGGATGGGTTTAACTTCGGAGCGCGGCGGTTCACGATCTCAACTGTCGGGCTGGTGCCTGCCATCCGGCGCTTCACGTCTGAGAAACGGCAGATCAACCTGGCAGTCTCCCTGCATGCTGCCGACGACGATCTACGTTCTTCGTTAATGCCGGTAAACCGCAAATACCCATTGGACGAACTGCTCAGTGCTTGCCGCGAGTATATTGAGCAAACTGGACGACGGATCAGCTTCGAATGGGCTTTGATCCAGGGGGTGAATGACACACCCGAGCAAGCTCGTAAATTGGGTGAACGCCTGCAGGTTCTAAAGCGCAAGGGAACAACCCTTTGCCATGTAAATGTCATCCCCCTGAACCCATCCCCCCAGTACAACCAGCAAGCCAGCACCATCGTGCGGGCAGAAACCTTCCTGGGCGAGTTACGCCGTCACGGAATTCCATGCAGCATCCGGCTGCGCCGTGGGATCGACATCCAGGCGGGTTGTGGGCAATTAGCCGGACAAAGTTAAACCAGATGTAGGGGTTATTTATTTTCCGCGCGCTGCAGCTGCCGTCGGAAAACCCGATCGCCGCGCGCACCGGAGCGCTGGCTAATGACATGTGACAAGTCTGCGGCAGTTTGCGGAGCCAGATCGATCCCTGTAGCGAGGCGGGTGAGCCATACTGCCTGGGCCGCATAGGCTACGTTATATTTTGGCTCGATGCGAGCGAAATCGTCAAAATACCAGCCGCATGAAGTATATATTCGCTGCCGTTCGTGCTGAGCTTCCAAAAGGAGGCGGATCTTGCGGCAATCATCCTCTGCAGGGCGGTGCCCCACCGCGCGGGCGATAAGGTCCTCCACCGGGATATTGCCGAGGATCACGTGGATGTAATCATCCCGCAATTTCCAGGGATCACTTATAAGCGCACGGGTGGAGTCTACATAAACCTGATCCAAGGATGCAGCCAGGCGGTCGAAGGCGCGCCGCAGGTAAGCTTTCCAGGTGCCGTAATCGGGAGTGCAGCTGCATTCGCCCATCCAGCGCAGCACGCCGTGATGGCATGACCAGGAGGTTTTTTCGTGGATGCTGATGGTGCGGCCCGGCGGGTGGGAGCGCAGCCACAAGGCCGGGTAGGTTTTGGTGATACCGGTGCTGGTGCAGGCCCCATTGACCAGGTGAGCCAGAAAATGGTCGCGGAAAACCTGGTGGTGCCCATACAACTCACCATCGGTGGCAATCAGCAGCATTTGCGGATCGCCGCGCTGGCTTTTTTCAGCGTTGAAGCGGGTGAGGATCTCCGCTTGAGCGAATACATCTGCGTTGGTCGTGGATTGGGGGCTGAAACTAACCAGCGTGCTCAGCTCGCGGTGATAAAAGAAGACCAAGATGCTGCGCCCTTGGGGAAGATGGATGCGGTAGGGTTCGGTGGGATCGAGGGGGGCGTTAAGTGTGCTGGTGTCCGCTTGCCAGGGAGCAAGGATGGTAAATTCGATATCATGCTCTGCCAGCACACCGAGCGTTTCGACATCCACCGCAGTTTCAGGCAGCCACATACCCTGCGGTTTGCGTCCGAAGGCATGCTCGAAGGCTGCTATTCCCCAGGCTACCTGGGTCACCTTATCGCGCCGCGTGGCGAGCGGTAAGATAGTGTGGTTGTAGGCCTGGGCGATAGCATTACCAACACCGTGGCGATCGAGATTAGCCCGGTCCTGGGCGATGATTTGCCGGATAGCATTGGGATCATGGCGCTGCATCCAGGCGCCGAGGGTAGGACCCAGGTTGAAGCTGATGCGCCCGAAATTACCCAGCTCAGCGTTGGGGCGGTAACAATCCGCCTGGATGCGTTCGTTCCAATTGTTGTAGGGGGAGGCTCCCGCTTCGGAAGGGATGAGGCCGGTGATGGGATCTTCACGCGGCGGCTGGTAGAAGTGTCCGTGGATGCACAGAGAATGCTCTGCCATACATCCCTAGGAAGTACGCTCGTTGGAATATAACACGGATTTAATTTACCAGAAGAGTACAGTTTTGGGCAAGTGACGATCATCATGATTTGGCTGTTATGCTTGCCCTGCCTTGTTATTCATACACCGCAAAGATCGCGGAGTTCGCAGAGAAAATGGGGTTTAACCATACTTTGTTGTCACCCATCACTGGGCGATGCGCGTGCTGCCCGCATAATAGTAGCTATTGTTCCCCGCGCTCGTCCATTCGTACTAGATGCCAATGTAAGAGGTAGTCACGCCACCGGAGGTGCCGCGTATGTAAACTCCGTCCGCATCGTACACGAAGGTGGCGTTTACCTTACATCACAGCATTGATCACGATCCTTATCAACTCAGACACAACATCAAAGCCTTGGATAGCAATCTGCTCCAGCAGTAAGGATGGTAAGGTAAAATCACTCTGGTAAGTCATGGTGTCTCTCCGTTGTTTGGCTTGGCAGCTCTTAAGGGCACACCAGACCTTCAACTTATAGATGGATGGAAATTACAGAAAAAAGTGTAATCAGTTCACAAATACATACTGCCCAACATTAAAAACTCTGGATTGGTTATTCTTCGCTAACAAGCCATCTAATCCAATCCGCATAGAATTTAACAAACATCCAACCTACAGTAATTACCACAACAATTACCATAAGATATAGCCAGGTAGCGGAAAATGGGATAAAGAATTTCACGATCTTATATGAAATATAACCAAAGCTAACTGTACACATTATGAAAACAGGGATTCCAATCAACCGATAGAAATCTTGAAAGCTTAAATAGATATCTCGGTTCAACTTCCGAAAACTTTTCTGCGTATCGTCAGTTATGAATTATGGTATCCATCCACCCAACAGAACATCAGAAAATCCAGCACCAGCACTGGCTCCCGGGGATCCAAAGCCAAATCCAGTATACACTGTTACTGGAGGTACACCACTTTGAGGATCGACACTATTAGATATAACAACTGATTGTGACGCCCCAAGCAAAAAATAGGCAGAGTCACTAATAACTGTTGAACTTCCTGACATTACATTGCTCATGTCTGATGCTCCCCAAGTTACAATTGATCCTGCGTTAACATCAGCACTTGATCCGGGTACCCCCCCGACTACTTCATTACTAAAATCGATATCAGCACCTATTTCATTTGATTTGATATTGTAGCCAAATTGGCCGCCAACTGTAATAGAATCACCCAATCCGATAGGTGAAATTGCGCCAACCTCAATCTGAAATCTTAAACCAATAACTCATGGTTCGGTCATTTTTCCAGCGGGTTTAGGAAAACCACTGATCAGATGGGTGTAGATATCCACCGGGAAGTCCAATAAGGATAGTATCTTCTCTTGAACAACCGAGAGTGGCGTCACATGACACAAAACCTGATCACCGAGCGTCACGACAGACAGAAAAATACCTTTGAAAGCCTGGAACATAGCTTCTGCCGTGGGGCGATCCGTGGCCCGTTTCGGGTTACCGGCGTACAAACCGGGCAGTTTTTCCTTCAAATCTGCCAATCGCTGCCGTACTCGATGTTCGACCAAGGTCAATATGCGCAGTCCAATCGAGAGCAGGTGGATCAGGCCAGTGGCGCGTTCGTCACTCTGCAAATACATCGGGGACAACGACAAGGGCTTGCCCTTCAGGCGACCAAAACCACGTTCAACCAAGTACTCTTCTCGGTAAGCCAGGATGGCTTTCTCCAGAGGCAGGATTTCTTGACACTGGTTGGTAGCATACACCCGCCAACCAAACCAGCGCACGGCCTCTTGAACGGCCAGTTCATCGATTTCGGTTTGCAAAGTCACTGTTTGCTCGATCTCGGTGCGGGCCGGGCGTTCTCCATAAGCCCGGATGTGCCGTTCTGCGCTCTGTTCCATAATACTCAGCTTCAGCAAGCCCGCTACCCGCTGCTGTTTGAGAACCTTTTCGGCGGCGGCCTGCATGTTGGCACTGTTTTCGATCTGCTTTTTGCCTTGTTTGTGCTCGTTCAACGCCAGCAGCTCGGCCTGTGCTTTTACCAGGCGAGCACGCAACGATTCTTCCGAGGTGCGAGCATACTGAAACGAGCGAACGATCAAGTGTCTCTCTGTCCAGGTGATGGTTTTGCCATCCACTTCGGCGCTCAGGGCGATGTTTTGCTCGTACCCTTCGGCGATTTTCTGCAACTGGCCTTCTGTGTTTTCCCGGTGGATCGGTGTCAGCAATTGTTTTCCGCTCCAGACCGGCTGCAAATACGTTCCCAGGGTTTCCTCAGGCATTTGTTTTTCAGAGAGCGGGCACAGGTAGTAATCCTGGCTGCCCTGAATGAAGGCCCGCGTCGCCAGAGCCGCCATTTTGCAGTCGCCCACATACAACAGCCCATGCTCATCCAGGCTGGCGCTCACTTGCTGGATAGCCGGAATATACAATTTGTCGTCGGCGCGCTCTCCCGACACCACCTGGGTTGCAACCGGCATGCCCATCGGATCCAACGCCGACAGCATCACCTTCAACTGCGGCAGATCTGGCCGGTGATCCTTACTGTGCCCAAACTGAAACAGCCCTTCTTCCGTCACCGTCCAGTGCCCGCTGGCTGTGGTGCTGTCCACCCGTACCCGCCGCGGCTTCAAATCGTATACCCGAAAGGTGCGCCGATTGAGATTAGTTTCAAACGCCTTCCACTTCTCAGCGTCCGCCAGCTTATCCAACACGATCCCCAACCGGTCATCGCTCCATTCCTGCCCTCTCACTTGCTGCCCGGTGCTGATTTCCAGCGTGTGCTGCCGCTTCTCGGCCCATGACTCCACATGATTCAACCGGTGATCCCCTTCCGACAAAATATGCGCCAGCCAAACCATTGTCGTCCAACCAAAACTTGTCCCTTCCCAGTTCCCATGCGGCCAGAAAAGCTGATCCAGAAGTTCTGGAACCCCGATTTTCTTGCCTTGCGCCACCAATACTGGAATATCGTCCACTTGTTCCGTCGTTACATTGAGGTTATCTGCCATGCAGATAGCTTACCGCATTTTTCGTTATCCGTCAAAATTTGACCGAACCATGAGCAATATAGTATGAGAAAATTGCTTATATTTTTTATTGCTTTTGTGCTTGTCGCGTGTTCTTCAAAACCGTCTCAAGGCGATGTTGAAACTGCTATTGCTAAAACGCTGGAGGCAAAACCGACCGAATACGCAAAACAAGCAGAGGCTACTCGACAGGCAATTGCACCTACTCAAACAGTAGTCAAACAAAACACTGATGCAACGGCGACTGCCCAAACGTTGGCGGCTACCGTAACGGCTCTTGCTATGCTCAGCAATCCCCAAGCCAGCCCTGGTTTCTCCGATGATTTTGGCTCTGACCGATTGCAGACTGGTTGGATGTGGGAAGACCCACTAGGAGACTCACGGTATAACTTCACAGATATTCCAGGTAGTTTGAGATTTATTGTTCCCGGTTTTAACCATGATTTTTGGGGGAGCGATGGTTTTGAGGCTCCGCGCATTCTGCAAAACATAAGAGGTGGTTTTATTGCTCAAACAGAAGTAACCATCAATCCGGCGAGATTCTATCAAGGCGCAGGGATTTTAGTACAGCAAGACTCAATGAACTGGGTAAGATTGGAGATAGGGAATCTTTTAGGTGACAAAGGAGCATACCTTTTTTATAAGAATAATGCTCCAGAATTACTTGCTAATTCCATTGGGTTGAACTTTGAAATAATTTCCCTGCGCTTAGAGCATTGTGATAACTCAATAACTGGATATGCAAGTGTTGATAACCAAAATTGGCAACAAATAGCGACCGTACCTTTTCAGGCTGATACTGTTTTTAAAATTGGCCTTATGGTGACGAGTAGTCGTCAGTCTAGTGAACTTGTTGCAGATTTTGCTTACTTCACCTTGAAGTTTTGTCCTTGAGAAAAAACACCCAGCACATTATGGGGACGCGCCTCCGCTGGTAGCGGTC
>Ga0315274_10003233_pt1 | contig 24279 bp, 19 predicted proteins | sample YL17G02_20_MG_FD_203700 | JGI IMG/M metagenome (GOLD analysis project Ga0315274, IMG submission 203700) | Sediment microbial communities from Yellowstone Lake, YNP, Wyoming, USA - YL17G02_20 | ecosystem: Environmental > Aquatic > Freshwater > Lake > Sediment | place: USA: Wyoming | collected...
CATAGACGGTCGAACCAGAGGCCGCGAAGGTGTTGACCACGTAACTGGCGTTCGGGTTCCAGGCGGCGGCTTGGCCGGTTGAAGCGTCGAGCGCGGCAATGTAGTTGCGTGGCTTCCCGCCGATGCTGGTGAAAGTGCCGCCAACGTAGATGGTCGAACCGGAGACCGCCAAGGCGGTCACCGTGTTGTTTGGGTCCGGGTTCCAGGAGGTGACCTGGCCGGTTGAGGCATCAACCGCGGCAAGGAACTTGTATCGCTGCCCACCGATGATCGCAAAACCGCCGCCCGCATAGACGGTTGGGCCGGAGACCGCCAGGGCGTAGATATAGGCGGTTGCGTTTGGGTTCCAGGCCGTGGCCAGGCCGGTTGAAGCGTCAAGAGCAGCAATGAAGCCGCGGTCCTGCCCCCCGATAATCGTGAAATCCCCTCCCGCGTAAACGGTTGAGCCGGAGACCGCAAGTGTGCGCACTGCGCTGTTCGCATGCGGGTTCCAAGCGGTGGCCTGCCCGGTTGAGGCGTCAAGGGCGGCGATGCGGTGACGCGTCTGTCCGCCGATGCTTGTGTAATCGCCGCCGGCATAAACGGTCGAGCCGGAGACCGCCAGAGCACCCACGTAGAATCTGCTCGCGTTCGGGTTCCAAGCGGTGGCCTGCCCCGTTGAGGCGTCAAGCGCGGCGATGCGGTTGCGCGACCGCCCGCCGATCCTTGTGAACTCGCCCCCGGCATAGACGGTTGACCCGGAGACCGCCAGGGTGCGTACCCTGCTGTTTGAGTTTGGATTCCAGGAAGTGGCTTGGCCGGTCGAGGCGTCGAGCGCAGCGATGTAGTTGCGTGGCTGCTCACCGGAAGCGCTGATGGGAACTCCGGATGCAGTGCAAGGACCCACGTGGGTAAAGTCCCCGCCGATGTAGATTGTGTCCGTCGTCCGAGCAATCGCCCAGACCGTGCCGTCAGTCACCCAGGTCTCCTCGCGTGGCGTAGAACTTTGAGCGTGAACCGCCGGGGCCAACAGAACAAACATCAAACCCGAGATGGTCGAAACGCGGCGTGCGTTCATTGTTGGTTCTTCCCTTTCCCCAGCGAATCGCTCGGTTCGGGAATGCAGAGACATTTCGCCAAAACGGAGAAACCGGCCTCACTTCTTCACGATTCTGATAGTACTATAATCCATCGCAGCGGAAACGGCAACTCATTCCCGCCAACGAAAGGCGAGTGCGCACGCAAGGCTATCGCAAGAGCGATCTGGCTCGCCGGGTCAATCCGTAAAAGGTCAGGAATCAGGCAGGTTGCCAACTTGCCCCACTCTTTTCTTGGCGGTCACTTCTTTCCGGCGTCGGCTGCCTTCACAAACCACCCTCGCGCGTAGGGATCGCTCTTGAGGAAGCCCAGCAGCAGCCGGCCTACTTTTTCACGGCCCGATGTCCCACTTGGATGAGTGCCATCGCCGGCCAGGTCTTCGCGCTTCCAGATCAGGCCGTCGCTTTTTCGGCCTTTCAATCCGTCGGCCCAGAGATAGGGTCCCCACAGCAGGAGCGGCGCGACGACTTCGCCCCGCGATGGATCGCAGTTCAACTTCGGTTCGCCTTTCATCTGGTCGAGAATCAGCCCGCGCACGACAAACGCGCTCTCATAAGCATAAGGTTCCGGGTTGAGCGGCGTCGCAGCATAGCCGGCGTAAATCCGGCTCGAAAGATAGGCCACGCGCAGATTAGGAAACTTCTGTTTGGCGATGTTCAGCGACTTGAGAAAATGGCCCCTGAGTTCGTCGGCGTGTTTGGGGAACTCGCCATAGTTGCCCGCCGCGATCCGCGCATGTTTCATCCAGACGACCTCGACCTGTTGCGGCGTGACGCCGGCGGCCTTGAGGCGCTGCTCGGCGACGCTCCACGGGGAACCGGCAGCGTCGCTCCAGCGGGCCGCGTCCATGCCGCCTTGCGCGCCGTCCACGATGACCAGTTGGGGCGACTTGGCGGCATCGCGGTCGGCCAATTCCTTGAACTTCGAGAACTCCTGCGTCGTATTGGACATGCCGATCGAGAGCAGGACGATCTTGCCGTCGGCGGCGGGTTTGCCATCGGCGTCGAGCGGAACGATCCTCGCCGACTCCTTCTTCGCCGCCGTCTGGAGAGCGAGAGGCGGTTCGTTGCGGCCACCGCCATAGAGGCCGCCGTCCTGACCCTTATAGCGATCGGCGGCGGACATCTGGTCGAGCGGGACGAGGCCCGTGCTGGTCGTGGCCGGAGCCGGCGCGCGTGGGGCTTCGCGCATGGCGCCCTGGGCGCGGACTCGCTTGGCGTTCTCCAGGTAGGCGCTTTCGGTGGTCGAGAGCGGCTCGCCGCCGCGCGATCGCCGCAGAAGTTGCTGAACGTATTCCCAGTTGACCCCGCCTTGCTTGTCACCGGCGGCGCCGGCGCGACCGGCCGCTCCGGGCCGATCGCCCGTCTGTTCTTGTCGCTTGGCCGCCTTGGCCTTTTCGAGATAGGCGTTTTCTTCGGGCGTGAGACTCTGCCCGCTGCGGGCCTTCTCATACAACTGCTGGGCATGGCTCCAGTTGATCTCGCCCTGCTTCTCGGCGGCGGCGCGGGCCAGCGGTGCTGCGCCGACGGCTACGATCAGACCGACCGCCACGGCGGCGCACAGACATCTCAGGAACACGTTGGCTCTCATTCGAAGCCTCCTCGGATGAATTTGCCGGGATGCTACTGGCCGGTTTCTGCGAAAGCAAGAAATGAAATGGAATCCAATCCCAGTCCTTAAGCAACCGCCGATGGACGCCGATGAACGCCGATAAGTGCGGGGAACAACAAGACTTGGACTGCGGGTGCTTGTGCCTGGTTGGTGACCACTGGTTCCGTGTCAGAGAGCGCGGAACCGTCTCTTCTTCGAGCAAATCGGCGTTCATCGGCGTTCATCGGCGGTTGCTGAACGATTGGGGACAGGCTCGGCCGGAGCGACTTCGGAGTTGACTAACGTTTGGCGGGTTGCGAAGGTCTGGAACGAATATGGGGTTTCGATACAACAGGGTGTCAAGGAGGTCAACAAGATGGGGATAAAGGGACGGAAAGTCGGCGTGGTTGTTGCCGTCTTTCTCTTGGTCGTGAGCGCCGGCTGGGCGCAAGTGCAAGGGCGCGCGGGTGCGCGGAAGCGGGCGAACGCCCCCGCGCCGGCCGGTCGGCGCGCGGCAATCGCCCAACGCGCCGGCGCCGCCAGGGGCGCCAAGATGCAGTATCCCGCCAAGGGCGCCGCACGCGGGGCGTTGCCTCCCAAGGAGGCCGAGGCCCTTCCCGGCTTTGCCGTAAATCCTTTGGCGCTGGCTCCCAACCCGGGAATCTTCGAGGCCGCCGGCGACGAGGGAAACATTTCGCCAAACATCCTGGATGGCCCGGTGCGGGCCGCATTGCAGGCGCGCGGCATCCAGCCCGCGAACCCGTGCTCCGACGAGGTCTTCATCCGCCGCGTCTATCTGGATGTCATTGGCACGTTGCCGGAGCCGGAGGACGTCTACAAGTTCCTGCAGGACCGCAGCTCCGGCAAACGCGCCGCCTTGATTGACGCCCTCCTCGCGCGGGACGAGTTCGCCGACTTTTGGGCGCTGAAGTGGTGCGATCTGCTGCGCGTCAAGGCGGAGTTCCCCATCAACTTGTGGCCCAATGCGGTGCAGGCCTACCATCGCTGGATTCACGACGCCGTCCGCGAGAACAAGCCGTACGATCAATTCGTCCGCGCGCTGTTGACCTCGAGCGGCAGCAACTTCCGCGTCCCGCCGGTCAATTTCTACCGGGCCGTCCAGGGGCGCGACCCTTCCGCCATCGCGGGGGCGGTGGCCCTGACGTTCATGGGGACGCGCCTGGACAGCTGGCCGCAAGACCGCCGCTCGGGCATGGCGGCCTTCTTTTCGCGCGTCGCGTACAGATATACCGCCGAGTGGAAAGAGGAAATCGTAACCCTGAACCCGGCGTCGAGCACCACGGTGGAAGCCGTCTTCCCCGACGGCCGCACCGTTAAAATCCCGCCGGGCGACGATCCCCGCCTCGCGTTCGCCGATTGGCTGATCAAGCCCGACAACCCCTGGTTCGCGCGCAACGTCGTCAACCGCATCTGGTCCTGGCTGTTGGGGCGCGGGATCATCCACGAACCCGACGACATCCGCTCCGACAATCCTCCCGCCAATCCCGAACTGCTCGCCTTGTTGGAAAAAGAGCTGGTCAAGGCCAACTGGGACCTGCGGCACATCTACCGGCTGATTCTCAATTCGCGCACCTATCAGCAGTCGCCGATTCCACGCAGCAACTCCCCCGAAGCCGAGGCCCTGTTCGCCTACTATCCGGTGCGACGTCTCGATGCCGAAGTGCTGATTGACGCCCTGGACTGGATCGGCGGGAGCGGGGAAAACTATTCGAGCCTCATTCCGGAACCGTTCACGTTCATCCCCAGCGACCAGCGGACCATTGCGCTGGCCGACGGCAGCATCAGCAGCACCTTCCTCGAGATGTTCGGCCGCCCATCCCGCGATACGGGCCTCGAGTCCGAACGCAACAATCAACCCACGGACTCGCAGCGGCTCCATTTGCTCAATTCGACCGAGGTGCAGCGAAAGATCGAGCAGAGCCCGCGCTTGCGCCGAGTGGTCCAGGTCGCCGGGGCCAATCGGGCCGACCTGATCCGCAGAATCTACCTGAACCTCCTGTCGCGTCTTCCGACGCAGGCCGAACTGGCCGCCGCCGAGCAATACGCTCAAACGCCTGGGCTGAACTCCACCCAGGCCGCGAACGATCTGGCCTGGGCGCTGGTCAACTCCAAGGAGTTCCTGTATCGGCATTGAGTTTGGCCGGAACGGAGTGGAGTAAATTCACTTCGCGTTCGGAATTCAAAGAGAGGACGATGAGATGAGCGGACTGGAAGCTCTGCAATCGGTGCAGTTCGTAACGGCCAAAGGGAAGCGGCTGGCTGTTCTGAGCATTGACGACTGGGAAGCGCTCATTGAATGGCTGGAGACGCTCGAAGATGTGCGGGTGGCTCGACAGGCCTTCGCGGAATTGAACGCGGCGGGCGGCGACCGCCAACGCGCCGGCTGGCTGGAATGGAAGACTGTGGCCGGAGAGATCGAGTGAGCGGCTACTCCGTTTACGTTATCCCTTCGGCGTGGCGGGAGATCAAGGGCCTGCCCGGTCACGTTCGCCACAGAGTCAAACGCGCGATCGACGAGTTGGAAGACGATCCGCATCCTCCCGGCAGCAGGAAACTGGAGGCCCCTGAAGATATTCCCGGCGAATTGTGGCGTATCCGATTGGAGAATTGGCGAATTGTTTACGCGATCTCGGAGGCCGACAACGTCATTGATGTGTTGGCGGTGCGCCGACGTCCACCTTATGACTACGGCGACCTGGAGACACTGCTGTCCGAACTCTAAAAGAACGCCGCCGAAGCACTCGTTGCAGCGATTCGCACTGGACCGCGGGAGCCATTAGCAATCCCTGTGCATGGCTCACAAACACCAAGGCGAAACAGATGAACGAGAGAGTCATACGCGACAGATTGGTTGAACGCGGCCGAACGCATTTTCATGCGCCGATAGAACCAATCCCGTTCACCAAGATTGCTGAGGCCGACCGCCGTCTGAACGACTTGACGAATTATCCCCATCACTTTGTTCTGGGCTGCGTGATGGATCGTCAGATCAAGGCGGAAAAGGCATGGGTGATTCCCTATCGAATCTCGGAGAAACTCGGCGGATTTTCGATGAAGGTTCTCCGCCCGCTGTCGCGCAGCGACGTAACCCGCCTGATGACGGATCCAGAACCGCTACACCACTTTCCCGAGATGATGGCTGGGTTCTTCTATTCAGCGGTGCAGCGGATTGAGAAGGAATATGCAGGCGATGCTGCCCGCATCTGGGCCGGAAAACCGTCGAGTGCAGAAACCGTTTACCGTTTCCTTCAGTTCGATGGTGTCGGACCGAAAATCGGAAGCATGGCGGTGAACCTCCTCGCAGGGGGTTTCAAGGTTCCGTTCGCGGACTACTTCTCGATAGACATCTCGGCGGACGTGCGCGTCTGCCGAGTGTTTTCCCGGCTTGGCCTTTGCTCCGCCGATGCGACCGTCCAGCAGGTGATCTACAAAGCCAGAGCACTTCACCCCGAGTTCCCTGGGATAATGGACGGACCGTGTTGGACAATTGGCGGAGACTGGTGCAAGGCACAGGACCCGGAGTGTACCGGTTGCTACATGGGTGATTTATGCCCGACAGCAGCAGGGCAAACTTGAAGGAAGATGAACCGTGGCCGTGTCCGATGAATTTCTGAATTACCTTCTCGACCAACTATCCCAATGGGGACGTGTCTCAGTCCGCCGGATGTTTGGCGGCGCGGGGCTGTATCGCAACGGTCGGTATTAAGGAGGCCATGATGGGCAGGATCATAAGGGAGATTCAAATCGAAGGGAAACCGGCGCTTGCCTTGTTTGATACGGGCGCGGTTCATAGCCTATATCCGGAGTCGGCTTTTGTTGGATGTTCCCAAAAGAACTGTCACGAGACCATACACTGTTGCCTTGGGGGGAAAAGAAATCCAGGTGAAGGAGCTCTGTGTGGCACTTGGCAAGATCGAGGGGCTGGAGTTTGATGCGGAAGCAGTCCCCCTTGAAGACATTGGCCGGGCAAATGGTCGGGAACTCGATGCGATTATCGGCGCATTGACTATGGAGAAGTGGGAGATAAAGCTCGATCCAAAGAAGCAGGAGATGGACCTCGAAGGTTTGCGACGCCGTGAATTCACCGAATTCCTGGAATAAACAGTGGATTCCCGGTGACAGATGCCGAAGAGCATTCAGCTCGCTATTTGGGAAACAAAGGAAGATGCTGCATGCCCGTGTCCAATGAATTTCTGAATTACGTTCTCGACCAGCTATCCCGATGGGGACGTGTCTCCGTCCGCCGGATGTTTGGCGGCGCGGGGCTGTATCGTGACGGCAAAATGTTCGGCGTGATTGCAGACAACGTCGCGTATCTCAAGGTGGATGATTCAAATCGGGAGGATTTTGTGAAGGCAGGATCATCCCCTTTCAACCCTTATCCTGACAAAGTGAAAACAACCGTCATGTCCTATTACGAAATTCCCCCGGAAGTCCTGGAGGATCCGGATGAGCTCTCCCAATGGGCGCAGCGATCGCTGAATGTTCAGCAAAAAAAGCAGGCACATAAATCACGAGGCCAAAAGAAATGACAGCCGCTTGGAGACAAACCCGGAAGTGGATAGACACATACTGGCGCTGCTGGGAGAACCGACAGAAGCAAAGAGATGGCTTGCCGCCTCCCTGGACAAAACCATGAGGCTCCAGTTGGACCCGCCGGCCGAAGTGCGGGCGGTGTCTGCGTTGGCCGGGCCTGCTTGGATAGAATAGCGGCCCAACAGGGTTCTTGACAATTCGTTCGCGCACTGGGCAAGGTCTTCATGGCAATGGGTGAGATCGAGGCTTCGGGAGCGGAGGTGTTGGACATGAACGAGCACGAACACAGAGCCGCCACTGGCGGCGAGCGGAGTCGAACCGTCAGCCGGCGCGAGGCGTTGAAGGCAGGGCTTCTCGGAGCGGCCGGAGTGGCGCTCGGCAGCGAGCGCGGCGTCTGGGCCGGACCGGCGGGACAACCCGCGGGCAAAGCCAGTCCGCCTTCTAACGTCGGCGGCTACAAACCGGCGAAGGCCAAAGCCGTCATTCAGATCTGGATGTGGGGCGGCCCGGCCCACCTCGACACCTTCGATCCCAAGCCGGACGCCGGCAACGACTATACCGGCCCGCTGAACAAGCCGATCGCCACCAACGTCAACGGAATCCGGGTCGGCGAGCTGCTGCCCCTGCTGGCGCAGCAGGCCGACAAGTACTCGATCATCCGCAGCATGACCCACGGCAACAACTCGCACGAAACGGCGTCGTACATGGTGCAGACGGGCCGCAAGCCCGACCGCCTGGTCTATCCCTGCGCGGGGGCCATCGTGTCGGTATTCAAGGGATACGATCAGGGCTACAAAGGGTTGGTTCCGCCTTACATCGTCCTGACTCGGCCGCAAGGGCGTTTTTCCGAGGCAGGTTTCCTGGGGCAGAAATACAAACCGTTCGCCACGGGCGGCGATCCCAACCAGGCAGTCTTCGCCGTCGAAGGGATTGTGGCGCAAGGCGTTTCCGACCAGCGCCAGCGCGACCGGCGCGAGCTTCTCCACACGCTCGATTCGCTCGGAAAGGCCGTGCCGAAGAACGCGAACTTCGAACGGCTCGATCGCACCGAGGCGAACGCCTACGATCTGATGTTCGGAGACGCCCGGAAGCTGTTCGAGTTGACGGCAGAGAAGGACGAGATTCGGGACAAGTATGGCCGCAACACGTTCGGCCAGTCGTGCCTGATGGCGCGCCGCCTGGTCGAAAACGGCGTTCCCTACATCACCATCAACTACACGGGCTGGGACACTCACAAACAGCACTTTGAAGCCATGCGCCGGATGCTGCCGCAGATGGACCAGGGGATGGCCGCGCTGCTGCAGGACTTGACCGACCGCCGTATGCTCGACAGCACGATCGTCTGGTGGAGCGGCGAATTCGGGCGAACCCCGAAGGTCCAGTGGGAAGCGCCCTGGAACGGCGGCCGGGGGCACTACGGCAAGTGCTTCTCCGCCGTGCTGGCCGGCGGCGGGTTCAAGGGCGGCCACATCGTCGGCGCCTCGGACGCCAAGGGCGAGGAAGTGGCCGAACGCCCCGTCTATCCGCAAGATCTGATCGGGAGCATGTATGAATTGCTCGGGATTGATCCCGAAGGCCCCTTGCCCAACTCGAAGGGTTTGGACGTGCGGATTTTGCCCGCGCCCGACAAAGACACGACGGGCGGCGGCCGGCTGAAGGAGATTATGTAAACGGACTTTCGACCTTTGACTTTCGACTGAATGGAACGTCCCGCAGAGGAGTGAAATGAGCCCGAAGGTTCTTGAGGAGAGCGGTCTCATTTTCTGGTTTCACAGCTATGACGCTCTTCGTGAAGATCGAGCCAGCGTCCATGTCGGAAAAGGCTCGCAGGATGACTACAGCGACGCGAAAATCTGGCTGGAACCCGAGATCGAAGTTGCCAGACAGGGCCGCACGTTGCGAGAGCCGGAATTGACCCGTGCGCTCAATGTCGTCAAAGAGAACCTCGCCTATCTTCTGGAGGAATGGCATGGCTACAAAGGCAGAGCAAGTTGACCAACAGTTCGAAGTCAAGCGATACAAGGTCCAGTATCCCATTTCCACCTACACGTTTCCGCGCGAGGCTCGGATCCACAAGGTGCGTTTCGACAGCGAGTACCTGCATGTGGAACTTGCCGACGGACGAATCCTTTCGATTCCGTTATGGTGGATTCCTACTCTCCACAATGCCCCGGCGGAAGAGCGCGAAAAGTACGAGATCAACCAGAGCCGGACTGTCATCCTGTGGAATCCCGACAAGTGCGCCATCAACGACGAGGTGCGGATTGCCGATTACCTCGGACCGGACGACAGGATCGGCCCTTAAGGGCGCAGAATCTAAGGTCTGCGTAGAATCCGAAGGAGCACAACCATGACCATGTCCAAACGACTGCCCGTCCTGAGTCAAATCGAATGGCTGCTTGTGGCAATGATCGCGTGTGCGGCGACGGCATGGGGCCAATCGGCTCAGCGGCAACCCCACATCGGCTATCTCTACCCGGCCGGCGGCCAGCAAGGCGCTTCGTGCCAGATCACGGCCGGCGGCCAGCTCTTGCAGGGCGCCAACCAGGTGTACGTATCCGGCGAGGGCGTGCGCGCCAAGGTTATCCAGTACTATCGGCCCGTCCGAAACATCATGAGAGAACAGCGCGAGGAGCTCATGGTGCGATTGAACGAGGTCAGGCAAAAGCGTTTGGCCGAACTGCCCGGGTTTCTCCCGCAAGCGGGGGGACAAAGGGGGGGAAAGGCCTTCGACAGACCTTTTCCCGGCAAGAAGTTCGAGCAGAAGAATGTGGGCAGCCCCACGGCGCCGCCACAGAAAAACCCAGCCGCCAAAAACAGCGCGCCAGCCAAAAGCTTCGCGGCAGCGAAGAGCGACACAGCCAAAACAAGCGCTCCGGCGAAGGTGGTTCCTTTTCGCCCCGTGGAACATCCGTTGCTCTACGACCTCGAGAACAAGAGCCTGAGAGACCTCGGCAACATAACCTACAATCTCTTCTTCCCCCGCGAGAAGCGGCAGCAAAACGTCCAGATTGACGAAATGGTGCTGATTGAAATCACCGTCGCTCCCGATGCCGCACCCGGCGACCGCGAACTGCGGCTCGAAACTCCGCAGGGGCTGACCAATCCCATGGTCTTTCAGGTGGGGCAGCTGCCGGAGATTCGCGAACTGGAGCCCAACGATTCGAGCTCAGCCAAAATGCAGCCCGCGTTCCCCTTTCCCAAAGGCTCCGGCGGACAAGTCCGCAATCCGCAGTCCGCAATCCCAAAGCCGCCGCCCGTTGACCTCCCCGTGTTGCTCAACGGGCAGATCATGCCGGGCGACGTGGATCGTTTCTCCTTCCGGGCCAGGAAGGGGCAACGGCTTGTGATGCAGGTGAGCGCCCGACGGCTGGTTCCCTATCTGGCCGACGGCGTCCCCGGATGGTTTCAGGCCACGTTGGCCCTCTATGACGCCAAGGGCAAGGAAATCGCCTATGCGGACGACTATCGTTTCGATCCCGACCCCGTCCTCTACTGTGAGATTCCCCAGGACGGCGACTATGAACTGGAAATTCGCGACTCCATCTATCGCGGACGCGAGGATTTCGTCTATCGCGTCGCCGTCGGCGAGCAGCCTTTCATCACGGCGATGTACCCTCTGGGCGGCCGATCGGGCGTCGAAACCGTCGCGTCGGTCGCCGGCTGGAATCTCACGAAAACGCTGTTGCCGCTGGACACCCTGAGCCGGCCGAAGGACCCCGACAACATCCGCCACACGGCCCTGCGCCAGGACAAATGGCTCTCCAATGAAGCGACCTATGCCGTGGACACGCTGCCCGAATGCGACGAAGTCGAGCCGAATGACACGATCCGTACCGCGCAAAAGATCGCGTTGCCGCAGATCGTCAACGGCCGGATCCTGCGGCCCGGCGACATGGACGTCTTCCAGTTCGAGGGCAAAACCGGCGATCAGGTGGTGGCCGAAGTGGACGCCCGCCGCCTGAATTCGCCGCTCGACTCGCTGCTGCGCCTGACCGACGCCTCGGGCCAGGTGCTGAAATGGAACGACGATTATGAAGACAAAGAGGGCGACCTGCGCAGGGATATGGGACTCGTCACGCACCACGCCGATTCGTATCTCTCCGCCCGGCTGCCGAAGAACGGCGTGTACTATGCCTCTCTGACCGATTCCGAGAATCACGGCGGCGAGGCGTATGGGTATCGGTTGCGCCTGACGCCTCCCCAGCCCGATTTCGAGCTGCGCGCGACGCCCTCAAGCATCAACGTGCCGGCGCTGCGCACCGCGCCGCTCACCGTGTATGCGTTGCGGAAAGACGGATTCGACGGCGAGATCGAACTGGCCCTGAAGGATGCGCCCGAAGGGTTCGCGCTCAACGGCGGGCGGATTCCCAAGGGCCGCGATCACGTTCGCCTGACCCTGACACTGCCCGCGAAGCGATTTGACTCCCCGATCGCCCTGCATCTGGAAGGCCGCGCCACGATCGGAGGGAAAACCGTCAGCCGGCCGGCCGTTCCCGCCGAAGACATGATGCAGGCGTTCCTGTACCGCCACTTGGTTCCGGCGCGGGAACTGCTGGTCGCCGTCCGCAGAGCCCAATATCCCACGCCGCCTCTGGAGCTGGCCGGCGGGAGCCCCGTCCGAATTCCCGCGGGCGGCACGGCCCAGGTGCTGGTGAGAGCTCCAAAACTCCCGATGCTTCGGAATCTCAAGCTGGAGCTCAGCGATCCCCCCAAAGGCTTGACCTTGCAGGACGTGACCGCCTCGCCCGACGGCTTGACGTTCGTGCTGAAGGCCGAAGGCGATGCGCCAAAGGTCGGGTTGGCGGACAATCTGATCGTCGAGGCGTTCACCGAATCGCCGGTCGGGCAAAAGGGCCCCAAGGCCCCGCCGAAGCAGCTGATTCAAGGACAGCGGTACCCCGTCGGCGTTCTGCCGGCCATCCCATTCGAAATCGTGCAGCGATAAGAGCGTGTGCGGGAAAGGCGGCTGAAGCGCTGGGGAGCATGGCAAAGGGAGGATTCGTCCATGCCGTCCATGCCGTCCATGCTGTCCATGCCGTCCACTTCGTCCACCCTGTCCACAGCAAATGCGCCTGTCGCTGAGTTTCAGGGAGAAATGGCCATGCGGAAGATCATTGTTGTCCTCAGCATCACATGGGGCCTTGTATCGGCGCTGCACGTATCGGCGGAGCATGCCGCCGACCAGCCATCGTCGCCTACGGTCTCCGGCGCATACGTCAAGACCGTGTTCAACGTCCGGGAGTTCGGGGCGACTGGCGACGGCGCCACGCTGGACACGGCAGCGATCAACCAAGCCATCGAGACGTGCGCGAAGGCCGGCGGCGGGCAGGTTCTGTTTCCGCCGGGTCGCTACCTTTCCGGCACGGTGCACCTGCAAAGTCACGTCACGCTGCGCTTCGGCGCCGGCGCCACGCTGATCGGCGCCGCCAATCCCGCCCTCTACCAGCAGCCGCAGCCGCCCGACTTCATGCCCGAAGCCAGGTGGGGCAAGTGGCACCGCGGATTGATCGTCGGCGAGAACGTCGAGGACGTGACCATCGCCGGTCCGGGCGTCATCAACGGCAACAAGGTTTTCGACCCGACCGGCGAAGAGCGCATGCGCGGCCCCCACACCATCGTTTTTGTCAATTGCCGCCGGTTTACCATCCGCGATTTGAGCATCGTGGACTCGGCCAACTATGCGATCTTCTTCCAGGCAAGCGACCAGGTGGACGTGCGAAACGTCCAGTTCGTCGGCGGCTGGGACGGCGTGCATTTTCGCGGCGCGCCTGGTCGCGACTGCCGCGACGTAAACATCATTGGCTGCCGATTCTACACGGGCGACGATTCCATCGCGGGTCGCTACTGGGACAATGTCGTCATCTCCGATTGCATTGTGAACTCGTCCTGCAACGGCATCCGCCTCATCGGGCCGGCGCGGCGGCTCATCGTCCACGACTGCCTGTTCTACGGGCCGGGCGTGCAGCCGCACCGCACCTCGAACCGCCACAACATGCTCTCCGGGATCATCCTCCAGCCCGGCGCCTGGGATAAAACCCAAGGGACGCTCGACGACGTCCTGATTTCCGATGTCACCATGCACAATGTCGCGTCGCCCGTAACGCTCTGGACCAAGCCCGGCAACACGGTCGGACGCGTGACCGTCAATGGTCTGAACGCCACCGGTGTGTATCGGTCGGCCATCTCAGTGGAGAGCTGGGGAGACACATCGGTGACGAGCGTCGTCTTCCGCAACGTCAGCGTGGAGTTCGACGGCGGCGGCAAGGCAGAGCAAGGGCGGCGGCCCGTCAAGGGACCCGGTGTGGATGCCCGTCCGCTGCCCGCCTGGGGCTTTTACGCCCGAAACGTCGAGCAAGTTACATTCGAGGACGTGCGTTTCAGTTGCACCCAACCCGACTTTCGACCCGTAATCGTCGCGGAGGGGGTGAAGCAGCTCGCGCTCGACGGATTCAAGTTCACGCGCGTGCCGGACGTCGCAGAGCCGCTTGTCCTGATCAACGCGACGACGGTCAGCCTTCACGACACAGACCTCCCCAAACCACGCGCTCAATCCGAAAGGGAGAAATGAAGAACCGGGACCAGGCTTCGAATTCCGTCTCTCCGAAAACCGAGACCGACTCCGCCCGGAAAGAGACTGGCCGGGAAATCCGCAACCTGTCCTCCAACTCGTGTCTTCCATCGTGCCCTCCAATTCGGAGGCCAGAAATAAGGGGCAGGAAGTTGGATATGAGAAAAGGAAGGACGCCCCATGCGGCGATTCGTCGAAGCTGAAGCTGGGGCTCCGCGCCGGGCGGCTTCCGTTCAGTCTCCTTCAGCGAGAAGAGCAGTTGAGTTGGCCTTGGCGGTCTTTTCCACGCGCTTGCCGGAAGGGTAGAACTCTACGCTCACATCCACGGCGCTCCGCTGGCCGAGGCCAAAATGGCGCTCGGTCGGCGCGAGCGAGTAGTAGCTGTGCGCGCTCTGGCTGTCGAGAAGCGTGACCTGCTCAAACCACACCAGCTTGGCCGGATTGCCCGCGTCGCTCACGCGAATCTTCGCTCCGGCCGCGCCACGGTTCCCGGCTGCGCCCATGAGGTGAACACGCAGCCAGTTGCCCGGCGGCAGTTCGTTGCGATAGACCTTCACCAACCGGTGCGAATCGAGCGGGCCGGTGTAGCCGATGATGTCCAGGTCGCCATCGCCGTCAATGTCGCCAAAGCAGAGACCGTCGTCCACGGAAGCGGCGGACTTGTCCTCGATGCCCCAGGTTTTGTTCACGTAGGTGAAATTCCCGCCGCCCACGCCGCGCAGCACCCAAAGGAAATGCCGCCCGTTCCAAAGGATGTCCGCAACGCCGTCGTTGTCGAAGTCCGTCACGACGGCCAGGCCCCACGAAACGTATCGCGGCTTGCTCGCCGTCTCCATGCCGGACAATGCGCCGGACTTTCGCGCGAATTTCCCCTGGCCGTCGTTCAGGTAGATTTCAGGCCGCCCGCTGTCGAGCACGAGCAGGTCGAGATGCCCGTCCTGGTTCACGTCGCCGACGCCCTTGATGGCAAGGCCGTCCTCGTGCAGCCCCACGTTCTCCGTGACATCCGTGAATCTCATCTTTCCGTCGTTGAGATAGACGCGCGACCTGCCGCGCTCGTAGTCGTAGCGGCCCCAGTGGACGGCCAGGTCCATGAACCCGTCGCCGTTGAAGTCCGCCGGATGCACGTTGATTTCGTTGCGCGTCGGCGCGACTTCGAGGCGGCCGCCGGGTTTGAACCCTCCCGTGCCGTCGCCGAACTCGAACACCACGCCGGGCCGCTCGTGGAGCCAATCCACCTTGCCGTCGCGGTTGAGATCAATCATGGCATTGGCGCGGGCCTGGCCGGCCGTGACGGCGGTCTCGCGGAACCCGAGCCGGCCGGGCGTGGATTCGTTGAGCCACCACTTGCCGCCGCCGTCCTGCCAATTCATTTGCAGGTCGAGCTTGCCGTCCTCGTTGATGTCGTATGCGAGGTGGATTTCCGTCGGGGGATACGTTCTCTCCGCCTCGCGGAAGAGGCCGCGACCGTCGTTGAGCAACGCACGGGCGCGTCCGGCGCCATGAGCCGCAAGGAAAAGGTCCAAGTGTCCGTCGCCGTCGAGGTCCACCAGGTTCAGCCCGCTCAGCCACCACTTCGGCTGCTCGTCATAGAACCGCTCGATGGCTTTGCCGGCGCCGGACGACTGGGTTGCGTCAACGAACGCGGCGCCCGTGCCGGAGGCAGTCTCGGCCGCTGCCGCCAGCCTCGCCAGTCCCATCATCGCTATCACCAGAATGGCGAACCGCCGACGCATCAGTATCCTCCCTACCGAACTCGACCGCAAGAGTGGGCCTCAATAGGGCCGGAAATCTTTGACAGACCGTGAACGTGGGGCGGCCGAGTTGCAAGCGCTAAAGCCGACGGTTTGGTTGACGAATCTGGCGCGCCGTCACATACATAGGCTGAATGTCGAGTGTGAGTTTCCGGCCTGTGGATTCTTCTGCGACCCCTCTGGTTTTGGGTCGCCATCCCGGCAGGAGGACGGACAGTGAAGCGACTCATCGTTCTTCTCATCGTCGCCGTGGCGGCAGTCGCTGTGTGGCGGCACTACTTTGCCGCGCCGAACCCCACGCAGCTTCGCGCGCGGGCGCAACAGAGCGTCCGCGGCGTAGTGGAATACTGGCTGACGTGCATCATGGAAAAGCGCGAGTTCGACATGGTGTCGGTTTCGCTGGATGAAGCCAGACTCCAGGGCAAAGTCGCCATTGATACTCTGCGGCGCGAAGAAGATCGCACCAAAGCCATCTGCAAGGCCACGGCCAATTCCCCGCTGAACGAGCCGGGCAAGTTTCGAGCCGCCCTCAGCTCCGACAAGGGCACTCTGATGACCCTCACGCTCCGGGCCGGAGAACGGGACGGAAAGTTCTGGGTCTCTGAGGTTGTGCAAGAGTAACCGCACCCCGCCCGCGCGCGATGGCTGGCCCAGGCGCCCTCTGACGCCGGTTCGTGGGGTCGCGGGAGCGACCCTCACGCAGACGGTGGCGATGAAGAGAAGATCGTTTATACTTGCAGCAAACGGGGATTCCACGGTAAAAATCCTGGCTGAGAGGTTCACTGTGGAACGAATCGAAATCGAGGACACGAAAGAGGACAAGATGGGCGTGTTCCATGTCAGAGTTAAGATGAGGAACCTTTTTAACGAGTATCTCCCTCCGGAGAATCGTGGGCAAGAGATCGAGTGCGACGTGATGGTAGATACGGGAGCAGCTGAACTTGCCTTGCCGGCCGACATCGTTGAGCAATTGCGATTGAAGCCGCTCGATACGGTGCGCGTTTATACTGCCGATGGCGGAGAACACGAGTATCGCGTGTGCGGCATCGTGGAGATAGAGGTGCAGGGCCGGAGGTGTCAGGTGCGAGCCATCGAGCTGCCTCGCGGTGCGCAACCTCTCCTTGGGGCGGTCCCGCTCGAAGAGATGGATTGGCACGTATCTGCGCAGGAAAAGAAACTCTTGCCGAATCCGAAGTCGCCGGAGAAACCGTTGCTTCCCCTTTGCTGAAGCCGAGAGCGCGAACCACAAATCGGGCACAAACCGGACGCCAAATCCGGGATGGGTCAATGAATCCCGTCCCCCCCCCGGAACAGCCTCTGGAGCGACTCGGGCCGGTTCGGCCCGTGCAGAGAGAAGATCGTTTATGCTTGCAGCGACCCTGAATACCAAACTAGAAATCTCGGCCAAAAGGTTCTCTCTGGAGAGATCACGTCAATTGGACTGGAGGATCAGAATGAAACGCAGAACATTCGTAAAGGCTCTGCCGGCGTTCGGCGCGCTGGCCGCCGCGGCGTCCGGCTTCGCGCAGGAAGCGCCCAAGACCGCCCAGGAGCTGCAACCGATCGCGCTTCCGAAACCCGAGAAGGACGGCGGCAAGTCGGTGCTGGCGGCCCTCTGGGAACGAAGGACCAACCGCAATATCCGGGCGGAGAAACTCCCCCCACAAATGCTGTCGAACCTTCTCTGGGCCGCGTTCGGCGTGAACCGCGAGAAGGGGTCATTCGGCAAGGGGGGAAGAACCGCCGCTTCGGCCAGCAACTCGCAGGAAATGGATCTCTACGTGGCCCTGCCCGAAGGGGTCTATCTCTACGAGGCGGCGCCCCACCGTCTGACGCCCGTTGTGGCCGGCGACTTTCGCGCGAGGTCGGGCCGGCGCGGCGGGACGACGGCACCGGTCCACATTTTCTACGTCGTGGATCTCACTCGATACACTATGGGACCGGGGCAGCCGGACCGATCCATTGGGGACCCGGAGGTTCAGAAATCCTACTACTTCACCGCTGTGGGCCTGATTGCCGCGAACATCTACCTGTTCGCCGCCTCGCAGGGTCTGGTCGCGTGGTTTCACAATTGCGACAAGCAGAACACGGCCAAGGAGTTCAAGTTGCGGCCCGACCAGCGCGTACTCTTTGCCCAGACGGTGGGCTATCCGGCGTAGCGCAACGAAACGCAAATGCAGGGTCACATTCGGAGGGCGGGACGGGTGTCGCGCTCCAAATCCTTTTGGCCCGAATGGCGCCCACTCAACGTGGCGTTCCATTCTCGCGGTCTGTTTGTTCGCCACGACCGGGCCGCTGATACACTCTGTCCGCGACGGCGCTTCGCCCTGACCCGCGTCGCGCGCTCTTCGCAAACGCCTCGAAAAAAGCCGGCATTGACAAGCTCGACCCTCACCGTATCCAATGGCAACCGCCCGACAAGGGAAACAACACCGTGAGCTAATGAGCGATGGCTACGCACCCGGTCGAAACTTATCTCCAGAGTCTGCGCGACATCCACAGCACGGGCGGCGGAACGGCCGAGGAGTCCTACTACGGCGCGCTGGAATCGCTCCTGAACGAGATCGGCAAGGGCCTGAGGCCCACGGTGCGCTGTGTCGCGCAGCTTCAAAACATCGGGGCGGGTGAACCCGACTTCGGCCTCTTCACGAGCAACCAGTTCCAGCGGGCTGGCGACGAGCGGCCCATCGAAGGTCTGTCGCCCGAACGCGGCGTCGTCGAGGCGAAACCCTGGAGCGATGAGGCGGCCGCCATCGCCGAGAGCAAACAGGTCTCGGACTACTGGCGAAAGTACAAACTCGTTCTCATAACGAACTATCGCGACTTTGTCCTGATCGGTCGTAACGCAGAGGGGAAACAAGCCCGTCTTGAATCGTGTCAGTTGGCTGACTCCGAAACGGCTTTCCGTGCGGCGCTGGCCCATCCCCGCAGAACCGCCGAAGAACGGGGCGATCGTCTGGTCGAATTCCTCAAGCGTGCCATGTTGCATGCCGTGCCGTTGACCGACCCCGAAGACCTGGCGTGGTTCCTCGCCTCCTATGCGCGCGAAGCCCGCGCCCGCGTCGAAACCGCCGCTGATCTGCCCGCGCTCGATGCGCTGAAGAAGGGCCTCGAAGAAGCTCTGGGCATGAGATTCGAGGGCGACAAGGGCGAACATTTCTTTCGCGCCACGTTGGTCCAGACGCTTTTCTATGGGATTTTCTCGTCGTGGGTCATCTGGGCGCACGATCACGAGGGCCGACCCGAGGCACGGTTCGATTGGCATGCCGCCGGCTGGACGCTCCACGTCCCGATGGTTGCCAGTCTGTTCGAACAGATCGCCACGCCGCAGCGCCTCAAACCCCTGGGCGTGGATGAAGTCCTCGACTGGGCCGGATTGGTCCTCAATCGCGTGGACCGCCGAGCGTTCTTTGAGAAGTTCGAGCAGGAGCGCGCCGTTCAGTATTTCTACGAACCCTTCCTCGAAGCCTACGATCCGCAACTTCGCAAAGACCTGGGAGTCTGGTACACGCCGCCCGAAATCGTTCAGTACCAAGTCGAGCGCGTGGATCGCGTTCTGCGCGACGAGTTGGACATTCCCGACGGTCTGGCCGACGACCGCGTCGTGGTCCTCGATCCCTGCTGTGGAACGGGAGCGTACTTGGTGGAAGTGCTCAAGCGTATTCGACAAACGTTCGAGGAGAAAGGGTCAAACGCGCTCACCGCGTATAAGCTGAAACAAGTCGCAATGAGGCGGGTCTTTGGATTTGAAATCCTCCCCGCCCCTTTTGTCATTGCCCATTTGCAGCTTGGCTTGATGTTTCAGCGCTTGGGGACGCCCTTCAAGCCCGACAGCAACGAACGTGCGGGCGTCTATCTTACGAATGCCCTGACCGGCTGGGAGCCACCGCAAAAGCCCAAGGATGAGCTGCCGCTGTTTCCAGAGCTGCTCGCCGAGCGCGACGCGGCGAACAAGGTGAAATGCGAAGCCCCGATTCTGGTGATCCTTGGAAATCCCCCTTACAATGCCTTCGCGGGAACCAGTCCCGAGGAGGAAGGCGGATTGGTCGAGCCGTACAAGGAGGGCCTGACCACGCCGGTCGAGAAGGGCGGCTGGGGAATCAAGAAGTTCAATCTCGACGACCTCTATGTTCGCTTCCTGCGCATCGCCGAACGCCGCATCGTCAAGAGCGGTAGAGGGATCGTAAGCTACATATCGAATTTCTCTTACCTTGGCGATCCATCGTTTGTGGTAGTGCGCAAGCGCTTTCTAAAGGAATTCGACCAAATCTGGATTGACTGCATGAACGGTGATAGTCGGGAAACGGGCAAGCTGACGCCCGACGGCAAACCGGACCCCAGCGTGTTCTCAACGGAGGAAACGCCAGTTGGAATCCGCGTCGGAACCGCCGTTTGCCTGATGGTCCGGAAGGAACTGAGGCAACGACGGGGCGTTGTTCGCTTTCAACATTACTGGGGGGCGACCAAGCGCCGTGATTTACTCGCTAGTCTGGCCGTGAAGCATTTCGACCGCAAATACCTCAAGGCCAATCCCACCAAGACCAACCGCTTCTCCTTCCGGCCCGGCAAGGTTTCACAGCAATACCTTTCGTGGGCATCCTTGGTCGGCCTATGTGCTATTCCGCCATTTAACGGTCCTGTGGAGCGCCGCTCCAACTCTCTGATTGTTCTGGAATCCGACAAGAATCGCCTGGAACACGTTGGGCCTTATTTGGATCCCGCCATATCCGATGAAGCAATCGCGTTGTTGGAACCTGCCTATATGACGAGTTCCGGTGAATTCCGCGCCAAAGAGGCCAGAAGTCTGCTCAAGGGCAACGTTCACTATCGCTCCGACAAGATAACGCGATATCCCTTCAAGCCTCTCGATGTACGATTGGCCTACCTTGACGCGGCCCTTCAGCCTTTGTTCTCTCGGCCCAGCCCCAGTTTGCTCAATCAACGATTCGACGGAAACGCCTTCTTTATCACACGAGACACGGCGGACAAGACACCAGAAGGTCCTCCATTCTACTTGTCGCCTTTAGTCTGCGATTACGATTTCATTTCGGGACATGCACGGCATTTCCCCATCCTGCTTAGAAATCGCAAGCGATTGGAGAAAAAACATCACGAAACGCTCCTCGACTTTCTGCCGGAGAAACCTGGGCCGGATGTCCAAGTGGCCAATCTCTCTCACACGTCTCGATCTTATCTCAAACACCTCCGTTTCCGCGATCCTGACGCAAGTCCGTCGGTCGCTGCTCTCATTTGGACGCACGCGCTGGCGATTGGCTACAGTCCGGCCTATCTCAGCGAAAATGCCGACGGCATCCGTGAGGACTGGCCTCGGATTCCGCTGCCGGCGACAAGGAAGGCGCTTCTCGCATCGGCCAAATTGGGCCAACGCGTCGCCGACCTTCTCGACACCGAGCGGCCCGTCGAGGGCGTGACCACAGGTAACGTATCCCCGCACCTTCTTGCCCTCGGAAAGCTCTCAACAGTTCATGGCGGTTCGCTCAATCCCGATGCCGGCGATTTCGACCTCACCGCGGGTTGGGGCCACGCGGGCAAGGGCAACATTTGTATGCCCGGAAGCGGGAAATACGAGATCCGAACCGCCACAGACGAAAAGCAAAAGGCGCATTTCGGCGAGGAGACGCTCGACATCTATCTGAACGACGCGGCCTACTGGGCCAACGTCCCCAAGCCGGTCTGGGAATACTACATCGGCGGCTATCAGGTCATCAAGAAGTGGCTGAGCTACCGCGAGAAGGCCGTGCTGGGTCGCGGCCTGACGCTCGAAGAGACCGAATACGTCGCCGAGATGGCGCGGCGGATTGCCGCCCTTGTTCTGCTTCAGCCCGAACTCGACGCCAACTACGCGGCGGTCAAGAGCGCCGTGTGGCCCTGGCCGACTTGATCGTGGCGGGATTCTTCGGATGACCAACAGCGCGCCACTTTTCACCGCGGACGAGATCTGCGCATTCTGCCGCGGATCTTTTTCCCGTGAATGTGCTCGCGCGTGCTCCTGAATCGTGTTTTCTTGATCTTTTGGTCGAAGGTCGAAAGTCTGGCCAAAGGTATTCGAGATTCTCTGTCCCAGAACTTAGGTTGAGGCGCAGAGCGTGTTTTTTGATCTCACACGGAGGCACAGAGCGCACGGAGAAGGAGTTCCATGACATTCGCTGCCGGAGGGTCTTTTCTCCGTGCGCTCTGTGCCTCCGTGTGAGATGCATTCCTTTTACGAACAGGATTCTCAGATCGGCAGGGCAGGAATCTAGGGTCTGCCTTTGGCTGCCGCCAAAGGCTCCTTGGGGGAACAGGCCACAGCGACAGGCCGCAGCGGCCTTTCGACAACACATAGTGGCGCTCATCAAACAAACGGAGGTCGGTCATGCAAACGAGGGTCAGGTCAGTGCTGGTGGGAGTGGTGGTCGCGTCGTTCGCCGCAAGGGGTTGGAGCCAGGAGAACGTCCGCCGTCTGCCGGTCAAAGAGTATCGCGACAAGATGAAAGCGGGCTGGATCGGCCAGATCATCGGCGTCTCGTGGGGCGCTCCGACCGAGGGGAGGTTCCGCGAGATTATGCCGCCGGACAAGATGCCTCCCTTCCAGGACACGCTCGTCAACAGCGCGTTCAGCCAGGACGATCTTTACGTCGAGATGACGTTTCTTCGCTCGATGGAACAATACGGGTTCGATGTCCCGATTCGTCAGGCGGGCATAGATTTCGCCAACAGCGGCTATGCCCTGTGGGTGGCCAACAACGCCGGCCGCACGAACCTTCGCAACGGAATCGCCCCGCCCGATTCCAGCCATCCGAAGTTCCACAACTGCGCCGGCGCGATTGACTACCAGATCGAAGCCGACTACGCGGGCCTGATCGCCCCGGGGATGCCCGACCGGGTGATTGCGCTGGGCGAGAAATTCGGCCGTCTGATGAACTATGGCGACGGCGTGTATGCCGGCCAGTTCATCGGCGTGCTGTATGCCGAAGCCTTCTTCGAAAAGGACGTCCACAAGTTGATCGAGGCGGGATTGAAAAGCATTCCCTCCGAGTGCATGTACGCCGAAATGGTCCGCGACCTGGTCAAGTGGCATCGCGAGAATCCCGACAACTGGGAGACGACGTGGCGCCTCGTGGATGAGAAATACCGCAAGAACAAACAATACTACATCAGTGCGCTGGACGTGAAACTCGAAGGCGCTTTTGTGCTCATGGGCCTGTTGTATGGAGAGGGCGACCCCGACAAGATCATGACCATCTCGTGCCGTTGCGGGTCGGATTCCGACTGCAATCCGTCGAGTTCGGGCGGCATCATTTTCACGACGCTGGGAGTTTCGCACTTGCCGGACCGCTACTACCGAAAGCTCGACGAGACGAAGGTTTTCAGCCACACGGCCTATAACTTTCCGGCGCTCATGGCGGTCTGCGAGAAACTCGCGCGCGACGCGCTCGTCCGCTCGGGCGGGCGCATCGAGAAGACGGCGGACGGCGAGGAAGTCTTCGTCATTCCCGTGAAAACGTCCAAGCCGAGCCGGTTTGAGGACCTCAAGAACCCTGGCCCCGTCGCCAACAGCCGCTTCACGGACGACGAAATGGCGAAGATTCAGGTCGTCGGCCTCCAGTGGGCGCTCCCGAAGTATCTCCCTGGTTGGGAGATGCGCCCCGCGCCGCAAATTCTGGGGTTCATGCACCGCGAGTGGAAAGGACGGAAGAACGTCTGGGCGATTGCCATGCCCGGCGGGTCGAAGTCCGACTGGGCGCTGACCCGCAAAGTGGAAGTGGCGGCGGGCAAGAAGACGCGCCTCACACTTGCCGCCGGATGCGACGTCAACAGCGAAGGATGGGAGCTGACCGTAAAGGCCGATGAGAAGGAATTGGCCCGAAAGCCCATACGCAAGGACACAACGCAAGACGGCTGGACGAAAGTGGAAGCGGACCTGTCGGACTTCGCCGGCAAAACGGTGTCGCTCGATATTGTCGGGATGCCCCAAAAACCCGGGGAACGGTCCCGGCCCGCGTGCTATCTGTCGGACATTTCCATCGTGGGCGAATGAGGGGACGAATCTCGCGAACGTGCGCGAGGGCGCCGGTCGCTCGCTCTGAAGGACGTTCGCTCGCTTACATGAATTCCAGGATTCCGAAGAACTGCGGCAGGTGAAAGTCGGGGACGGGTCTGTCCACGACCGACCAGGTCAGCCAGTGCGGATGCGAGGTCTCGTCGCCGCACTTGTAGAAGTTGGCGCGCCAGAGGACGCCGGGAGCAGGGCGGGCGGCCGGACAATACTTCTCGATGAGGGCGAGGGGGATTCGATATTCGATTGTCCAGGTGGTCGGTTCGGCGATTTCGGGCTCAACGATTTTCGGCAGGGAATGGGCGATCTCAATCTGTTGCATATCGGCAACCTCAATAGGGCGAGCATCCTTCTTCGGGGCTTTCTGATAGTGGAAAAGCGCCGTTCCTCCGCAATTCACTTCCAGGTTGAAATAGCCCCGTGAAGAATCATCGCCGGGTGTGAAGAAGAACTCCACGCAGCTGTCCTTCCATACGGGGCCGTGATAGTCCTGGGCAACGGCCCGGACGTAGCGGTCCTGGACGCGAAAAATCACGTAGATGTATTTGAACTAAACCGCTTCGCGGTAGGAAGCGGGCGTAGTCATCGGGACATGCCGCTACGAACTCGCCTATTCGCCTCGCGTGAGTGTTGCCAATCTCGATTGCATTGACCGACCTCGATCTCAGCGG
>Ga0315274_10003234_pt1 | contig 24275 bp, 19 predicted proteins | sample YL17G02_20_MG_FD_203700 | JGI IMG/M metagenome (GOLD analysis project Ga0315274, IMG submission 203700) | Sediment microbial communities from Yellowstone Lake, YNP, Wyoming, USA - YL17G02_20 | ecosystem: Environmental > Aquatic > Freshwater > Lake > Sediment | place: USA: Wyoming | collected...
TATGCGGTGGAGGAGTTATAATGTTGTCTCTGTGAAAGTAAACCATTCGATAATAAAAAATGGGGCGACCCGATGGTCGCCCCGACGCATTGCGATGGCCCAACACGCCGGCCTGTACGGCGCGGAACCAGGAGAGGATTTTTTTCAACAACTCTCACCTCCGAATACATATTATCATATAATTAGTATTTTGTCAAGGCATTAACCCATTACATTGAGATTGACAGGAAAATACAATCACGCTATTCTGTTTTTAGCTCATAAAGGAGGTGAAAATGGATAAAAACAAAGTTCTTTTAAAATGTTTAAGAAATCTTTCGCCTTTAATGTCGAAACTTATGGACATGGCCGAAAAAGAGCAGATTACGGTGATGACTACAGCAAGTTGCGGCGCTTATATGGAGTCGATTAAAAGAAAGGATCTTGTGCCTCAGAATTATATGGCAACAAGGGATTGTTCGGATGTCGGGCTTGGAAAGGTTATTATTCTTTCACCGGAATATTTGTCGAAATTATTTCAAGAAGGCAACTTAGGCCTCCTGGAGCTCGGGTTCGCGCATGAAATTGGGCATAATTTAGTTTTAAATTTGACGCCACCTTGCAAAGACGAGGAAACATGCTGTCAATATCTTGAGGTTGCGGCATATAAACTAGCTGCAGAAATCATCCGGAATTTAAACAACAAAAAGAGAATCAAATTAATCTATTTCGGCAAGCCAACTTCGTTGAAGCGAATCCTGAAAATGAAAAAATACCCGGTACAAGATACCAAGGATTGTGATGAATGTGCCTCCCTTTTGAAGCTTGCGGACGGTTGTCCCAAGAAAGAAGAAATCAAAAACACATCAAAGGAGATTTTACGCAAAGCATAAACTAAGCCCCGTATTCGCCAAAGGCGAAGCGGGGCTTTTAATATTGACCCTTCACCTTTATTCGTAACTAACCGTAGGAACAGGATTTAATCAGGTGCGTTGATTGTTTCCGAAAACCAAAAAATGCGCGGGAAAAGGTGATAGGGTTGACAGATTTTTGATTTAGGCGTATAATCACAATATCTCGTTCTTTGGAGGTAAAAATGAAATTCAGCCTTTTCGAGAAGTTGATACTTATCATGTTGGGGCTTTGCGCGATTGGATTGGCCAGTCTTTTGTTTATTTTTTTAACATTCACACCGATACCGAAAGAGTTCCCCGTTGTAGCGATTTATCTTTACAAGGTCGCATCATTTCTTTTCACTGGTTTCGGAATTTTCTTGATTGTTGTCGCGTTCAAAGGCAGATAAGCGAAAAAGGGGAGACGTATGTTTTAATCATCGTCTCCTTTTTATTTTCCTTGACCCCTCGCCTTTATTCGTGATAATTATAAAGACAGAATTTAATAAAGCGCATTGGTTGTGTGTAGAAAACCAAAAAATACACGGAAAAAGGTGATAGGGTTGACAACATTTTACCGATATGCTAAAGTACGGATAGTACATTTCATAAGGAGGTGAAAATTGAAAAAGACAGCAGAAAAAACAATAGAAATAATCTGTGACGGCTGCGGCGGGGGAAAAGGATTTTTTTACGATTTCGATAGTGACTTTGGAGGTGGAATCGGAATATGCGGTTTTTGCGGAGGAATCGGCAGAAGAATCTTGGGAAGCAAGGATTTTATGGCGCGGACAGAAAGAATTCGTAGCTTAAGACATGAATATTGTCCCGATATTACCAGTTTGTCTTTTTCTGTTCCACCGCTTCCGGAAGTTGTTCAACTTCAAAAACTAAAAATGCTTATCAAAGAGATTAAGAAGCATTTCAAAATCTACGGGAGAAGAGGAGACGACTGCTTTGCCAGAGATATAGCAAGAGGGTCATTGAACCAATGTATTAAAGAACACCGCAAGAAGGTAAAGGCAGAAATCATAAAACTCAAAGACAAGGCGTGGCAGCACAGAAAAGATAAACCATATTTAGCCGCGATTTTTGCCCACGTAATCGCTTATCAGGGTAATTTGCCCAAATCAGACATGGCCTTTGAAAAGGCGATTGAAAAATATCCGGTTTCGAGCATCGTTGTTTACGGATACGCTATACACATACTTACATTTCACCGGAGCTGTGAAAAAGCGCTTCCTTGGTTCGAGAAACTAATCCAATTAGAACCCGAAAATGCGTCATATCTTTATCAAGCAGCAGAATGCATGCTGGATGCCAATTCTTCCGATGTTACCTCAATTCTGAAAAGAGCCCAAATGTGCGCAGAGAGCGAAAAGAATGAACATTTAATCGCGGAAATCACGCACTTGAGAAAACGCGCAAGAGAAGAAGCAAGATATTTTTGCGATCTTGCCTTGGCCGGGATAATGTTGGCCGCGAGATACATCGATATGCTTGGCAAGGCGAATGAATTTCTGGACAGAGCCTTAAATTTGGCTAAGGTGGGGGAAAGTGAAAAACTTATCGCGAAAACAGAAGAACTAAAGACAAAATCAAGGGAACAGTCTTCGGTTTACAATTAAGATTTCGGGCCTGACACGCGTCAGACCCTTTTGTTTTATCCTGGTTTTTATCCCGCCTTTGGCAAGACAGGTTTGACAAAAATTAGCCAAAGAGATATTCTGATTATGGTTCTTAAATTCAACGATAATAAGGAGGAAAAATGGGTTTTCAAACTCGGACACCGACCAGTAATGACCCGCCGAAAATCGAAGGGCCGAACCGCTGGATTAAAGAAAACGACATAGCGGATGCAGTCTGCCTAATTCTTAACGGGTTCGCGAAACGGTGCACTATTTGCAAAAGACCTATTCGTATCGAATACCTGGACGAAAACCAACATTGTCCCGACTGCCGGAAAACTTGAATCAACAGGAGCTCGTTCGCGAGCTCCTTATTTTATTCCCGAAAACCGCTTGAGGGTTGATTTTTTAAGAATTTAGCTCCATAATAGAGGAGTTCGAAATCGATTATGTTTCAAAATAACTTAATACTTATATGATTTTAAGAAATGGAGATATTTTAAAGAATAGCCAACTCGATAAAAAGTATAAAATTACCGAATTTATAGGATTTGGCGGCTTTGGGGAGGTTTATAAGGCTACTAACAATTCTCGCGAGGTGGCAATAAAGGTTTTACCCTCCCATACATTCCTTTCCGAAGAAGAAACTTTTGAAATTGTAAAAAGAGAAGCTGAAGCTGGCGCAAAAATTAAAAACGAGAATGTTGTAGAAATCTATGACTACGGAAAAGACACAGTAAGCTCTACAAATTTGAGCTTCATCGTGATGGAATTACTCACAAAAAATGATTTCAAAAAAATTATTCAGGAATTTGTTTCTGGGAAGATTGATTTATTAGAAGCAAAGAAGTATATTGAACAAATTTTAAATGGCGTAAAAGCGATACATAAAATTCTTCTACATAGAGATTTAAAACCCGAAAACATATTAATTTCAAATGACGGAAAAATTAAAATTACAGATTTTGGGATGTCTAAATACGTGGAAGAGGCAACGAGATCAAAATCGTTTAAGGGCGGAGGAACAATGCCTTATATGGCTCCAGAAACATGGGATTTGACTTCTGTCTCAAATGCTACTGATATTTATTCGTTGGGGATAATTTTCTATCAATTTTTTACTGGGGATTTGCCTTTTACCGGTACAAATGATCAGGAATGGAGAAGGGCACATTTATTCGGCCAGATTCCGAGAGTAATAGCAAAGAATAATAAAATTTCTCCAAAAATGGACAATATTATTTATAAAATGATGGGAAAAGATGCAAAACAACGCTATCAGTCAATTGAAAAACTTGAAGGATCCTTTCAACTGGCTTGGGATGCATCTCTTGAAATGCCAGATTTTATTTCAAAAATATTACAGCAGGCAAAGGAGAGTGAAGATATTATGAAATCTGCTCAATTAAAAGAAGAACGCAAACGCGAAGAACACCTGGAAAAGAACCGAAAAATAAATTATAAAATAGAAGAATTAGTCAAAAATTTTGATAATGTTGTTAACGAAATCAATAAACATCTCGAGGGAGAAAAAATAGAAATAGGACCATTTGGAGGGATCACAACCCCAATGATTGGTAGTGAACCTCGAACCTATTCTTATAAAGGGAGGCGAGTTGAAGTTTTTTTCTTTAGAGAATTTATGGAATTACCCGAGAGGTTACAAAATGCTGGATTAATCGCGGCGGGAGGCATGTTTGTAGTTAGTAGAAATATAGGGATGTGGGGGAAAAATCTTCTTTTAATAAAGAAAAAAGATGAGATCTATGGGGATTGGATTATTACGGAAACCGAACATAGCGCTCTTATTGGTAGAAGATATAAATATGAACCATTTGCATTTACGGACAGTGAAGAGTTTATTGAAAATATGAATTATCACTTTATGCATACAATGCACGTGACTGTTATCAAAGAATTTCCTTATAACGATAGTAAATTCGCAGAACTAATTGAAAAAATGATTGCTACACCAATTGATGAACCTCAAAAACCAAAGCATGGTTTATACTATAATACAAGAAGGAAAAAATATGATGATTATATATAGCGCGAAATCGTTGAGAAGTCTCATCGAAAATCCACTAATTTTTTAAAGAGTTTATTATGCACCTAACTTTTAAAATTCAAAAAGCCAAGGAACACGGCAGGTCGCCGATCGAGATTATTATTAAAGACGGAAAGAAAATTTTCAAGGCAGCTACAGAAAATACCGATTTATTGTTGCCGACGCTTGACAAGCTATTAAAAAAGAATAAAATAGAACTAGAATCCCTAAAGGATATAAATGTAGAGATTGCTAATGGAGCAGGGCTAACATCAACAAGAATTGTTTTATCAATTTTAAAAGCCCTTCGCTTTGATCTCTCGTAATCTATTTGACTGAAAGACAGAAGAAAATGTGAATACGTAAAAAGCTCTAAAAAGCCCAGTTTAGAGTATCTTTATTTTTTTGTCCGAGAAAATCAAGCGCAATTAAGTATAAAGAGACGTAAAAACTTTTAATGCCCAAGATTAAGTATTTTTCAAATTATCCCAAAAACTTACTTCCCCTCCCAAACTTAGTCGAAATTCAACTCAACAGCTATAATCAATTTTTCAAAAAGGGTTTACGGGAATTATTCGACGAAATTTCTCCGATTCGCGATTACGGCGGAAAGGACTTGGCTTTGTATTTCGGAGATTATTATTTGGATGAGCCGAAGTGCGACGAATTGAAGGCGAAGAAAAACGGGCTTTCTTACGAAGCTCCGTTAAGGGTTAAATTAAAACTGGTCAATAAGAAAACTAATGACACGAAAGAACAGGAGATTTTTTTGACCGACATGCCCTTGATTACTCCGCGCGGAACATTTATTTTGAATGGCGTGGAGCGCGTGGTTATCTCCCAGCTGATTAGGTCAGCGGGAGTTTTTTTTACTACGGGCTACATTAAGGGAAGAAAATTTCATGGCGCGAAAATTATTCCCAATCGCGGAGCCTGGCTTGAATTCGAAACAGAATACAATGGCTGTATTGTGGTGAGAATTGACCGCAAAAGAAAAATTCCGGCAACGGCCTTGTTCCGGATTTTTGACCTGGCAAAAAACGAAGACATTCTCAGGGAATTCAAAGATGTCGACAACGGAGAAATTCAATACATTAAAGAAACAATCGACAGGGATCCTTCCAAAACCCAGGAAGAAGCGTGGATAGAAATTTATAAAAGAGTGAGGCCGGGGGATTTGGCAGCATCCGACAATGCGAAGCAGCTTTTGGAAAACATGTTCAAGAATTTCGAAAGATACGATTTGTCGGAAGTCGGAAGATATAAACTCAATCAGAGGGTCGGCATCAGCACTCCATTAAGCAAAGATTACAGAACCTTAAGGAAAGAAGACCTGGTTTTGATTATTAAAGAAATTATCAAGCTGAATAATGATCCCGAAACTCCGGGAGACGACATCGACCACTTGGGCAACAGGAGAGTAAGGGCGTTGGGGGAATTGTTGGAAAATAAAATCAGAGTGGGATTAGCGCGCCTGGAAAGAATTGCGCGCGACAGGATGAGTACTTTGGATATTTATAATTTGCTTCCTGCACAACTAATCAACTCCCGGCCATTAATGGCAACCGTGAAGGAATTTTTCACTTCTTCGCAGCTTTCGCAGTTTATGAATCAGATTAATCCTTTATCGGAGCTGGAGCACAAGCGCAGGTTGTCGGCAATGGGTCCGGGAGGCTTGACCAAAGAAAGAGCCGGGTTCGAGGTTCGCGACGTGCATCCGAGCCATTACGGAAGAATTTGTCCGATTGAAACTCCCGAAGGCCCGAATATCGGCTTGGTTGGTCATCTCGCTTCCTATGCCAGGATTAATCCTTATGGTTTTATCGAAACTCCTTACAGAAAAGTGAAGCACAGCGCGCTTACCAACGAAGTTGTCTATCTCGATGCTTTTGAAGAAGAAAAATACAATATTGCCCACGCAGGAGTAAGCTTGGATGCAAGCAAGAGGATTAAAGACAAAAAAGTAGAGGCAAGAATTCACGGAGAGCCGGGAATCGTCGACAGGGATAAAATCGATTTTATCGATGTTTCGCCGTATCAATGTATCAGTATTGCCACGGCATTGATTCCGTTTGTCGAACATGACGATTCGAATAGGGCTTTGATGGGTTCGAATATGCAGCGTCAAGCCGTGCCGCTCGTGGTTCCTGAAGCTCCGCTCGTGGGGACTGGTATCGAAGCCAAGGCAGCTAAAGATTCCGGGCAGGTTATTATTTCTCCGCAAGACGGGACAATCAAAGAAGTCGATGCCGCGCATATCGTTATTTCTTTTGGCGGGAAAACGCAAAACATTCTTTTACATAATTTTTTAAGGTCAAACGACTATACCTGTATTACGCAAAGACCGATAGTTTCAAAGGGACAAAAAGTTAAAAAAGGGGATGTTCTGGGCGATAGTTCTTCTACTGACGGCGGAGAGTTGGCTTTGGGCCAGAATGTCTTGGTTGCTTTTATGCCCTGGCAAGGGTCAAATTTCGAAGACGCGATAATTATTTCCGAAAGACTGATAAAAAACGATTATTTTTCCTCGGTTCATGTCGAAGAATCTATTTGCGAGGTACGCGACACCAAGCTCGGACCGGAAACAACCACTGCCGATATTCCCAATGTCGGAGAAAATCGTTTGAAAGATCTCGACGAGGAGGGAATTGTGAGAATCGGCGCGGAAGTCGGCCAGGACGATATTTTAGTGGGTAAGATTTCACCGAAAGGAGAAACTGATTTAACTTCGGAAGAAAGGTTGTTAAGGGCGATTTTTGGCGATAAGGCCAGGGACATCAAAGATACTTCCTTAAGATTGCCGCACGGCAAGCGCGGAAGAGTGGTGGGTGTAAAGATTTTCTCACGAGAAAAAGGAGACAAGTTGAACGCCGGAGTAATCAAGGCAATCCAAGTCGAGGTTGCGCAATTCAGAAAAGTGACGGTTGGAGATAAGCTTGCGGGCAGGCACGGAAACAAAGGAGTTATTTCCAAGGTTTTGCCGCAAGAAGATATGCCGCGCCTTAAAGACGGAACTCCGGTAGATATTATTTTGAATCCTTTGGGTATTGCTTCGCGTATGAATATTGGTCAGATTCTGGAAACGCATCTCGGCTGGGCAGCGAAAAAACTGAATTACCGAACCTACAGTCCGCCGTTTTCCGGCGTAACCGAAGAAGAAATTAAAGAAGAACTGAAAAAAGCCGGCTTGCCGGAAAGCGGAAAAGTCGAACTTTTCGATGGGAGAAGCGGAGAGCAATTTATCCAGCCGGTTACGGTCGGTTATACGTATATGATGAAACTTAATCATTTGGTTGAGGACAAAATTCATATGCGTTCAATCGGCCCGTATTCATTAATTACACAGCAGCCCTTGGGTGGTAAAGCCCAATTCGGAGGTCAGAGATTCGGAGAAATGGAGGTTTGGGCGCTCGAAGGCTATGGTGCCGCTTATACGCTGCAGGAAATGTTGACGATTAAATCCGACGACGTTGTGGGCAGGGCAAATGCCTACGATTCGATTATCAAGGGCAGGCCGATTCACAATCCGAATATTCCCTCGTCTTTTAATGTTTTGGTCAGTGAAATAAAATCATTGGGTCTTTCCATTAATCCGATTCAATTGGCAGCAATTAAAGCCAAAGAAGAGAAAAAAGAAGAAAGCAAAAAAACACCCGAGGAACCGCAGAAAAAGGAAAAGAAGAAAAGCAAAAAATAAAATATGTTTGACGAAATGAAAAAACCGGAAGAATTCGACGCCTTGCAATTGAAAATTGCCAGTCCCGAAGAAATTCTTTCCTGGTCATACGGAGAGGTTACCAAGCCGGAAACAATTAATTATCGTACGCAAAGAGCGGAAAAAGACGGATTGTTTTCCGAGGCGATTTTCGGTCCGGAAAAAGACTGGGAATGTTATTGCGGAAAATATCGCCGCATTCGCTATAAAGGAGTGATCTGTGACCGTTGCGGCGTGGAAGTAACCCGCTCGATTGTCAGGCGCGAGAGAATGGGACACATTAAATTAGCTGTTCCGGTTTCGCATATCTGGTTTTTACGTGGGGTTCCTTCAAGAATCGGGCTGATGCTTAATGTTTCCGTACAGAAACTGGAAAAAGTGGTCTATTTCGCCGCTTATATCGTTACTCATGTTGACGAGGCAGCCAAATTGAAAGCATTCAACGAAATTGAGAAAGAATATCGCGCCAAACAAAAAACAATCAGAGGCAGGGAGCAGAAAAAAGAGCTTAAAACCGCCAGAGACAGGGCAAAAGACGAATTATCGAAAATCAAACGATTGGAAATTATTTCCGAAATGACTTTTCAGAAATTATCTCAAAAATACAGCGAGGTTTTTTCCGCGGGAATCGGAGCAGAAGCGATTCGCGACATTCTTAAAAATATTAATTTAGAAAAACTAATCAGTGAGTTGGAAGAAGAGCTTAAGAAAACGCCGATCGGCCAAAGGAAGAAAGTTTTGGCAAGATTAAGACTGGTTAAGGGGCTGAAAAAAGCGGGAATCAGGCCGGAATCGATGTTTTTGACGATTTTACCGGTAATGCCTCCAGACTTAAGGCCAATGGTGCAGCTGGACGGGGGAAGATATGCCACATCCGACGTCAACGATTTATACCGCAGAGTAATCAATCGCAATAACCGCTTGAAAAGACTTTTGGAATTGAATGCTCCGGAAGTGATTTGCCGAAACGAGAAAAGAATGCTTCAGGAAGCAGTAGATGCTTTAATCGACAATACCGCCCGCAGGGGCCAGAAAGCGGTAATGGCAACCACTGGACAACGCCGCCAATTGAAATCCTTGGCAGATATGTTAAGAGGGAAACAGGGTCGTTTTCGACAAAATCTTCTCGGCAAGAGAGTCGATTATTCCGGTCGTTCGGTAATTGTTGTTGGGCCGGAACTGAAACTTTACCAGTGCGGTATTCCCAAAACCATGGCTTTGGAGCTTTTCAAGCCGTTCGTCATCAATAAGTTAATCGAGAGAGAATTGGTTTATAATATTCGCGGCGCAAGAAGATTGATTGAGGAAGGCGTTGACGAGGTTTGGGCGATTTTGGAAGAAGTCACGGAAAAGTACAATGTTTTGTTAAATAGAGCGCCGACCTTGCACCGTCTAGGGGTTCAGGCATTTAAGCCGGTTTTGGTTGAGGGAATGGCAATCCGCATTCATCCGATGGTTTGCAAGGCCTTTAATGCCGATTTCGACGGCGACCAAATGGCTGTACATTTGCCTTTGTCGGAAAAAGCGCAAAAAGAAAGCCGGGAAATCATGCTTTCCTCGGTTAATTTGTATAAGCCGGCCACGGGAGAGGCAATTATTATTCCTACCCAGGACATTGTTTTGGGCTGCTATTTTATGACCAGAATTCTTGACGGCTTGAAAGGCGAAGGAAAAATTTTCGCCAATCCCGACGAGGCAATATTGGCTTATCAGTCGGAAATCATCGATTTACAGGCGAAAATCAAGCTTGCTAAAGACAACGATTTAATCGAAACATCGGCAGGAAGATTGATTTTCAATTCGGTACTTCCCCAAGGAGTGGGTTTCGTGAATAGAGAAATGAACGGCAGACAATTAAGGCTTTTGACCGAAGAGGTTATCAATAAAGGGGGAACGGAGAGAGCGCAGGAATATCTGGACAAAATAAAGAAACTCGGTTTCGATTACGCAACAAAATCAGGAATCAGTTGGGGTATGGATGATTTGAATATTCCTCAAGGGAAAAAATCGATTATCGAGGAAGCATCGAAAGAAGTTGATGGAATCCGAAAGCAATATCAGGAAGGCTTATTGACCAAAACGGAAAGAAGGGCAAGGTCAATTGAGGTTTGGGCGAAAACGAAAAATAAAATTTCGGATTTGGTTCCTTCGGCATTGGCGAAAAACGGTCCGGTGGATATTATCTTTTCTTCCGGCGCAAGAGGTTCCTGGAGTCAGGCAGTGCAATTGGTGGGCATGAAGGGCTTGGTGATTAATCCGGCCTCGGAAGTTATCGAATTGCCCGTAATCAGCAGTTTTAAAGAGGGATTCAATGTTTTGGAATACTTTATTTCCACTCATGGCGGTAGAAAGGGTTTGGCTGATACCGCGCTGAAAACCGCGAGTGCCGGTTATCTGACCAGGCGCTTGGTTGATGTTGCTCAGGATTTAATTATTAAAGAGGAAAACTGCAACGACAGAGACGGGATACATATTTACAAAAGAGATCTTGACGAAATCGGAATTTCTTTTGCGGAAAGAATCGTTGGTCGCGTAAGCTTGGAAAATATTGTTCATCCCAAAACCAAAAAAGTTATTTTAAAGAAAAATGAATTGATTGATAAGTCGAAGGCCGAAGAAATCCAGGCGCTGGGCATAGAGAAATTATTGGTCAGATCGCCGATTTCCTGCAAATCAAGATTCGGTATTTGTAAAATGTGTTATGGTTACGACCTAGGAAAGAATAAATTGATTGAAGTGGGGGAAACGGTTGGAATCGTGGCCGCACAAGCAATCGGCGAACCGGGCACGCAATTGACCTTAAGAACTTTTCACACTGGAGGTATTGCTGGTGGAGCGGATATTACCCAGGGTTTGCCGCGAGTCGAAGAAATCTTCGAAGCGCGTGTTCCGCGCGGCAAGGCGGCAATTTCCGAATTAAAAGGAGAGGTCGTAAGCATTAAAGAGAAATCCGAACAGAAAATAATCAGAATTGAGGGCTGGATAGAAAGCAAAGAAAAAAAGAGCGGGAGGAGAAAAGCGGCCAAAGAATATATCGTCCCCCCGCAAACGGGAATTTGGGTGCAGAAAGGCGATTTGGTCGAAAAAGGACAGCAGATTTGCGAAGGTCCTGTCGATTCGAAAGAAATGTTTAAGCTCGCTGGCCAAGAAGCTGTTCAGCGCTATATTATCAGGGAAGTGCAGAAGATTTACAGCACTCAAGGAGGAGGGTTAAGCGATAAACACATCGAGGTAATTATCCGCCAAATGTTTTCTCGGGTAAGAATAAAAGACGGTGGAGATACCGAGCTTTTACCCGGAGCGATTATTGAAAAAGACATTTTTTTGGAAGAAAACGATAAAGCTAGAAAGGCCAATAAAAAACCGGCAACCGGCCAGTTAATGATTTTAGGTATTACCAAGGTTGCTTTAAGCACGGAGAGTTTCTTGTCCGCGGCCTCGTTCCAGGAAACCGTAAGAATATTGATTAAAGCCGCAAGCGAGGGGAGAATCGATAAATTGAGGGGATTGAAAGAAAACGTTATTTTGGGCAAATTGATTCCTGCAGGCACCGGATTCAAAGGACGTGCTACGGAAAAAGGAGAAAGCGAAGAAAAAGCGGAATAATCCGTTTTTAATTGATTTTAGATATTGAAAAGCGGGGCCCTGCCTCGCTTTTAAGTTTTTAAGTTATGTTTTTATTTTATTTTAAATATGATAAAATAGGACTATATTGGCAATTCGAGTGTCGAAATTTGAGTATAGATTATGTCGAAGAAAAAAATAAAACAACTGAAAAGATTCAAAAAGGAAGAACTCAAAGAGAAAAAGAGGCCCAAGCTTAACATCCATCCCGAGACAAAACGCGGAGTAATTGTGATTATTCTTTTTACCTTGGCGATTATTTTTATTCTTAGTTTCCAAAATGCGGGCGGTGTCTTGGGAAACTGGCTATTGATAGCTTCGAAATTCATTTTCGGCAGTTGTCTTTGGATTTTTCCGTTGGCGTTTTTTGTCGGCGGGGTGATTATTTTAAGAGATATCCATAAAAATGTTTATCTTTCGACTCTTTTGGGAGTTTTTCTTTTCATTTTAAGTTTTTTGGCAATTGTCCAGATTATTTTTCCCAGTGTTGATGGTCACAAAGCCGGGTGGCTCGGCTATATTATCAGTTGGCCATTTTTGAAGATTATCGGTTTTTGGGCCAGTTTGGTTGTTTTTGTTGCCGTGCTCCTGATTTCGGTTTTGATTGCTTTCAATATTCCTCTAAGGAAAACAAAGAAAGAAGAAGGGGAGGCTGATGAAAAAATTTCCAAAGAAATCAAGGGAATCGGTTTTGTTTCTCCGGAAAAGAAAGTTGCCAATTTTGTAAGAGGAATGTTTGGTAAACCAAAAATCGAAATGAAAGATTTGTCCGAAGAAGAGGAGGTCGAGGAAAAGCCATTCAAGACAAAAAAGGGAAAAGAAGAAGAATTGATTCCCTTTTCGGGCACAAACATTAAAGATTACACCTTTCCGCCAGTGGAGTTGCTGGAGGCGGATAAGGGTCAGCCGTCGAGCGGCGACATAAAGACCAACCTCGCGATTATTGAAAAAACACTTGAGAATTTTGGCATTCCGGTGGAGATGGGCGAGGTTAATGTCGGGCCCACGGTAACTCAATACACCCTGCGTCCGGCAAGCGGGGTGAAGCTGATGAAAATCACCTCACTTCATCGTGATTTGTCTCTGGCCTTAGCCGCGCACCCGATCAGAATCGAAGCGCCTATTCCGGGTCGTTCTCTGGTGGGTATTGAAATCCCTAATAAAACCAAGACGCTTGTACGCCTGAGAGATTTATTGACGAGTTATGATTATAAGAAGAATGGCCACTATTTGAATATGGTTTTAGGAAGGGATGTTGCGGGAAATCCTGCTTGGGCGAATTTGGTGAAAATGCCGCATTTATTGATTGCTGGTGCAACCGGAAGCGGTAAAAGCATCTGTATTCACAGCCTAATTACCAGTTTGCTTTACCAGAAATCTCCCTGGGAACTGAAATTTATTTTAATCGATCCTAAAAGAGTGGAACTTCCTTTTTATAACGGGATTCCGCATCTGCTTACTCCAGTAATTGTCGAATTGAATAAGGTATTGAATGCTTTTAAATGGGCAATTAAAGAAATGGAGGACAGATACAAAAAACTTGCCGAAGTTGGCGCAAAGGACTTGGCCATATATAACGAGAAAGTCGCCAAAAGCAATCCGCAAGAAATGATGCCGTATATCATTATTGTGATTGATGAACTGGCGGATATTATGGCTGCATACGGGAAGGAAGTCGAATGGGCAATTGTGCGTTTGGCGCAGATGTCGAGAGCTATCGGAATTCATTTGGTTGTTTCCACGCAAAGACCATCAGTGGAGGTTATTACCGGTCTAATCAAGGCGAACATCACTTCCAGAATCGCTTTACAGGTTGCTTCGCAAGTTGATTCAAGAACGATTCTGGATATGGCCGGAGCAGAAAGATTATTGGGCAATGGCGATATGTTATTTTTGGCAGGAGATGTGGGAAAGCCGCGCAGAATCCAGGGAGTTTATACTTCCGATAAAGAAGTTTCCAGCGTGGTTAAATTCATTAGAAAACAAGCCGGAGACATTGAATACGAAGAAATTATTCCCGAGCCAGTAGAACAGACAAGTATGGATGGTCGGATTATGGCCTTGGACGATCCATTGCTGGAAGAGGCCAGGCAATTGGTGATTAAAACCGGAAAAGCGTCCGCATCCTTCTTTCAGAGAAGATTTAGAATTGGCTATGCGCGCGCGGCAAGTTTGTTGGATATGCTTGAACAACTGAATATTGTTGGTCCGGCAGACGGCTCCAAAGCGAGAGAGATTTTGACAAGAAGTGAAAAATCGGATGTCCTTGAGTTAAAAGAGGACGAAAGTTTGGGCGAGCTCGATGATGCGGTTAAAGACGATGTCGCTATCGAAGAGATTCCGATCCCGGAAAAGAAAGACGACAATGATGAAAATAATAATAATGAAGAAGACGATGAAAAACCGGAAGAGGAAGAAGCCGACGAAGAAGATGAAGAAGAAACAGAAGAGGAAGAAGACGAGGAAGAACCCGAGAAGGAAAACGAAGAGGAGAGAGGAAAAAACGAGGAAGAAGTAGATTTTTAAAATATGCAGAAAATAAAATTGGAATTGAAGGACAAGCCACTCCAACCATTAATGAAGAGGAGGTCATTAATGATTACTCCGAAAAAGATTATTCTTTCTTTCTTTGTTTTATTTTTGGTTTTGGTGGTCTTTTATTTCTGGAAAGAAATTTGTTTTTTAATCAAGCCGCCGGCTTTGGAAGTTTCTCAACCGCCTACGGACATCACCGCAAATCAGGATAAATTCGAAATAATCGGGAAAACCACTCCCTTTGCCTACCTGACTCTTAACGGAGAAGAGCTTTATATCGACAAAGAAGGAAGTTTTAAAAAAGAAATAACTCTTTCCACTGGGTTGAACACTTTAAAAATAGAGGCAAAAAATCGTTTCGGTAAAACCAATACGATAATCAGAAGAATAATTTTTAATCCCACGCCTTTATTCGAAGAATAAATTTTAGAGCTATTTTATTTAAAATTAATATTATTCCTGTGCTGAAGAATTATAATTTTTTCAAGGCGCAGGATTAATCAATAAAATTTAAACATATGGCAAAACAAACAAGAGAAAAAGTTTTCGATAGGACAAAGGCCCTAGAAGATACGGTTTCCGAACTGAAAGAGAAATTCGGAGAAGGAACAATCATGAAACTCGGCGAAGCAAGAAAAGTCGATGTTGATGTCGTGCCCACTGGTTCTTTTTCCTTGGACCTCGCCTTGGGAGTGGGAGGAATGCCCAGAGGAAGAATCGTGGAAATTTTCGGCGCGGAAAGTTCGGGTAAAACAACTTTAGCTCTACACATTACTGCCGAAGCGCAGAAAAAAGGAGGGATTGCGGCTTATATTGATGTCGAACATGCTTTAGATCCGGAATACTCCAAAAGAATCGGAGTTAAAATTGATGACTTGTTGATTTCTCAGCCCGACAGCGGAGAAGAGGCATTGCAGATCGTCGAAGCCCTGGTCAAATCAGGCACAGTAGATGTGGTTGTAATTGATTCGGTAGCGGCGCTTACTCCGCGAGCGGAAATCGAAGGGGAAATCGGCGACCAATTCATCGGCCTTCAGGCAAGATTGATGTCTCAGGCCCTAAGAAAACTGGGCTCACAAATCGCCAAAACCAATTGTGTTGTTATTTTCATTAATCAAATCAGGATGAGAATCGGCATCATGTTCGGAAATCCGGAAACCACTCCTGGCGGCAAGGCATTGAAATTTTACTCTTCAGTAAGAATAGAATTAAAGCGCATGGCACAGATTAAAAAGGGAGAAGAAACGATAGGCAACCGTATCAAGGCAAAAGTAGTGAAAAACAAGGTTGCCGCGCCGTTCCAGTCGGCAGAGTTTGACATCATGTTCAATGAAGGCATATCTTACGAGGGAGAAGTAATCAATACTGGACTGAAATATGGAGTGATTAAAAAATCCGCGGCATCGTATTTTTACGGAAAAGAAAAGCTTGGCGTAGGATTTGAAAAAGTAAAAGAATTTCTTAAGGAAAATCCCAAAATCGCCGAACAGATTGCAACGGATATTCGGCAAATAATCAAAGAAAAGAAATAATAAAAAACTACCGAGCCAGCTCGGTAGTTTTAATTTCCAAGAATAAAATTATTACTGAGTAAACGGCAACAGTCCCATAATGCGGGCTTTTTTAATTCTGCGCGCCAGTTTTCTTTGGTGTTTTGCGCATGTTCCCGAATATCGCGGTGCCTTAATTTTGTTTAAGGGGTCCAAAAATCGAGACAGCAATTCTGCGTCTTTATAATCGATTTCTTTGATGTTTCTTTTGCAAAAATAACATTCTTTTCTCATAATTGAAAATTGAAAATTTTAGAACGGTATATCTTCTGTTTTAACTTCGTCTCCACTTGGTTCGTCGTCAATTTGGATTTCCGTCACTCCCTCCTGAACGGGTTCGTTCGGGCCAACATCCTTTTTTGTCGTTCCTTTTTGCCCCGATTGTCCGGATTTCGGTCCCATTTGCAGTTTTTCTACCACTACCTCGGTTCTGTATTTGGTTCCACCATTTTGGTCTTGCCAGCTTCGTGTTTGAATTCTTCCTTCAACCAGAACCAAACTGCCTTTAGTCAGGTATTGATTACAGATATCGGCGAGCTTGCCGAAAGCCACAATGTTATGGAATTCCGTTTGCTCTTGCTTTTCGTGGTTATCCGGATTCACCCAAACCCTGTTGGTTGCCAATCCGAAATTGGAAATAGCCTGACCGCTGGGAAGAGTTCTTGATTCGGGATCTCTGGTTAGTCTGCCGATTAAAAACGCTTTATTTAAATTCATTTTGGCTCGCTTATCGCTCGCGTCAGAAATGTTTGATGCCTGAAATGTTTGAAGTGTTTACGATTCAAACAAGCGAAGCGATCAAACAATTAAACAAGCGAAGCGATCAAGCAATTAAATATTATATTTCTCCGATTATTTCGTCTAATTTTTTGTCGATTTCTTCCAATATTTCTCCCGATGGTTTTTCCGTTTCGGGTTGTTCTTTTTTGGTGATTAATTTTCTGGGTTTTATTGGTTTTCTGATTGTTCTCGGCCTTTCCGATTCTTCCCGAATTTCCGATTGGCTGATTAGATGTCTCAAGATTTGTTTATCCGCCTTAAGTTCTTTGGAAAGTTCGATTAGTTTTTCGGGGAAAATGGAAACCTGACTGATAAGATATATCCCTTGTTTTTCTTTGTTTATCGGATATGCCAAGGGTTTTTTACTCGATTCTTTGAAATTGATTATTCCTGCCAATTTGCCGATAATTTCGGAAATGTCGTTTTTCGCTTTGTCTAAATCTTCCCCCTCTAATTTAGGGGAAAGAATGCACAGTAATTCGTAATCCTTTGCCGTTTCTTCCATAATTTCTTTATATTAGCAAAATATATTTCATTTGGCAAGTTTTTATATTTTAAATTCCAGAATATCTCCGTCTTTTACGATATAGGTTTTTCCTTCGGTTTTGATATGTCCTTTAGCTTTTGCTTCGTGCCATGAGCCGTGTTCGGTTAAATTCTTATAATTTATCACCTCGGTCCTGATGAATTTTTGTTCAAAATCTGTGTGTACGATTCCTCCGGCTTTCGGAGCAGGCGTTCCCTGCTTGGTTGTCCATGCCCGAGTCTCTTCTCCGCCCTTAATTGTATAAAAAGTAATCAAATCAAGTATCTTATAACAGGTTTTTATCAGCACATCGATACGCGGGCTCAGTTTCAGCTCTTTTAGCTCTTCGGGACTTAATTCCGATAATTCCAGCTCCAGCTTTAAATCCAGGGGAATTGTATTGTCGGGTAGAGACTTTATTAATTCCAGTTCTTTATCTGTTCCACGACTGTTGACCACGTATATAACCGGCTTAATGGTTAGGAAATTAAGATGTTTGATTGCTTCTATCTCTTTTTGGTCAAGATTGATTTGTGAAATCAATTTACCTTCGCTTAGGGCTTTTTTGATTTTCAGAATTATTTCCAGTTCTTTTTGCGCGTCTTTATTTGCCGTGTCTCGTGCTTCTTTGTGTAATTTTTCCAGATGTTTTTCCATGGTTTCCAAATCCTTCATCATCAGTTCCGTATTCACGATGCCGATATCTCTTTCCACGTCCAGGCTGTCTTCGACGTGTTTGATATCCGCCGCTTCGAAGGAGCGGACAACGTGGGCAATAGCATCAACTTCGCGAATATGGGAAAGAAATTGGTTGCCCAAGCCTTCCCCTTTATGCGCGCCCTTAACCAGCCCGGCGATATCCACGAATTCGATGATTGTCGGCGTTACTTTCTGCGGTTTGACGATTTCCGCGATTTTATCCAGTCTTTCGTCCGGCACCTGTACAACTCCGACATTCGGGTCGATAGTACAAAAGGGGTAATTGGAAATATCAACCTCTTGTTCTGTTAGGGTCTTAAAAAGCGTTGATTTTCCCACATTAGGGAGTCCGATTATACCGATTGAAAAACTCATATTTTAATTATATCATATTGTGCTATAATAATATCAATGGACAATCTGGATAAAATTTTTAAGGCCTACGATATCCGTGGTATTTATCCGACCGAGATAAACGAAGATATCGCTTACAAGGTCGGCAGGGGAGTGGCGAAATTTTTGAAAGCCGGAAAAATCGTTATTGGCAGGGATAATCGTCTTTCTTCGGACAGTTTATTTCAGGCCCTTTGCGACGGAGTCCAGGACGAAGGAGTGGATATCCTAGATATCGGCATTACCACTACGCCGATTTTTTATCTGGTGGTGACAAAATACGGATACGGAGGAGGGGTGATGATTTCCGCTTCACATAATCCGAAAGAATATAATGGTTTTAAAATCGTGAAATTAGGCTCAATACCGGTTGGCGAGGAATCCGGGCTTCGGGAAATCAAGAAAATAGTCAGAAAACTTGCTCCGATTCATTTCAAACATAAAATCAAGCGCGGAAAATTGGAGCAAAGAGATGTCCTTCAGCACTATTTGAAAAATATTTTGAGATTTGTGGACATTGAAGCGATTAAGCCATTGAAAGTAATTATTGATACTGCCAATGGAGCTGCCGGGCCAATAATTAAAGAATTGGACAAAAGATTGCCGATTACCATGGTTCATTTGTTTCCGGAGATGGATGGCCGATTCCCGAATCATCAGCCCAATCCGATGCATCCTGCGGCAACAGCCGTGCTCCAGGAAAAAATCCTTAGGCAGAAAGCTGATTTCGGCATTGCTTTTGACGGAGACGGAGATAGGATTCTTTTTATCGACGAAAAAGGCGAGAGAATCAATCCGAATTATATTGCCGCCTTAATCGTTAATCGGTTTTTTAAGAAAGCCGGAGGCAGGATTTCTTTCGACACTCCTACCAGTTGGTCATTACGCGAAGAAATTAAGAAAACCGGCAATATTCCGATTTGTACCAAGGTTGGCCATGTCTACTTGAAGGAAAGAATCTTGCGGCAAAAAGCCATTTTCGGCGCCGAGTCTTCAGGGCATTATTATTTGCTTGAAGATTATTCCGTGGAATCTCCATTTTTTGTTTTTTTCAAGATATTGGAGTTGCTCTCAAAAGAAGAAAAACCGCTGTCCGCAATGATTAAGCCGTTTCAAAAATATTTTATCGATGGCGCAATATTTAAGGCGGAAAATGCGGAGAAAAAAACAAAGAAAGTCGAAAAATTTTACAAAGACGCTCCGCGCTTATCGCTATATGATGGATTAAGCGTGGATTATCCTAATTGGCATTTTGTTTTGAGAATATCGCATACCGAACCGGTAATGCGTTTGGTTGTCGAGGCAAAAACACAGAAACTTCTGGATACCAAAATGAAACAAATCAAATCAATCTTGGAGAAAAAATAGATTTTACATATTTTAAAAAACCTATTCATGAGTGAATAGGTTTTTTTGTTCATGTAATTAGTTACAGTCCCATTTTCTTTTTTATTTCCTTCATCGTTGCTGTGGCGATTTTCTGCGCTTTTTTCGCTCCGTCGCTTAAAATCTTTTCCACTTTCTTGGGATTTTTCTCCAGTTCTTTTCTTTTTTTCTGGAAATCAGCCAGTCCTTTAATAATCACTTCGGCCAAATCCTTTTTGAATTCCGCATATCCCTTATTTTCGTATTTTTTTTCGATGTCGACGATCGGTTTATTTGAAAATAAATGATAAATCGTCAAAAGGTTGGAAATTGCCACTTTGTTTTTCTCGTCGTATTTTATTTCCTTGCTGGAATCGGTGACTGCGGTTTTTATTTTTTCGCGGATAGTTTCCGGCGAATCGTTTAAGGCGATGTAGCTTTGTGGTCCCAGGGATTTACTCATCTTTTGGTTTGGGTCATTTAAAGCCATGATTCTTGCTCCGAATTTCGGTAATTGTGCTTTTGGCTCGGGAAATGTTTTTCCGAATCGGGAGTTGAATTTTTTCGCCAAAACCCTGCTTAATTCCACGTGCTGCTGCTGGTCTTCGCCAACCGGCACAATACCGGCTTTGTATAAAAGAATATCCGCCGCCATTAAGACAGGATAAGAAAACAATCCAGCATTGATATTCTCTTTGTGTTGCTGTGATTTTTCCTTGAATTGCGTCATTCTTTCCAGCTCGCCTATCGGAGTGAGCGTTTCAAGCAGCCAGGCGAGTTCCGCGTGTTCTTTTACGTGCGACTGGACAAAGATAATGCATTTTTTTGGGTTGAGCCCAGCTGCCAGATAATCTATTGCCGCGCTCAATATATTTTTCTGCATTTCTTTCGGGTTATAAAGAGTAGTTATCGCATGTAAATCAACGATAGAAAAAATACAATCTGCTTTTTTTTGCAAATCTATCCATTGTTGGATTGCTCCCAGATAATTTCCGATATGAAGCGTCCCTGTTGGTTGTATCCCGCTGAATAATTTCATAAGTTTTATCTTACTTTTGTGCCGTTGGGGACTTTTTTGGCGGGCTTCAGGATTACGGCTTTCTCGTCAATAACCGCGGCCAAAATCATTCCCTGGCTTTCGATGCCGCGGATTATACGCGGTTCGAGGTTGGTTAAAATCGGAAGCTGTTTGCCGATAAGGGATTGCGGTTTGTAATCTTCGGCAATTCCCGCAACAATTGTGCGTTTTTCGACTTGCCCCGTCCCTGCGGGGTCGCCAATATCAACCAAAAGTTTCAGCAACTTATCCGCGCCTTCGACTTTTTCCGCTTCGAGAATCGTCCCGATGCGGATATCCAGTTTTTGAAAATCATCGAAATTTATCATATGGTTTCATTATATATTAAATTTTAAAAATAATAAATCCCTCATCAATTTCTCGAAATTGGCGGGGGAAATAAAAGGCCCGAGAGGGCCAAAGAAGTTGGGTATGTGAAATTGGGACTTGGTTGACGGCTCTCGGGCTAAAGAAAGGAAGGAGAGATTGCTAAAGAGCAAGAAAGAGCGGGATTAAGTTGATATATTAGTTTATTTTAAAAATAATCGCGTGTCAAGCCCCGTAGTAGATTTTGGACCAATTTTATTGAAAGGATGCTTCGCATCAGTCCAAAATTCACTACGGGGCAAGTCTTTTTCAATAAAAAGAGGAGAGGGGAAGCCCTCTCCTCGGAATTCGATTCTCAGATTCTGATACGCATTAGGTCTTCGGCAACGATTGTTGCGTTCGTGGTCGTGTCCGCAAAAAATGATTTCACCTCATCCAGTCTTTCGCTTTCGGAAAATGGCGGGTACAGGTGGGTGAGTACCAGTTTTTTGGGGCAGGCCATAGAAGCGATTGCTCCGCATTGGCCGGCATTCAAATGGCCATCCGGGAAACCGCGAAGGAACGAGCATTCCAGAACAAGGACGTCGGCATTTTTGGCGAATTCGGCCAGATCAGTATCATACCCGCAGTCTCCGGAAATCACCAGTTTTTTGTCTTCCGCTTCGAACTTGTAGGCGATGCTTTCGTTGCTGTGTTTTGTTTTCAGGGTTTCGACGATGAATGCGCCTTTCTTGCTGCGCGTGCCCGGTTGCATTTCGACGACCTCGATTTTGTAATTGCGGGGACTTGCTCCGGGAAACAGCTGCAGTAAAGAATTGTAGGACTTTGAAAGTCCCACCGGACCGACGATGGTCAATTTTTTCTTTCTTTTGAAGCCGGGCGTCCAGTTCAACGCCTGAAGCAGCGGGATCAGATCCGCGATATGATCGGAATGGAAATGAGTGACAAAGAGGTAATCGAGATCTCTATAATCGATTCCGGCATTTTCCATTTGCCGTAGGGTTCCCGGTCCGCAGTCTACGAGGATGTTGTTTCCCGCGTTTTTAAGGAAATTCGCCGGCGACCCCCTTTTTTTCGATGGCACACAAGTGCCGCTTCCGAGAATTGTCAGGATCATTTTTTGCCTCCTCGAATAAAATAAGAACTAAAAACAAGATAACATATCAATGTTATCTTGTCAATATATTTGGTGGGCGAGAGAGGACTTGAACCTCCACCCCGAAAGCGGGACAGCGCCCTGAACGCTGCGCGTCTGCCAGTTCCGCCACTCGCCCGAAAGATTTGTGTTTATTCTCGCTTTGCTGCCCATTCGTGATTTTGCGGATTTTCCAGAAATTCCAGTTTAGCCAGATTATCTACCAGATTATAAATCGGCTCGTTTTCCTCTATTTTAAAATCATAAAGATTATTCGCTTGTTCGAGCCTTAATTCCGGAACCGAAGTATAGTTTTCGTTTTTAACCCATTCAATCCCATTCGCGCCTTTTGTCGCATAGTAGCAAAACCCGTGCCTGAGTTTGAATGGTTTATAAATATTCGAGCCGAAGCTACGGCAAATCCAATTGCAGGTTTTTAAATCTTTATCCGAAGCGTTGATAATCAAATGTTCGTAATTGGGCGGGATTATAACTTTGTTTCCGGCTTTTGCTTTTATCGCGAAAGCATCTTTTATTTTTTCGTCTGCGGAATCCTGTAAAAGAAAAATCGCTTCGCCCTCGAGAACCTCATACAATTCCGGATAGGTAATCGCGGTTCCGGGAACTATCGGGTGGTCGTGGCCGATAGTCTTATTGAATTCCTTGCCGAGCATTTTCGGAAACATTATCGTAACGTCATAGCGTAGATTATTTGCGAAAATTTTATCGTGGTCTTCTTTGCTTTCCGACAAGTCGCGATACATGTAGTATAATTCGAAATTTTCTGCTGTTTCCAGCCATTCTTTATCGAAAACAACGTCTTCAATCTCTTTCAATTCCCGTATATCGGGATTGAGTTTTTCCAGATTCATAATATTTATCATAACCCAGATTTAGGCAAAAAGAAAGGGCGGATTAACCGCCCCTGATGTTTCTTGTTTTGTCAGTCTTTTTTGACGCGTTGGGTTTTGATATACCATTTGTCGATATCGGCGAATCTTTTCGAAGGCAGAACGATATTTTCTACTTCAATGCCTTTTATTTTTTTCGCGGAAACGTAAAGTTGATAAGAACTGTAAAGAAAGACAACTGGCGCGTCATCGATAACGTATTGCTGGAATTGTTCGTATTCCTTGGCTCTTAATTCGTCGTTGTTAACCACTTGCCGGGCATCTTTCAGCAAGACATCGACTTTCTGGTTATCGTATAAGGCCAAATTGAGTCCGGGGTCTTTCTTTTGGGATGAGTGCCAGAAACTATAGGGGTCAGGATCCAGTCCCAATACTTCACCAAAAAGAATTGCCTGATATTCTCTGGGTCGAATGTATTCCTGTTGGGTTTCTCCAATATTGGAAATGACGACATTCACTTTTGCGCCTATTTTTGCCCATTGTTCTTTGATAATATCCGCACTTTGGCGCAATTGATTTAAATCCGTGGTAACCAGTTCAATCTCCAGCTTTTCTTCTTTTTTCTCTCGCGTTCCATCATTGTCCGTATCTTTCCATCCGGCTTGTTCGAGAATTTCTATTGCTTTTTCCGGATTGAATTCATATATTTTTATTTTTTCGTTTTGTCCGAAAATCCCGAAAGGAATAGGGGAATCTACCTGTGTTCCTTCCCCATTCAGGGCTTTTTCGATGATTTCTTTTTTGTTGGTTGCGTAATTCAGCGCCAATCTTACGTTTTTGTCCGACAAAACCTTGCTTTTGCTTTGATTGAAAAAAATCGCAAAATATCTGGGCAAGTTCAATCGATAGATGTTCGATTTTACATTGGCTCCTCTCAATGTGTTTTTATTTTGGTTCGAGATCAGCGCCAAGTTATTCAGTTTTCCGCGATTATATGCTTTTATCAGTTCTTCTTCGCTGGGGTAAAAATAAACGTAAATTTTTTCGATAAATGGTCTTGATTCCGTATCGTATTCTCCGAAAGCCTCCAGTTCAACGGAGCTTACGAATCCTTCCTTGTCTTTTTTAAGTTTTTTCAGCTGGTATGGACCAGTGCCGATAGGTTCGAGAT
>Ga0315274_10003236_pt1 | contig 24271 bp, 13 predicted proteins | sample YL17G02_20_MG_FD_203700 | JGI IMG/M metagenome (GOLD analysis project Ga0315274, IMG submission 203700) | Sediment microbial communities from Yellowstone Lake, YNP, Wyoming, USA - YL17G02_20 | ecosystem: Environmental > Aquatic > Freshwater > Lake > Sediment | place: USA: Wyoming | collected...
ACCGGCCTTTGCGCCCGGGGCGGATTCGAGGTGGAGATGAGCTGGGCCGACGGCCGCTTGACCCAGGCCGTGATCCATTCCAAGTCCGGCCTCCCGTGTGAGGTCGTCTGCGGTGACAAGATCTGGAAATTCAACACCAAGGCCGGGAAGTCCTATCCCCTCACGCTCACATCAGCGGTTGAGCCGCGGAACGTCAGGTAAATGGGAGGCATGGGTAAGAATCTGCCGCGGGCTTTCCGCCCGCCAGGTGAAACAACAAACCGGAGATAATACAAATGAACGTAGTCATGATCGTCCCCACGGGGATCGGATGTGAGATCGGCGGCCATTGCGGCGACGGGAATGCGCCGGCGCGCTTGCTGGGCGTCTGCTGCGAGACCTTGGTGCTGCATCCCAACGTGGTGAACGCCTCGGACATCAACGAGATGCCCCCCAATGCGCTGTATGTCGAGGGCAACCACCTGGACCGGTTCCTGCAGGGCAAGCTCTTCCTGCAGAAGGTCAAGTCGAACAAGGTCCTGGTGGTCGTCAACAAGGCGGACTACCAGTCCATCAACGCCGTCTCGGCCGCCCGCGCCACCCTCGGGCTCGAGGCAGAGATTCTGGAACTGAAGGTGCCGCTCCAACTGATTGCCCGCATGGAAAACGGCATTGCCACCGGCGACGTCCTCCACTGGAAGGAGCTGGTGGCGCAGGTTAAGGAACTTGAGTATGACGCGCTGGGCATCGCCACGCCCATCACCATCGACAGTCAGACCTTGGCAACCTACTGGCGTTGCGGCGGCGTGAATCCCGTCGGGGGCGTCGAGGCCCTGGCCACACGGTTGATTGGCGAGGCGCTGGACAAACCGTGCGCCCATGGCCCGGTGGACTATGCGCTGACCGGGTTCAAGGAAGTGGTTGACCCGAGAATCGCCGTGGAAATCATCACGGAGAATTTCATCCACTGCCTGCTGAAAGGACTGCACAAAGCCCCGCGGCTCAGCCGCGAGAGCGGCATGAGCTGCCGGGACATTGACTGCATGGTCTCCCCATACGGCTGTTTCGGCGCGCCGCACCAGGCGTGCCTCGACGCGAACATCCCGGTGATCGTGGTGCGCGAGAACAAGAGCTGCCTCAGCCATCCCGAACACCCGAAGTTCATCTATGTTGAAAATTACATCGAGGCTGCGGGCATGATCATGGCCCTGAAGGCGGGCGTTCATCCGTCGTCGGTACGAAGGCCGCTGGCCTACACCACGGTAAGAAGAATGGCATAATACACGAGAGAATGAAGAAGGGACCAAGATTATGATCACACAAATGAACCAACTGCACCTTGGCGAATCCACTAGCCATCTGACATGTTTTCTGCTTAGCGGTGTGATGGCGTTTGTACTACTATTTAATCAAGCAGCGTTTGCTCAAAGTCCGACAGGATATACCCAGTGTGCAAATGAAGGCGAATCTTTCACACTTCGTGCTAAAAGCCATGTGGCATACGGAGCAAATGGCTATTATGTTTACTTGTTTAATCAGACTGGCACAGTAACCTTTAATGCAGAAACTTTTGGCAGTGACCCAGTCTTTGGAACATATAAGTCAGGATACTACAAGATTGCTACCGGCAATGAATCAGCAACTGTACTATCTGCTGCCATGGACAACATTCGTGGTCATCTCAACGGAACCGCCACTTTAACTGCTGCCCAGATCAACGAACAAACAGCAATCATTCAGGCTAATATCTATTTCATCGCCCATAATGCTGCTGTGTTGGCCAAAGCTTTTGATGTAGTGAGCTATTACGAAACCAATAAAGGTCCGATGTTTACAAATTCAGCTACAAATGGTGGATTTCCTAATTCCCCTGGAGCAACTGACGGCTTTGAAGAGGTGCGGGCTGTTTTTATGGTTCAACAAGGAATATTTGATTATGCGTATACACGTGAAAATATTTCTAAGTATCAGACCTTGCTGGACGGAAAGAAATATTTGACATCAACATGGTTTCCTGGTGCGGTTGCAGCACCAGCAAACCCAAATACGACATATACGGCAAAAATCAATGCCTCTATGCCCAAAGATTGGGGAAAACCTACTGCTTTTTCACAAACTCCGGCTCGAAGACCAACCGGATATTATCTTGCACCCGGAAGTGTTGGTACAGTAACAGTGCCGGCATCTATGGTAAATATAGGGTTTAAGATTCTTGTTGGTGCCCACACCATGGATAAGACAGGGAGTTCGCCTGCAAGGAGATTTTTCCGGGTAACCAAAACATTTCCCATAACAAGTACGACCACCCGTATCGCAAATCCTTTCGGAGGCGGGATATATATTGTTACACCTTACGAAGCAAACCTTGGTATCGTGGATGTTCAAATAGCTAATGCCGTGCCCTCTCCATTTTTCTCGGCAACGAGCTTTAACCAGACCACGTTAAAGGAATGGCAGAATACCCAGCGCAATCATCCAGGTCCTTGGGCTGATTGTGTAACCGATAAATTCATGATGCAAGTTCCCACCAGCTGGATCTATAATTTTGCCGATCCGGTAACACTCATGCAAAACTGGGATAAAGCGATGGATGGTGTTTCCGAATTGCTAGGGCAACCACTGGTTAGAAACAACTACATTTTATATGTTCAAATAGACACGGATATTATGTTTGGAGGATATGGAATCGGTTATCCGCAGGTCAATAGTACCTATGATCCGCGGGATGTGGAAAACGGGAATAAAAAGCATGGGTTTTTAAACAATGATATAATATATTTGGATACCGAGTTTCATGAACTCGGACATGCACAGTTGTTCAGTGGGTTCGATGGAGAAGGTGAAGCTGCGGTCAATTTACTGTCTGCCTATATTGATAACAAAAAGTTTGGCATGGATCTTGATCTGGCATTTGGCAGATCATTTTCTATGCCTCAAATGAATCGAGATCAAGCCGCTCTCACCTGGATGGTTACCCCAAACTTTAGAGCCGGAAATCCGATGGATATATCGAATACAACCCATGATGAAGTTCGATATCAACATCGTGGTTATGCCAAATATATCGAAATAGCCTCTCTTTTTGGATGGGATAAATTGTGTGCTTTTTATTATCAGGAGAATCTTGATTATATTGCAAATACTCCAAGCGACGGGCTTGCCCCTACCGATAGTAGGATTTTACGAATGTCTAAAGCTGCCGGTGTGGATTTACGGCCATTGATTCATTTCTGGGGTGTTCAACCGGTTAACAAAGCTCTTCTTAAAGATCGAATTACTACAGCAGGGCTACTGCCGTCTCGTAAAATTTACGAGCGGCTTACTCATTATAAATCTATCATTCCGATGAATAATGCCCAGTTCGCTGCTCATGCTCATGTTCTATATCCTGGACCTATCACTGCGGGAGAAAGTCCGGATTATGCCGAAGGCTGGTATTATGTCTGGCTTCCGAAATATAATGAATCTCACGGCATTGCAGCACAAAAGGCAATGCAGAATATTATAGACCTCTATTTTCTCAGTCTATCGGTCACCGATCCGGAAACCGCCGACCTGCTCGAACAAGAATAGGAAGAACAAAATGAACCAAAGGCACCTTTGGAAATCCCTCGCCGTGGCGCTGCCGCTGCTGCTCGCCGCAGGCTGGCGAACTCGCGTGAATCGTTCTTCGCTGAATACTACAAGGAGCTGGGCGACGTGCCCACGCTTTATGCCGTTCGCACCACGACGCACAAGCTCGTGAAGTACCCTAACCACCCCGAATGGACGGAAGTCTTCGACCTCGTCGCCGATCCCTACCAAATCAAGAACCTCGCATCCGACGCCGCGTTGACGGCGAACCTGGAGGCCGAGCTGGAAACGCTCATCCGAGTGGTGAACTACACCGTGCCGCCGGATACGGACAAACCTGTGCCTGCCGCCAGGGTAGAGAAATGAAATAGGTCACAGCTTTGCGCGGCCCAAATCGTGAGTAGGGAACCACACCGACCCGATCCCTTCCCCTAGGATATCGATCGCTGCCGGTTCCTGACCGCGGCCGGCGCCTCCGCGGTGACACTCGCTACTTTGCCGTCGTCCAGCCATCGTCTCCGCGTTCGCAGCGAAACCAGTGAATTCACTTTGAGGACAATGAGCCTACTATGAGAACAAAGCACCCCCTCCACGTAATAGCCCAAAGCGTCTGCGCCATGAGCATCCTCCTCGCGACAAGTCATTCGGCTGGTTCCGCGCCATTGCCGGTTCCTGATCGCGGATTTGTAAGTTCCCAACCCGCGAAGATTTGGGAGGAAGGATTGATTTGCGGCAATGGCACCATCGGTGCCAACGTCCTGAGCCGGCCGTTGAATGAGCGCATCATCTTCACTCACGAGCGTCTTTTCATGCCGATGGGCGCACCCACGATGCCGCCCGATCAGTCGGCGAGGTTGTTCGAGATTCGGAGGTTGATCGAGCGCGGGCTGTATCGACAGGCCACCGAACTTCAGTTCAACCTGTCCGGGCAGAGCAGCTTCATGTATCCGGACTTCTTCGTACCGGCCTTTGACCTCACCATTCGCAGCGCGAATCAGGGCGACGTGCGTGACTACAGCCGCACGGTGGATTTCCAAACCGGCGAACTCGCTGTCCGCTGGTCGGACGACCGTGGCGCCTTCGAACGCCGGATGTTCGTTTCCCGCGCGGACGGCGTGGCGGTGCTGGCAATCACCGGTCCCAAACCCGGCAGTCTCGATTGCCGGCTCGCGCTGGAGCCGCGGGAACCGAGCGATCAATTGAATGATGACAGTGACATCGCGAAGCGCTCCGACCAAATGTTCAAGGAGCACGTTGCCGACATCAAGAGCACGGCCAGCGGTTCGTCACTGACTTACTCGAACCGCTATCTCAAGGCCTACCCGGGAAGCATCCATGCGCTGGAAGGTCTTGCGCAGGTGATCGCCACCGGCGGAACAACTGAAGCGGGAACTAACGGCACGCTTACCATCAAAGGCGCCGACCGCATCCTGATCTTTGTGGACCTGCGCCCGATCTATGACCCGGACAAGCCGGAAATGAAGAACATGGAGGCTGCCCTCGCGAAGCTCCCGTCCGACTATGCCCACCTGCTCCAGCGCCACGCCAGACTCCACGGCGATTTGTTCAATCGGATGCGCCTCGACCTCGGCGGCGGCGCGGATCATCGGCGGAGCACGGAGGAGTTACTGGCGGAATCCACTTACGAAAAGCCGAACCGCGCCCTGATCGAAAAGGAGTTTGATGCGGCGCGTTACAACATCATCTCCTGCACCGGCAAACTGCCGCCGAACCTGCAGGGTGTCTGGGGCGGCACTTACGTTCCCGGCTGGGCCAGCGATTACACCCACAATGGCAACGTGCCGTCCGCCATCTCCGCCAACCTGATGGGCAACATGCCTGAGCTCATGCTCGCATACACGAGTTACATCGAGTCCCTCGTCCCCTGGTTGGAGATCAACGCGAAACACCTGTTCGGTGCCCGCGGCATTGTGCTTCCGTCTCGCAGCTCGACGCACGGATTCAACAACGCCCTGGCGCCGGACTTCGCCGGAGGCTTCTGGGTCGCCGGCGCCGGCTGGGCGGCACATTTCTTCTACGACTACTATCTCTATACCGGCGACCGCACGTTCCTTGCCGAACACGCCTTGCCCTTCATGGAGAAGGCCGCGCTGTTTTTTGAGGATTACCTCTATGAGGGACCCGACGGGAAGTGGATCTTCTCTCCGACGCAATCGCCGGAGAACACGCCGGGCAATACCAAGTCGCAGGGAACCTTCAATGCTACCATGGATGTGGCGGTGGCCAAGGAACTCCTGCGCAACACCATCGCCGCCTCACGTGAACTCGGTCGGAACCAAGACAAGATCGCGCGCTGGCAGCAGATGTTGGACAAGATGCCGGACTACATGGTGGACGAACGCGGCATCATCAAAGAATGGCTGACGCCGCGGTTGGCGAACAACGACAGCCACCGGCATTCCTCCCAGCTCTATCCGCTCTATGACGGGATGCCTGACGAAATCGCGCGCAGTCCCGAGCTTCGCGCTGCGTTCCGGAAGAGCATCGAGTTCAAGCTCGATAACCACTGGCGGAACAACCAGAAGGGGTTCATGTCTTTCGGGCTCGTGCAGCTTGGACAGGCCGCCACCAGTCTCGGCGATGAGGACCTTGCCTATCGTTGCCTCACGCAACTCGTGAACCGCTTCTGGCTGAACAACCTCGCCTCCATGCACAATCATCGTTCGTTGTTCAACATGGACATCAGCGGCGGGATGCCGTCGGTGATCATCAAGATGCTGGTGGCCTCGGACCCCGGGAAACTCCAGCTTCTGCCCGCGCTGCCCAAAGCCTGGCCGACGGGAACGATCGAGGGTGTCCTGTGCCGCGGCCAGATCGAAGTCCGGCGGCTGCAATGGAACCCCGACGGTCTCGAATGCACGCTGCGTTCGGGCAAAGCCCAGACGGTCTTGCTGGAACTCCCCGCGGAGATTTCCGCAATCACTGTGGAAGGCAAGGGCGCGAAGGTTGCGAAGGCCGCTTCAACTAACCAGCGCAAGTTGACGCTCCCGGCCAAAGGAGAAGTAACCGTCAGGATTTCCTTCAAGCGGTAGCCACGCTCCTCTTTTGGAATTCACCAACGCCAAGCCTCCACTTCACTTGAAAACGAAACTCGCTCTCTTGCTGTTCTGCCTTCACCTCGGCTTCGGGGCAGATTGTCCTGCGGCGTCAGAACCGGCAAACAGCCGTCCTGCCGAGCCAGGACGCCCCGTGATTGTGCCCGGAGCCACTGAGTCAAGCCCGTCGCGCTCCCAGTATTTCTCGTGGATTAACAACCGGAACGAAGGCTCCACCGAGGCGCAGACACTGGCCAACTTGGAGTTCTTCAAGTGGCTCCATGATGAGTATGGGATGCAACTCGACATCTACGCTTTCGACGCCGGGAACATTGATGGCCCGCAATACTATGGCCGCATGGACAGCGACAAGTTCAAGGCCCAGTTCCCGCGCGGCTTCGCGCCGATCTACCAGCTCGCCAAGAGTTTTGGCTGCCGCCTCGGCGTCTGGCTCGGACCGGATGGATTTGGCGACACGCCGGCCGAGGAACAGGCGCGCATCAACATGCTCGCCGGCCTGTGCCGGGATTATGAGTTCGCCCTGTTCAAGATGGATGCCGTGTGCGGCCAGTTGCGGCCGGAGAAACAAGAGGCCTTCGCCCGCCTTATGACCGAGTGCCGGAAATACAGCCCCGACCTGATCCTGCTCAATCACCGGCTCAAGCTGGGCAGCGCGCAGGATTACGCCACCACTTTTCTATGGGAGGGAGCCGAGACCTACATTGATGTCCACATGGCCAATTGGAGCCGCACCGGAACTCATAACCGCGTGCAGGCGATCTCCCGCGGTCTGGTGCCCGACCTGAAGCGCTTGACCGAGGATTGCGGCGTCTGCCTTTCGTCGTGCCTCGACTACTGGGAGGACGACCTGATTCTGCAAGCCTTCAACCGCTGCTTGATTCTCGCCCCGGAGCTTTACGGCAATCCCTGGTTTTTGCGCGACGATGAGTTTCCTCGACTGGCCCGCATCTTCAACCTGCACCAGCGCTATCGCGACATCTTGGTGAAAGGGATGGTCCTCGACGCCGAGCGCTACGGCCCGCTGGCCGTCGCGCGTGGTAATGAAGCGACCCGCCTCGTCACTCTGCGCAACCTCGGCTGGGAACCCGTCGTTCGCCGGCTAAAACTTGATGCCTCCATCGGCTTCACCGCCGACGGTCCTGTCGAGGTGCGGCAGTTCCATCCTTGCGAGCGAATCCTCGGCACTTACAAACGCGGCGAGGAGGTTGCCGTTGAGGTTCTCCCCTTCCGCACATGCCTGCTGTTGGTGGATGCCAAGCGGACTGGCGGTGTCGGGCTGCGCGGCTGCGACTACGAGGTTGTCCGCGATGTTCCTGGCAAGGACGTTGTCATCCGAATGCTCGGCCCGGCTGGAGCGACTTCGGAGGTGTCGTTGGTTTCCAGCGGAAGAGCTTTTCGGCGGGCGACCATTGACGGCCAGCCGATGTCGGAGCTTCCGACAGGCAAGACGGTTCGCATCCAATTCCCGGGTAAACCGGACTCTGCGCCGTGGCACCGGCGAATTGGCGCGCCGACAGTTCACGCGATTCCCGCCGATGCCGAAGCGTTGTTTGAGAGCAGTTGCTTCGCTGGCGACAATGATCCGCTGGAGCTTCGCTCCTTGCGGCGTTCCGGGCCGAGCCAGATTCCCGCCGTGCACAAAGCCCGGCAGGCCTTCCTGGACCAGCCCATCATCGCGCAGGAAGGGATGCTGACGGAATACCTCTTCGACGGCAACCCGGGCACGTTCTGCAACTTGCTGCGATCCCGGGCGCGTGACCCGGGGAGCCGCTATCTGCGGCTGGACTTGGGCAAGGCCACGCGGCTTGGCCATATTCTGCTTGAAGCGCCCGCAACCGGCGCATTGCAATTTGCCGCCGTCGCGCCCACCAACCACGCCGAAGTGTCGGCGGATCTCAAGACCTGGACGACAGCCCGTCTGGTGCAGGATGGGCACAACATCCGGATCGAATGCGACCCGGCGCAACAGTCTCGCTATTTGCGGACCGACCTTGTGCCCGAGAAGCTGGTCGAGATTCGCGGCTTCTCGGAGGGGAAAGAACTCGACCGCGGCGGCTGGCGCGCGTCCTGGTTGTTCCCCGGCTTCGAGAAGGTGTGCCAGGCATGGTCGTTGCCCTTCTCTCTCGATGCGGCAGTGCCCGGGAGTTATCTCACCGTCGCCTGCAACGGCGTCCACGGCCGCGAAGGCGCCTGGGTCGCCCTCCGGGTGGACGGTCGCTGGGTCGGCGCTCCCCAGCGTGCCCCGTCCTATCCCGTGAACCCTTGGGAGTATCCGGTTAGTCGGACCGACCGCAACTACAGCTACTTCATTCCCGTGACCCGCGACATGTTTGGCAAAACCTGTGAAGTCGTCGTGCTGGCCTTTGACCCGAAAAATCTCGAATTCAGACCGGATGTCTGGCTGACCGCCTATCTAGTCCCGTATCAGGAAAAGACCCTGACCTTGTCGGAATGAAAGCGCCCATCCGCATTCAACTCCTGACGGGCGCAGGAAAGACCCGCGTCCGCGGCGCCATTCGGAGTTTGCCGTCACCTTCGCTCGAACAACCCTGCTAAGCAAGCAATGCCCATGAAACAAACACTCCTCGTCCTGCTGCTCGTCCTGTCCGGAACGGTGGCGTCTGCGGCTGAGTGGCCGGTGAAGCGGCTGAACATCCTCTTCTTCACCGCCGATGACATGAATTTCGATTCCAGCGGCGCTTACGGCGGGCCGATCAAGGACCTGACGCCGCACGTGGACCGCCTGGCCGCAAAGGGACTCCGATTTCAGCATGCGTATTCGACGGTCGCCGTCTGCCAGCCCGTGCGTCAGATCATGCAGACCGGACTCTACCCGCATCGCAATGGCGCGATGGGCTTTTTCCCCATCAGACCCGAAGTGCGCACCCTCAATCAGCAACTGCACGACGCGGGCTACCTGATCTCGATGTTCGGCAAGGGCAATCACCATCAGCCGAAAGCGCAGTTCTGCGTCGACGTCGCGGATGACAAGATCAGCCGTCACCCGTCGCAACTTGCGGCCGCGACCCGCAAGTTCCTGAGGATGGCCCGCGAACAAGGCCGGCCCTTCTTCCACAATGTCAACTGCTATGATCCGCACCGCCCGTTCATCGGCATCAACGGCCCCAACGACCTCGCCGGAGGTGAGCCGCCCAGCCGTTGGATCAAGCCGGACGAGATCACCCAAGTGCCCGGCTTCCTCGAGGACCTGCCGGAAATCCGCAGGGAATTGGCAGGCTACTACACCAACGTCCGGCGCCTCGACGATGCGCTGGGCGCGGTGCTTAACGTTCTCAAGGAAGAAGGCTTCGCCGACAACACGCTCGTCATGTTCTACGGCGGCGACCACGGGATGTCATTTCCGTTCGCGAAATCCAACGATTACGAGAACAGCTCGCGCGGCGCGTTGATGATCCGCTGGCCCGGCGTGACCAAGCCCGGCGGCGTGAATACCAATCACCTCGTCTCGACACTCGATTTCGCGCCCACGCTGCTTGAGGCCGCCGGCCTGCCGCCGATTCCCGGCATCGACGGCCGCTCGTTTGTGCCTGCGGTGAGGGGCGAAACGATGCCCGGCTGGGACCGCGTCTTCACCTTCTACAACGCCGCCTTCGGCAACCGGTGGCTACCGATGCGCTGCGTCCGCACCAAGGACCGCGCCTACCTCTGGAACGCGTGGAGCGACGGCAATCGCCAATACCAAACTGAGAACATGGCCGGCCTCACTTGGAAAGCCATGCTCACCGCCGCCGCGACCAACCCGGTCATCAAAGCCCGCACCGACTTCTACCTCCACCGTGTCCCCGAGGAGTTCTACGATATGACCAACGACCGCTGTGAACGCACGAATCTCATCGGCGACCCGTCGCGGCAGGCTGAGATCGAGGCGATGCGGCGTGACCTCCTCGCCCTTATGCGCTGCACCGGTGATCCATTTGTCGAGGCATTCGCCCGGCGCGACAGAGAAGACCTGATCCCCGCAATCTTAAGACGGCTGGACGAGGAATACTCCCAAGGCTCAAGACGCAAACAGGAACCTGGAGAATAAAGAGAGCGTCGCGACGATTTATGCACTCGCCTCTTGAACCATTGTTGTCTGCGCTGCTGCTGGCAACATGGAATTGCTGAACCTCTGGAGCGAGAAGCCCCGGCCTGCGCGCCTTTATGAGGCGACCTACAACATCCCGGCCGCGAAACGGGACGCTTCCTTCGCCGATCTGGCGGGGGCCGCGGCGACGGGCCGGTGGGCACCAACGCGGAGTGGAAATCGCAGTTGTTTGGCATGGCGGGCAAGTGCGCGTTCGGCGAATTCAGTCTCGATGCCGCACGGCCTGACCCGGAGGTTGTGTTTCGGCTTGTCGGTGACCGGGGGCGCCGTGCTCTATGAAATAAGGCTCACGCGAAGCCAACTCACGCCGCCTCAGTAGCGGCCGTCTCATCGGAGGAACATCCCAATGAAGCCATTCCCCGCCCTTGTCATCCCCGTAGTTTGTCTGACGTCTATGACCGCGTTGCGCGGCGCCGAACCAACCGGGACATCAAGCAAGCCGAACATCATCATTATCCTCGCCGACGACATGGGTTATGGTGACGTGCGCTGCAACAACCCCGCCGGTCTGACGCCCACGCCGGCCATCGACCATCTAGCCAAAGAAGGCGTTCGCTTCACCGATGCCCATTCCGGCGGTGCAGTCTGTACGCCCACGCGCTACGGCATCATGACTGGTCAGCACATGTGGCGGACACCTGCGGGACACGCTGTCCTCATGCCCTATGAAAAGCCCATTGTTGCGCGCGACCGTCTGACCATCGCGGAAATGTTGCGCCGTCAAGGCTACGCTACGGCCTGCATCGGCAAATGGCATCTCGGATTCAAGTATCCGAACAAGAAGAATTTCGGCGGAGATTTCACATCCAATGAAACTCACATAGACTTCACCAAACCGCTCGACGATGGGCCGATGGTGCACGGGTTTGATTTCTTCTTCGGTGGCGCCGGCTGCCCATCGTCCGATCCGCCCTATGCCTTCATCAGGGGCGACCGCACGCTGGGCATTCCAGACCGACTCAGCCCGGATGAATGGAATGTCCTACCCGGCTTCTATCCCGGCTTGATCGCCCCCGGTTGGACCATCGAGACGGTGGATGAAACCCTCACGCGACAAGCCGTGAGTTACATCGAAAGCCGGGCCGCCGACCAGACCGGCAAGCCGTTCTTCCTCTATTTCGCCCTGAGCACACCACATGTCCCGTGGGTTGCGCCCGCGTTCATCCGCGGCACGAGCAAGGAAGGGCCGCGCGGTGACATGAACGCCCTGGCCGACTGGGCCGTCGGGCAAGTCTATGAAAGCCTACGCAAACACGGCCTCTTGGACCGCACGTTGCTGATCTTCTCTATTGATAATGGCCCCGATGGCAGAGGGCAAAATGGCCACGACTCAACCGGTGGTTTCCGGGGCGCCAAGAATTCGCCTTATGAAGGCGGACACCGTGAACCGTTCGTCGCGCGCTGGCCGGAGCGGATTGCCGCTGGCCGGGTTTCTGACGCCACGATATCCCTGACCGATTTGATGGCGACCCTCGCCGAACTCACCGGATTCACGCTGCCCGACAACGCTGCCGAAGACAGTTTCAGCTTCCTACCGGCGCTGCTCGGCACCGGCGAGTGCCAGCCGAATCCGGGGATGATCAACGATACGCGCAAGGGAGACCTGGCGCTGCGTTGCGGAAGATGGAAATACATCAGCCATGTCGACCTGACGACAGGCAAGGAAGCAAAACGCGAACTCTTTGACCTCGCCGATGACCCCCGGGAGACAAAGGACCTGATCGAACTGAAGCCCGATCTCGCCGAGCGCCTCGCCCGGCATTTGAACCGTTTGCGCCAAGTCGGAGCTCGCTTCATCGTCCCGCCCACGGATCTGTACCAAGAATGAAAACCGCGCACGCTTGGTATGGGGCGGTGACAAACTCGCTGTGGATGACTGCTGCATCGTGGCTGCGCCTCCGGCCGTCGGCCAAGAGCAGAGAGGCACAGCTCACACCTCCAACTCACGTCAACTCGCCGAAGATGCCTCCTGTGAAAGCGGTGTTTGCCAGGCAGCAACCCTACCAACCAGCCATCCCCCGAGAGAGTATGAAAAGCAAATGGTCTCCCCAGATTTGCCTGCTAGCCATCAGCGTGTGCATCCCCGTGCCAGGCTTCGCAGGCGACTACGTCAGCGAAAGACCCGGAGCCAACTACTTCCCGCTGGTTGGCGCACCGGCGGCAGCGGACGTCTTCGTGGCCGCGGATGACTGGAAAGTCGTCCAGATCGCCGCCCGTGACTTGGCGGCCGATGTCGAGCGGGTCACTGGCCGCAAGCCCGCGCTCAAGCACGCCGCCACGGAGCTTTCGGCCCACGCGGTGCTCATCGGCACCATCGGCAAGAGCCGCGTGATTGATGACCTCATCAAAGCGGGCCGTCTCAATGTCAGCGACGTCCAAGGCTACTGGGAGTCGTGCGTCATCGCGACCGTGGTTGACCCGTTGCCCGGGGTCGCGCGGGGTTTGGTCATCGCGGGCAGCGACCGCCGCGGCACCGCGTATGGCATCTACGAATTGTCGCGCCGGATTGGTGTTTCGCCGTGGTATTGGTGGGCCGATGTGACCCCCGCGCATCGCGACATGCTGCACGTTTCCCCGGAACGCGTGAAAGTCGGCCCGCCGGCCGTGAAGTACCGCGGCATCTTCATCAACGACGAAATGTGGGGCATCCGTCCGTGGGCAGCGGAGAACTTCGCGGCTGACGAAGGGCTGGGCCTGGGCCCGAAGACGTACGCAAAGATCTTCGAACTGCTGTTGCGTCTACGCGCCAACTACCTCTGGCCGGCGATGCACCGCGGGACCATTCCCTTCAACTGCTACCCGCAGAATCGGGTAGTTGCCGACGACTACGCCATCGTCATGGGCTCGAGCCACATTGAACCCATGCTGCGCAACAACATTGCGGGGGCCGAGTGGGACCGCGAGGGTGGTGGGGAGTGGGACTATCAAACCAACGCCGCTGCCATCCGAGATTACTGGGCCGGGCGGCTCCGGGCGAACGGCCAGTATGAAAACGTTTACACGCTGGGCATGCGGGGCAAGGACGACGAACCGATGAAGGGCGGAACCACGGTCAAGGAGAAGATCGTCTTGATGGAACAGATCTTCGCCGACCAGCGGAACTTGCTCGCGCGGCATGTGAATCCCGATCCGGCCCAGGTGCCGCAGGTCTTTGTTCCTTACACCGAGGTGCTCGGTCTTTACGACGCCGGGTTGAAGGTGCCGGACGACGTAATCATCTGTTGGCCGGACGACAACTTCGGCTACATCCGCCGCCTGCCGACCGCCGTGGAACAGTCCCGACCCGGCGGATCAGGCGTCTACTACCACATCCAGTGGCTCAACGGCGCCACCACCGCCTACACGTGGCTGAACAGCACGCCACCCGCACTCATCTGGGAAGAAATGAACAAGGCCTGGGACTATGGCGCGCGGACGCTCTGGGTTCTCAATGTCGGCGACATCAAGCCCGGCGAAGTCGGCATGGAGTTCTTCCTCGACATGGCCTGGAATCCCCGGCGCTGGCGGCACGACAACATCTGCGACTTTCTCGAACAGTGGGCCGCCCGCGACTTCGATGCCGGTCTGGCGTCCGAGATTGCCGCGATCTTGGAGGAGCACTTCCGCCTCGGTTTCACCCGCCGGCCGGAGCACCTCGTACAGTACCGCCACGACGAGCCGTTGCGCTATTCCTGGTTCAGCCACGACCACTACAACGACGAGACGCAGCAGCGCCTGGACCGATATGCGGGCATCGCCCGCCGCGCGCAGGAGCTCTATGACCGGCTGCCGCGGGAGCGAAAGGACGGGTTCTTCCAGCTCGTCCTCTATCCCGTCCAATGTGCCGCGCTCATGAACGAGAAAGTCATCTGCGCGGACAAGAGCGCGCGTTATGCCGCCCAGGGCCGCGCCAGCGCCGCCGGGTATGCGCGCCGGGCTTGTGCCGCCGCGGCCCGTATCGTCGAACTGACCGGGCACTACAACACCGGCCTCCCCACCGTCAGCAACAAGTGGAACCGCATGATGAGCCCGGCCCCCGGCCCCTGGGGAAATCAGCGCCACCAGTTCGAGATGCCGCCGCTGGGCGATTTCGACGGGTCCGGTCCACAGGCACTGGATGTCATGGCGGAAGGCGGCCGCGGGGATGCCGTGGCCGACCTGAGCGTGTATACGCAGGGCCGGCGTTTCATCGATCTCTTCAACAAAGGCAAGGGCACGATCGAGTGGAAAGCGACGGTTTCCCGGCCGTGGGTGAAGCTGGACCGCGCCGACGGCCGTTTTGACACCGAACAGCGCCTGTGGGTCAGCATCGATTGGGCCGCCGCGCCGCCGGGACGCGACGCGGCAGTCGCCGTAGACATCGAAAGCAACGGCGGTCGCCGGCGCATCGTCGTGCCGCTGTTCAACCCCGGGACGCCGGCGCGCGATGAGGTGTCCGGCTTTGTCGAGAGTCATGGCTATGTCAGCATGGAGGCCGAGCACTTCACCCGCCGCCGCGATCGTGCCGGGGCCGCGTGGCAGGTGATCCGGGGCCTCGGCCGAAGCGGCGATTCCGTGATGGTGCTCCCCGCGACACTAGTCAGCCGCACCGATCCGGCCGACATTCGCGACCGAAGCCCGGCGCTCGAATACGACTTCCACCTGTTCAACGGTGGGACATGCAAGTTGCACATCGACAGCCTCCCGACCCAACCGGTGGCACCCGGGCGCGGCGTGCGCCTTGCGATCGGACTGGACGAAGGGGAGCCGCAGGTGCTGGGCGACCGGCCGCGCCCCGCCGGTGACGTGCTGGCCAACCTGCGCCGCTATACCGCCAGCATCGCCGTCGACAAACCCAGCCGTCACACGCTGAAGGTGTGGATGGTGGATCCGGGCGTGGTCCTCGACAAGATCGTCCTCTACACCGGCGCTCCGGCGGATTCCTACCTCGGACCTCCCGAGTCGTACCGCGGCGAGCCGACGCCGGCCCTCACTGGAACGTGGGAATTCCGGCTCGATCCAGAAGACATTGGACTCGAGAAGAAGTGATTCGCCGAAACGCTTGAAGATTCGGTGACACTGAAATTCCTGGCGGACTTTCCCACCGAATTCCACAGCAACTCGCAGTCGTGGCGGATCGTCAAGAAATCGAGGCCGATCATCCTTGACGCAACCCCGGCGGATTACCGCCCCACCATCCACGTGATTGATAGCTTCGCCCGCAATCACAAGCTGGGTCTGCTCTTCGAAACCAAGGTTGGCAAAGGCAAGCTGCTGGTCTGTGCCAGCGACCTGTCGGCGCTTTAGGCCCATCCCGAGGCGCGTCAACTGATGCATAGCTTGTTGCGCTACGTTGGCTCGGATCGCTTCCAGCCGACACAGTCGCTCGCCTGGGAAACACTGAAGAAAATCCTATGAACAAAAATCGAGCATCGTGGCTGAAGTGTGTGATGGTGCTGGCAATCCTGGGCGTGGTGGCTGCGGAGAAGGAAGACAAGGAGGCCGCCGACTTCTATGCCTATTACACGAAGCTGGACTACACCCAGCCGCCGTCACCGCCGGAGATGCTCGGACGAATCCCGGTCAATGCCGCTTGGACATTTGCGGGTGGCAAGCCGGATCAGGCCGACGAAACGCCCCGGCCACCCAAACCGGGACCGATCCGCTGGGGACCCTACGCTGATCTGGTCGTCCACGTCGCTGAGGGAAAGGAGCTGGTGTTCAGCCGGGCCACGGGATTCCGGCCGTACCTGCAAACGGCCAAGGGGAGGTTTCCGTTCAAGCCCCTGGCCGAGTGCCGCGAGGATCCGCTGTGCCTTTGTTCATACGTCGCCTTGGTCGAGGAAAAACCCGGGCGGATCGTGGTTCACTGGCGGCATGTGCCGGACCCGGCGAGCGTTGTGATGACCGAGGTGATTCACGAGTCCTTCATCGTCACGCCGGACGGCAAGGTGCGGCGCGAGGTCCGCCTGGGCACGGAGCGATTGGACGACTTCAACGACCTGGCGAACGTCACGGTACAGGAACTCGCCCTGTCGGCCGAGGGAATCGCCGAACTTTCTCTGGCCGTCTCGAAGCGTTCGCGTGCCCCGGCCCCGCCTGTGCCAGGGGCGGCGGTGAAAACCACCGCCGGCGGCAGGCCGGCGGCATGGTTGAAGTGCGATGACGGTCTGTCACCCAGCGGCGATGCGACCACCGAGACGGTCAAGAACACCGCCTGCCCCGTCGGCGGCAACAAGACGCTCTGGAAGAAAGGCGTCTCCGGCACGGCCCTGGCCTTTGACGGTTATTTCTCGAAGGTGACGCTGCCGAAGGCCAAGGCTCCGGCCCTGAAGGACGAGTTGACGCTGGAAGCCTGGGTGGCTCTGGGGGCCTATCCGTGGAATGACGCAGGCATTGTTCACCAGTCGGTCGGAGAGCCAATCAGCGCGGGAGACTACAAGCACGGCTACCGAGACCCGTACGTTTACCGGCCATGGAAAATGGAGGGCTACATGCTGGGCGTGGACCCGTACGGGCGTCCCATCTTCAAGGTCAATGGCCAGCAGATCGGCGGCGGTGTGTTGGAGCACCGTGCCACAGTCGGCAAGGAGGACGTCTTGCCGACGTACCGATGGACGCACCTTGCGGCCACTTATGGCGGGGGCCGGATGTGTCTCTACGTCGATGGGCAGCTTCGCGCGTCCGAAGTGGCGACCGGTCTCATCGTCGTGCCAGACCGGGATGTGCTGATCGGCCTGAACGGCGACGCCCAGCGGGTCTCAGACCCGGTATCGCACAGCAAGTTCGCCGCCAACAACAACCTGCCGTTGGTCTACGGCATCGAGGGACTCATTGACGAGGTGATGATCCACAACCGGGCGTTGACGGCCGAAGAGGTTCGCAAGTCGTTCCAGCAGTTTTGCCCATCGGCGGAGGAACTGTCCCGGCCCAACCTCGAAAGAAGGGTCCTGCCGGGCGGCGTGGACGGCTCGCCGGCGAGCAGCTTCGGCGCGACCTGCCAGACGGTGAAGTTTCACGAGCTCTGGGACAACCTCTGGCGGCCCGGCGCCTATCGGGACATCGTCGTTCGGTTCGACACCGTGCCGGGCAGCGTAGTGTTCTGGCAGGGAACGGGTTTCGGCTCGGGCTGGGTAACTGAGAATAACAAGTGGATGTCGGATCAGAGCTGGGAGATCGGCGGCCCGCACGGCTGTGCCGAGCACATGGCCGACAAGCGCGGGCGGTTCAACCATGTGCGGCTGATCGAGAATACGGAGGCGCGGGTGGTGGTGCACTGGCGGTATGCCGCGATCGACGTGGGCTACGTGTTTCCGGGAACGGACATCTGGGTGGACGAGTATTACACGATCTACCCGGACGGCGTGGGGGTCCGCTTCGTGGACATACCCAACGGGGGCTGGCAGGACACGCAGTTCCTGTCCCAACCGGGCACGACGTGCCTGGACAATATGGAGCTGACGGCCCTCAGCGTGGCGAATCTTCGCGGCGAGAGCGCGGATCTAACCTGGGCACCGCCGAACCGCGTGCCCGGCAATCCGATCAAAGATGCGTGCATCAAGCGGCTCAACTTCAAATCCAGGTGGAAGGTCTTCGCGATCTACAAAGAAGGAGTAGAAATCGACACCTGGGGAGCCCAAGAGCAGTCCAAGCACACGCCCGACCCCTTTGCCGGACCCTGGAACCACTGGCCCGTGGGGCTCAACCCCTCGGACGGCCGGTACGCCGTTTCCGACGATCGCGTGACCCACGCCGCCCTGGGCGGGGCGGAGCGGACCGGCAGGTTCATCCTCTATGGCTTCACCGACCAGCCGGTGGAGAGCCTCGTGACCCTGGCCAAATCGTGGAATCACCCCCCGGCAATCGCGAACACGGCCGGATGTGAAAGCAAAGGATACGACCCGTCGCAGCGGGCGTATGTGTTGGCCGCGACGGGGCGGGCAATTTCGTTCACGCTGCAGGGCTCGACGGATACGCCGGTGCTCAACCCGTGCTTCGTGATCAAGCGCTGGGACAGCGGCGCCGCAGCGCGGGTTGCCATCGACGGCAAGCCCGTTCAGCCCGGCAGGACACTCCGACAGGGGATCTTTCGGGACACCGATGGACGGCCCAATCTGGCCATCTGGCTGGAGCTGGAGTCCGCCTCCGCCATCCCGGTGACGATTAGCAGCAGTTGAGCCGGTTGGGAGCCGCTCTTGAATTTGCAGGCGATTAACGAAAACCTACGGAGACCCTATCACAAAATGGAGACGAAAGTCATGAGAATGAAAGACCGTGGGATATCGGATGTGTTGTTGAGTGGGCTGATGCTGACATCGCTGGCCGTCATGATCGCGGGCGCCGCGGACGAGAAAGCGATGCCGAAGGAGGACGTGGTGGACGTGCCTGCGATCGGCCGCGGGCTGTGCGTCGCCAATGTGTTTCAGTCGAACATGGTCCTTCAGCGCGACAAGCCGGCGAGCATCTGGGGTTGGGCCGAGCCGGGCGAGGAGGTGACCGTCTCGTTCGCCGGAGAGCACGTCCGGGCCAAGGCGGCGGCCGACAGGTCCTGGCAGGTGACGCTCAAGCCGGTTCCCGCCAACAGCACCCCGCAGACCATGACGGTCAAAGCAAGGAGTGCAAGCCTGACGCTGGAGAACATCCTTGTCGGCGACGTCTGGATTCTGGGCGGCCAGAGCAACATGGAGTTTCCTATTTACAAGGTGAACGACGGGGAGTTGGAGGTCGTCTCAGCCAACTTCCCCCAGATCCGACTGCTGACCGTGCCGTCCGGCAAGGGCTTCGATTCGGTCATGAGCTTCGATCGCCTGTACGAGTGGAGCGATTGGTTTGGGCAGCACTTCCGCAAAGGGGACTGGGACATCTGTTCGCCCGAAACCGTCAGGGAGTTCTCCGCGATCGGGTACATTTTCGGGCGGCGGGTGCACATGGCCACGGGCGTGCCGATCGGGCTGATCGATGCGTCGATCGGCGGGACCACCGTCGAGACTTGGACGCCCGAGGACGTGCTGCGGACGATCGACGGCGAGGAAACGCAGGTCATGCTCAAGGACTGGGCCGATCGGATTGCGGGGTTCGATCCACAGGCCGACCTCAAGGCGCGAATCGCCGGCTACGAGAACCGCATGAAGAGCCTCCGGGCCAAGGGCCAGCCGGTCCCGGCCGACAGCCGGCCGCCGAACGACCTGCGGCAGGGGCCCGTTGCCGACAGGAACCGCCCGGGCTACTGCTACGCCGGCGTGATCAAGCCGCTCCGCGGCTTGACGCTCAAGGGGGCGGTGTTTCACCAGGGCTTCAACAACTGCTTCAACGGTTCCGCCGGGGCCCGGATGAATTACCAGGTGTTCGGGAAGATGATCACCGCCTGGCGCGAGACGTTCGGCGATCCGCACCTGGCGTTCTGCATCATCTCTCTCCCCACCGCGGACGTGCCGCAGACGATGGAGGATTTCCTGCCGCCGATGTATGACGCCGGCCCGTACATTCGCGAAGCCCAGTATCAGACCTTCCGCGATTTCCGCGGCGCCGGTGACAAGAACATCGGTTTCGTCAGCAGCTTCGATTTGCGCAAGTCCTGGTATCACCCGCAGATCAAGATCCCTGCGGGCGAGCGGACCGCCAAGTGGGCGCTCGCCTCGCTGTACCGGGCCTTGCCGGCAGGGAGTGCGGAAGACTGCTGGCTGCCGCCGGGCATCGAGAAGATCGAAATCGTCGGCGGCGCGATGCGGTTGACCATGAGTACGGACGTCAAGACCCGCGATGACAGCGACGGCAAGCTCCTCGGTTTTGCCATCGCCGGCAAGGACCGCCGGTTCCACCCGGCGGATGTCAACTGGTTCACCGACGGCACAAGAGACGGCCGCGACCAGCTCCAGTACAAACGCAACGTGCTTGTCCTGAGCAGCAAATTCGTCCCCGAGCCCCTTCACTACCGGTATGCCTGGGCGCGGAACCCGATGGGGAACATCGTCAACAACGGCGGGGTCCCGCTGGCCACGCAGCGCAGCGACGATTGGGTCCTCGAGGAGACACCCGTGAAGGTCGCCGTCCCGAAGGGCATGACGGAGGACGCCGCAAGACGGTATGTGACCAATCGGCTTCACGCGGTGCTCGAACGGGATGACCTGGAGCGTCGTGTCAAGGAAGCCGAAGCAACCCTCGCGGAACTGAAACCCGCCCTCGAAAGGGCTCAGGCTGCCGAAAAGAAGGAGAACGCAGTTGATGCCGGCAAAGGCCGGGGTGGGGCTGAACCATGATGCCGCAGCGCCGATGCGATCGCGTGATGCCCTTTGGCGAGACCATGAAGCGGCGTGATTTCCTCAAGGTTGCCGCGGGTGGGGTGGCGTTCCCCCGTTTCCTGGGTGATCCGGCCGACGCTTCGGAGCCGAAAACGGTGGACCTGCAACGTCTTTTCGAATCCGATGACGCCGAGGTTCTCGCACTCACGCAACGTGTCTTTGGCAAATGCATCTTGGAGAGACTCCAGCCGCCGGTCGAACCCTTGCAGCATACGTGGGTCCGACCGGGCGGACCATACTATGTGGGCCAGTGGATCTGGGACACCATGTTCGTGGTCGATCTTCTGAGCATCCTGCCCGACAAGAGGAAGACCATCCGCGACATCTTCCGGAACTACTGGGATTTCCAGGATCGCTGGAACCAGAAGATGCCCGAGTATGCCCACGACATGGTGACCGTGGCGATCAAGACTGCACCGCAGGAGGTCCGGCAGTTCTCACAGATCCCTATCTTAGCCTGGGGGGTGGAACGGGTTTATCATCGCAACGGGGATAGGGAGTTGCTTGAGCAGTGCCTTAGCCGGCTCGAGCGGTTCCACGAGTGGTTCTGGCGTGAGCGCGACGTGACCAACATCGGGCTGATCGCCGTCGGCTCGTACAGCGGCATCATCCAACATGCGCGGTGGGAGACGTTCGACTACGACTGTGCGATGGACGACCTGAAACTGACGCCTCACCCCACACGCAAGGGATCGAACGAAGGCGCCTGGTATGGCGATATCTGCATGGCAGGCAACACGGCCTACCTGATTCTGGGGGAAAGGAGCTTGGCACGGCTGGCAACCATCATGGGGGACACGGCCATGGCGGCGCGACGCGAGAAGCGAATTGAGAAAGCCGTCGAGGCCATGCGCGATTACATGTGGGACGAAGAGGCGGGGACATTCCTGGCAGTCAACCGCGACTCACGTGAGAAGATCCGGGTGGCGACCATCAGCAGTTGGGTTCCGCTGACGGCGGGTGTTCCCACAGCGGCGATGGCCGGGCGGATGGCCGATGTCTTGAGTACGCCGGCCTGGCAGACGCCGCTTCCGGTTCCGACCGTAGATCGAACCGACAAACGGTGGAAATCCAGGGCCTTCTGGCGCGGCGACGTTTGGCCGCCAACCAACTACCAAATCGCCAGCGGCCTGGCCGCCTATGGACATAAGGAACTCGCCGCCGACATCTGTGACAAGACCATTGCCAACGCCATCAAGAACGGGATCAGCGAACACTACGATTCCGTCACAGGCAAGGCATTGGGCGTCTCGGACTACTGCATGAGCAGCACGCTGGTCACGATGATGCTCGACGGCCTTGCGAAAGAACACAGATTGAGGCTGCGCGGTAAGTAAACCGCTTGCAGAATGAAGAACTCCAACCAGGAACAAATTGCACTTGGGCGTTGGCTTCTATCCGTCCGATGACGGCATCTGCGACGTGTCCCACAGTCTGATTCTCGACCGGACCGCTGGAAGGCACCAATACCAAGATCAGAGTCCTGCAACGCAAAGTCTACGGCTTTCGAGACACCGAGTTCTTCAAACTCAAGATCTACGCGTTGCACGAAACCCGCTACGAACTGATAGGGTGAGCCATCATGAAAAGCACGCACAAACCGGATGAGCCAACAATGTATTCGATGAAATTCCACGCCATTTTGTTCACACTGGTCTCCGCACTGGCGAACGGGCTGGCGGCCTCCGAGCAGGTCACGCCGCCGCTCCTCGGGAATCGCTTCCTTACCTTCAATACCGTCGTCCGTGTGCGGCAGATCGAAGTCACCCGCGACACCGCCCACGGCCCGGACGAATCGAGCGTCCACACGCCCGCGGAGGCCCGCATTTTCCGCGAGGCCATTGCAAACGCATGGCCCGGTGCGCGCATCACTTGGGCGTTCAGTTGGAATGCGCTCCACGACGAGCGCGAGTCATACCGCCAGTTGCGCGGTCTGGTCGTGTCCTATCACAAGAAGTTCGGCGACGAGATCACCTTCATCCCCGGCGCCTACTTCGCCAATATGTACAACACCCGTGGGCAGGTGAACCGCGACCTCCACGAGGGCCTCCAGCGGGTTTCCGAAGTCGTCGGCGACGGCTACCGCCCGAAGAGCGTGGTCGCCGGATTCCTTTCCGCCGCAAACCTCCGCTACCTTGCCGAAGAGGAAGGCATCCACGTCTGCCAGGGCAACATCTGGAGCCAATACGCCGTCGATAACGGTGACGGCGAAGGATCGATCTGCTACCCCTACTACCCGTCGCGCGAGCACTTCTGCAAACCCGCCCGCGGCAAGGACGACTTCATCGATTGTGTCAACCTCGACGGCTGGACCATCGACTTCCTCTGCGCCCGCATCCCCGGCGCTCGGACCGTCGAGGGCGAGCGATGGCGCAGCCGCCAGGGCGTCGGCCCGATCGAGACGCTGCTTGACATGGGCACCGAACGCGGTCTCCAGGCCATGCTCGCCACCACCGCCACCCATTTCGACGACGGCTTCGCGCGCAACGGCTTCGCCTGGGTGACCTGCGGCTGGGAGATGAGCCTGGTCGAAGCCCGCAAGATCTACGGCTACGGCGGCCGCAACGGCATGGAAGGCCTGCACCTCTGGCTCACCGGAATCCGCAAACGCTGGCCAGACGCCCGGCTCATCACCCAGGGAGAGTTCGGTGAGCTCTGGCGTGCGCAGTTCAAGAACAACGACGAAATCAACTATCGTTTCGTCCACCGCGGCTGCGGCATCCGTGCCTCGGAAGCCGACAAGGAAATCCGGTGGTTCATGAACAAGGACTTCCGTCTCGCCCTCCTGCGGAACTGGAAGGAGAACCTCCCCGAAAGGGTCATCGACTTCACCCGCTACGACCTCCCTGCCACCGAACCCGCCGACCCCGAACCCGGGGAACACGTCCGCAATTGGAGCCTCATGAACCGCATCAACCAAAAAGGCACCCGTCCGCAAGACCAGCCGATTCCAATCGCCGGGCTCACCGAGGAAGATCGCGCGCTCATCCGCTCTCATTACCCCGAACTCATAAAGCCCCAATGAACCACCCATCACTGGACCATGAACTGCGGAGCGTTCCAGAAGCAATTCAGTAACACATGAAAGGCCCGAAGAAAATGGATGTCCTGAAACGAAGAACCTTTCTTTCGATTGTAACCCAGGCCGTGGCCGCACAGACGGTCTCCCCTTCGTTCGCCATTGGCAAACCAGGCCCGTCCGCGAACAGCAAACTGAACATCGCCTTCATCGGTTCCGGCGGCTGGATTGCCCGGCAACCCTACGAGCAGGGGTGCAG
>Ga0315274_10003237_pt1 | contig 24266 bp, 11 predicted proteins | sample YL17G02_20_MG_FD_203700 | JGI IMG/M metagenome (GOLD analysis project Ga0315274, IMG submission 203700) | Sediment microbial communities from Yellowstone Lake, YNP, Wyoming, USA - YL17G02_20 | ecosystem: Environmental > Aquatic > Freshwater > Lake > Sediment | place: USA: Wyoming | collected...
CGAAAATGCGTCAACAGATCCTCAGCGGTACTCTACCCGATGTCGCTCTCATCCAACTGGCGCCCTTCCACGAACTCGCCGAGCATTTCGCCGACCTGTCTGATCTGTTGGATGGCTCGCCCCGCTCGGGCCTCGCCGCCGAAAGATTGGATACAACTGCACTCGCGGCCTTTCGATTCCACGGCGCCCAACGAGGCCTTCCCGTGTCCGGCGGCCCCTTGCTCATTTACCTCAACACCCAATGCTTTGAACGCGCCGCGCTCCGCCGCGGACAGCCGATTCCCTTGCCGGGCGACGACTGGACCCTCGAAGACTTTCGGCGGACCGCGAAGCTGCTGACCTGCGACTTCGACGATGACGGGCGGATTGACCAGTTCGGTTTTTGGCTGCCGCAATGGGTTTATTACCTCCCATTTGTTTGGTCCTTCGGGGCGGAACTCACCGACGAGACCATGAGCCGATGGACGCTGTACGGACCCGAGGCCGAGGAAGCGATGGCGTTCTACCGCAGTCTCGCAATCGGCGACCGTGTCTGCCCGCGCGATGATGAAGTCCCACAGCTCTTTCAGGACGTCGGGTTCCTGACCGGTCGCGTGGCGATGTGTGTGAATGGCCCCTGGTTCCAGCCCTTCCTGGCCAAGACCGGACTCGCAACGTCCTACATGATTGCCGCAATCCCCATAGGCCCGGCGGGGAGGGCGACACGAAGTACATGGGACGGGGTTGTCATTCCTGACCGTCTTCCGCCGGACAGATGCCTTCTGGCAAAGCAGTTCGTCGAGCATGTGACGTCCGCCCAGGCTCAGGACCGCATCGCCCGCACCGGACGTGCAATGCCGGCGCGGATCCAATCCCTGCCGTCCTTTGCTGCGCCTCCCGACGAAAAACGCCGCCGCCGGTTTATCGATGCCCTAACCTATTCCCGCGTTCAACCCGTCTTTCCCCAGTTTCCCGACGTTGATCGCGCCATCAACAGGACGCTGGGACACCTGTCGGACCCCGGGCGAAACTCAAGCGTAACGGGTCTTCTCGACCAACTTACTCACGACCCCGCGATCGTCGGCGCATTTTCACAACCAGGAATGATTCAACCTTGATCGCCCGACCCAGACAGTTCGTCCGCTTTTTACTCCCCTGGGTGGTCGGCCTCACTGCCCTGACTCTTCTGCCAATGATGGCATCCCTGGCCCTCTCCCTGTCGCGGAATGGCGGACGCCTCTCTGCGACGGACTTCACCTGGGCCGGCACGCAACACTATCGCGAGGCTCTGTCCATCGACACCTCACACACACTTCACCCCGAGGATCCCTGGTATTGGAAACTGCTGGGTGGAAAGCCCAACGACCCACGGCTCTACACATCCCTCTACAACAGCCTGTTCTACAGCTTGATCGCCGTTCCCCTGGGGCTGGCCGTGTCGCTGGCGGTGGCGCTCCTCATCCACCGGCCGATTCCGGGGATGGGGCTCGCTCGGGCGTTGCTCTACCTGCCCAGCGTCCTCGGCGGCGTCGCCACCCTCGCTATCTGGAGTTGGCTTCTGAATCCGCAGGTCGGGTGGATTAACCGCGCCCTTCGCCTCACGTTTGACCTTCTTGACGGGATCGTCCGACCTCTCACGGGCCGAGGCACGACCTCCTGGCCCGCCCCGGACTGGCTCTACTCTCCAATCTCCTGCAAGCCGGCCCTTATTCTGATGCACCTCTGGACCACCGGAGGCGCGATGCTGATTTTCATCGCCGCTCGGCGCCGCGTGCCGCCGGAGCTTTATCACGCCGCACAACTGGACGGCGCGGGTGCGTTCCCCCAGTTCCGCTGCATCACTTGGCCCCAAATGACACCCGCCGTTTTCTTCAATCTTCTCGTTTCTTTCATTTTCTCCATGCAATCTTTCAATGAATCCTACCTTCTTCAGAACCGTCGGCAGAACGACGGCATCCTATTCTTGGCCCTGTACGTCTACCAGACTGCCTTCGAGCCGCCCTACAGTCTCGGATATGCCTGCGCCTTGGCCTGGATTCTTTTCGCGGTTCTTCTTTTGTTCATTGTCCCAGTCACCTGGACCTCGCGCCGATGGGTACACTACGTCGACGGCCATTGAAATGCTTGGGACCGACACCGCTCCCGGCGGCATGGTGGGAGTGTCAATGATGCGACGCAACTTCGCGCGGGACGTTTTCATCTACGGTGCGATTGTGCCCCTCTGCGCCTTCGCGATGTTGCCGCTCATTTGGGCTGGGATATCGGCCCTCAAGCCGCTGGAGGATGTCTATGTGTTTCCGCCTTCCTTTTCCGTAAGCGATCCCCAGTGGTCCAACTTCTACGAGGCTGTGACCCGCCTTCCCATTTGCCGATTCCTCCTCAATTCGACGCTGATCACTCTCACGTCGGTGATGGGCGCCGTGTTGACGTCGTCCATGGCCGGCTTTGCCTTGGCGCGACTCGCGTTTCGCGGACGCAAGCTCTGCTTCGCCGTCGTTCTGGTCTCGATGCTGATCCCCACGCAGGTCCTCCTCATTCCACGTTTCCTCCTCTATGACGTTCTGGGTTGGATCGACACCTACAAGCCGCTGATCGTGCCCGCATGGCTGGGCGGCGGCGCCTTCAACGTCTTCCTATTCCGGCAGTTCTTTCGCACGATTCCCCTCGCCATGGATGAAGCCGCTTGCCTCGACGGGGCCACACCCTGGCAGACCTACTGGCACGTCCTCCTCCCGATCGCCCGCCCCGCGACAGTCACCGCGTTCTTGCTAAGTTTCGTGTTTCACTGGCAGGACTTTCTGGATCCCCTCATCTACCTGTCCGACTTTACGACGTACCCGATCTCCGTCGGTCTCCGCATGTACCAGTCCCTGGCAGGAACTTGGGCGAACCTGCTGATGGCCGCAAGTCTGATCGCACTCGTCCCCGTCGCAGTCGTTTTCCTTCTCTGCGAACGCCACATCATGCAAGGATTGGGCGTCATCCGCGCGGACGGTCGGCGTGAGGTGCAAGAGCCGTGACGAGGAGAAATGGGAAAGGGGGAATCGGCATTGTTTCTACGGGCACGTCCCGGTCGCTGTGGGAAGCGCCGTGCCGTTCCAGGCGGCGTAGGCGCCGGCCCCGTTGAGCAGGTCGATAGCCTCGGTGGGCTGTGCACGCACGGATCGACAGCCGCAGTCATCGCGGCAAATCACGCCGGTGTACGAAAGTGAAACAAGACTCGGCACCGTTCACGAGGCGTGAACCAAACCCGCGTCGGAGTGGATGGAAAGCAGCAAAGACCGCGCCCGTCGAAAAAAGGGGGCGCAGACAACCCCTGCTCACCACTCGTCGATGGACTGACCGGCGGTCGACCGACTACGCGCGGCGACGACGAAGGAACATCAGGGCGCCAAGAGCGAGGAGGGACAGTGTTACCGGCTCCGGCACGGCCGTACCGCGGAGCGTGAACGAGCCGAGCCCGCCCTGATCGCCCGCCGAGTCGTCAATCACTATCAGAACCCATGCGTCCGTTCCGCCCGAACCGCCGTTGTATTTTGAGAATCCGCCGGTGTTGTTCGAGTCCTCCGGCAGATAGGTGCCGGAAACAATCTGCCCATTCTCAGGGGGTAGCCCTGCGCCGGTGTCGTTGAAGATCAGCGTGGCGTTGCTGATGCCGAAACCGTTGCCTCGATCGGTCATGATCTCGAGCGTCTTACCAAACGGATCGATCAGGTAAATGTCCAGGTCGCCACCGCTCGTATGCGTGAGTCCGGTGAGCTGGAGTTCAAGCGAAGTAATACTCGGCAACGGATAGGCCGGCGCAGGCAGAATATCGCTGTGCGCGGGATCCATCGTCAGCGCGAAGACGGATATGCCCTCCGTCCCCGGCCCGATGTTGGGAATCGCTCCGCCACCCGCGGTGAAGCTGAAGGGGATATCCACCGCTCGCGCCGACGCGGCCTGCACCGCGACCACCCCGAGACACAAGGCCAAAATACTGAGTCGTTTCATCCTTCCAATCCTCCTCAATTCGCGGTGCGGCCCGAGCGAGCAGGCGACACCCCTAAGCTTCACCAGCAGCAACTCCCGCACCAATCGCCGAAGACGCGGTGCTCAACTCGCCATCCGCCAAGCCCCGCACTCAGAGCAGTATAGGCAAGGCGTAAAGAACATTCAACCCCCCTGGGAGCAAAAAATCTGTCCGTGTGGTTCCGGGGTCATCCGCGCTGCCGTGTCCCATCCGCGACGGCTGCATGGTCCTATAAACCACCACCGAAATCGATCCCCGAAATCGACATCCCCACGCGGCTTAGCGATTGACGCCCGCCAAAACGACAGATGGGCGTCTACTAAAGTATATCTTTGCGCCTGTCAGTAACAGTAACGTCATGATAACCAACCCCCATTCAGACACCGTGGGGATGGTCCCGCCAGTGTCGCAAAGATCATCCAGCCCATTGTCATCGGCATCGCCCATGCACACCGAGCCGACACCCTGGAATTCTCCGCCTCCCGGCACGATGTCCGCACAGCCTTCCGCGGTCACATGGTCGGCGCAAGGCCCGGCGGGCAGGCAGCAAGCGCCGCACGCGGTGTTTTCATGATTGCACCCGCCGGCCGTGCACGTGTCTTCCGTGCACGGGTCATCGTCATCGCAGTTCAGCGGCGGACCGCCGACGCAATGCCCGCCGGAGCAGGCATCGCCGGCCGTGCACGGGTTGCCGTCGCTGCACGGGTTGCTGTTGTTCGCAAACACACAACCCGTACCCGGATCGCAGGAATCATCCGTGCAGATGCTGCCGTCGTCGCACAAACACGCCGGGCCGCCGGCGCACACGCCCGCCGAACAGACGTCGCTCGTCGTACAGGCGTTTCCGTCATTGCACGGGTTGGTGTTGTCGGCGTGCGTACAGCCCGTGGGTGGGTTGCACGCGTCCGTCGTGCACACGTTGCCGTCCTCACAACTGAGCGGCGGACCGCCGACGCATGCTCCGCCGGAGCAAGCATCGCCGTTCGTACAGGCGTTGCCGTCACTGCATGGGTTGTTGTTGTTCGTATTCACACACCCCGTGCCCGGGTTACAGGTGTCCGTCGTGCAGACGTTGGCGTCGTCGCAAGTGAGCGGCAGACCGCCGACGCACGTCCCGCCGGAGCAGACGTCGCCCGTGGTGCACGCGTTGCCGTCGTTGCACGGATTGGTGTTGTTCACGTGCTGACAGCCAAGGAGTGGATCGCAACTGTCGCTCGTGCAGGTATCCCCGTCATCACAGTCGAGCGGCGGCCCGCCCACGCAAACCCCGCCCGAGCAGGCGTCCCCGGTCGTGCAGGTGCTGCCGTCGCTGCAGGGGTTGTTGTTGTTCGTGAGGACGCAGCCCGTGGCCGGGTTACACGTGTCCGTCGTGCAGACATTGCCGTCGTCGCAGACCGGCGGAGGTCCGCCCATGCAGGATCCGCCCGCACACGTGTCCCCCGTGGTACACGCGTTCCCGTCGTTGCACGGGTCGGTGTTGTTCACGTGCACGCAACCACTGGTGGGATTGCAGGAGTCATCCGTGCAACCGTTGCCGTCGTTGCAGTCGAGCGGCGGCCCGCCCACGCACATCCCGCCGGAGCAGGCGTCGCCCGCGGTGCACGCGTTCCCGTCGTCGCACGGCGAGATGTTGTTGGTGTGCACGCACACCCCGCCCTGGCACGAATCGTCCGTGCAGCCGTTGCCGTCATCGCAATTACTGATCGGGGGGCACTCCGTGCAGCCGCCAATCGGCGTCCCTTGGCACACGCCGCCCACACACGTGTCGGCCTGCGTGCAGGGGTGACCGTCATCGCAGGGGTTGGAATTGTCGGCGTTCTGACATCCGGTCGCCGGGTTGCAGGAGTCGGTCGTGCATACATTTCCGTCGTCGCAACTGACCGCGGTGCCGCTGCACACGCCGCCCGAGCACACGTCGCCCGCGGTGCAGGCGTTCCCGTCGTTGCAGAACGCCGAGTTGTCGGCGTACACGCATCCCAAAGCGGAGTCGCAAAGATCATCCGTACAAGAGTTCTGGTCGTCGCAATCCGGCGGCTGGCCGCCCAGACACGTCCCGCCTGAACAAGCGTCGCCCGTCGTACAGGCGTTCCCATCGCTGCACGGGCTTGCGTTGTTGATGTGCACGCAACCGAGGAGCGAATCGCAAACGTCGTTCGTGCAGACGTTCGCGTCGTCGCAGTCGGGAGGCGGACCGCCCACGCACGCTCCGCCGGAGCAGGCGTCGTTCGTCGTGCAGGCGTTGCCGTCGGTGCACGCGCTTGTGTTGTTGACCTGCGTGCAGCCGAGGAGGGTATCACACCCGTCGTCCGTGCAGCCGTTCCCGTCATCGCAGTCCGGCGGCGGGCCTGGTACGCAGGATCCGCCCGAACAGGTGTCGTCGGTCGTGCAGGCGTTCCCGTCGTTGCACGGACTGGTGTTGTTCACGTTCTGACAGCCGGCCGCGGGGTCGCACGAGTCATCGGTACAGCCGTTGCCATCATTGCAGTTCGGAGGCGGACCGCCGACGCACATCCCGCCGGAGCAAACGTCGCCTGTCGTGCAAGCATTGCCGTCGTTGCACGGCGCCGTGCTGTTGGTGAATACGCAGACTCCGCTCGGGCAGGAATCGTCCGTGCACGGGTTGAAGTCGTTGCACTGGCTGCTCTGGCTGCACTCGATGCAGCCGGGCTTGGGCGTCCCCACACACGTCCCGCCCGAACACACGTCGCCATTGGTGCAAGCGTGGCCGTCATTACAGGGATTGGAATTGTTGTCGTGTTGACAACCGCTGCCCGGATTGCAGGAGTCGGTCGTGCACACGTTCATGTCGTCGCAACTGACCGGCGTGCCCCCGCACACGCCGTCCGAGCATACGTCGCTCGACGTGCACGCGTTCCCGTCGTCGCACATCACGCTGTTGTTGGTGTTCGTGCAGCCCTGGGCGGGATCGCAGGTATCCGTGGTGCAGACATTGCAGTCATTGCAATTGGGCGCGGGACCGCCCACGCAGGCGCCTCCCGAGCAGACATCACCGGTCGTACAGGCGTTCCCATCGCTGCACGGGCTGCTGTTGTCAACGTGCCAGCAGCCAAGCAAAACATCACAAGTGTCATCGGTACAACCGTTGTTGTCGTCACAATTCGGCGCCCCACCGCCCACGCATGTTCCGCCGGAGCAGGTGTCGTTGGTCGTACAGGCGTTGCCGTCGTTGCAGGCGACCGCGTTGTTTGCGTGCGCGCAACCCGTCGCGGGGATGCAGGAGTCGTCCGTGCAGACGTTGCGGTCATCGCAGTCGGGCGGGGGTCCGCCCACGCAGGACCCGCCCGAACACGTGTCGTTGCTCGTGCAGAGGTTCCCATCGTTGCACGAATTGGTGTTGTTCACGTTTTTGCAGCCCCATGCGGGATCGCACGAGTCATCCGTGCAACCGTTGCCGTCATTGCAGTTCGGCGGCGGCCCGCCGACGCACATCCCGCCGGAGCAAGCGTCGCCTGTCGTGCAAGCATTGCCGTCGTCGCACGAAGCGGTGTTGTTGGCGAATACGCAGACTCCGCTCGGGCAGGAATCGTCCGTGCACACGTTGTTGTCGTCGCACTGGCTGCTCTGGCTGCACTCGATGCAGCCGGGGATGGGTGTCCCCGCGCAGATCCCGCCCGAACACACGTCGCCATTGGTGCAAGCGTGGCCGTCATTGCACAAATTGGTGTTGTTACCGTGGTGACAGCCGTCGGCCGGGTCGCAGGAGTCGGTCGTGCACACGTTCCCGTCGTCGCAACTGATCGGCGTGCCGCCGCACACGCCGTCCGAGCATACGTCGCTCGACGTGCAGGGGTTCCCGTCGTTGCACATCACGCTGTTGTTGGTGTGCGTGCAGCCCTGGGCGGCATCGCAGGCGTCCGTGGTGCAGACATTGCCGTCGTTGCAATTGGGCGCGGGACCGCCCACACAGGCGCCTCCCGAGCAGACATCACTGGTCGTGCAGGCGTTCCCATCGCTGCACGGGCTGTTGTTGTCTAGGTGCAGGCAGCCAAGCGAAACATCGCAAATGTCATCGGTACAACCGTTGTTGTCGTCACAATTCGGCGCCCCACCGCCCACGCACATCCCGCCGGAGCAGGCGTCGTTCATCGTGCAGGCGTTGCCGTCATTACAGGGATCGGTGTTGTTGGTAAACACGCAGACCCCGCCCTGGCAGGAATTGGTCGTGCACCCGTTGTTGTCGTTGCACTGACTGCTCTGGCTGCACTCGATGCAGCCGGGGATGGGCGTCCCCACGCAGGTCCCGCCGGAGCACACGTCGCCATTGGTGCAAGCGTGGCCGTCATTGCAGGAATTGGAATTGTCGGCGTGCTGACAGCCGCTAGCCGGTTCGCACGAATCGGTCGTACACACGTTCCCGTCGTCGCACATCGGCGGAGGCCCGCCGACGCACGCTCCGGCGGCGCAGGTGTCGTCGGTCGTGCAGGTGTTTCCATCGTTGCAGGCGTTGGTGTTGTTCACGTTCTTGCACCCCAAAGCGGGGTCGCACGAGTCATCGGTGCAGCCGTTGTCGTCGTCGCAGTTCGGCGGAACTCCGCCTACGCAGGACCCACCCGAACACGCGTCGTTGGTCGTGCACGCGTTGCCGTCAGTGCAGGGATCGGTGTTGTTGGTAAACACGCACACTCCGCCCTGGCAGGAATCGTCCGTGCATGGGTTGCCGTCGCTGCACTGACTGCTCTCGCTGCACTCGATGCAGCCGGCGATGGGTGTCCCCACGCACATCCCGCCCGAACACGCGTCGCCGTTGGTGCAAGCGTGGCCGTCATCGCAGGGATTGGAATTGTTGTCGTGTTTACAACCGCTGCCCGGATTGCAGGAGTCGGTCGTGCACACGTTCATGTCGTCGCAACTGATCGGCGCGCCGCCGCACACGCCGCCCGAGCATACGTCGTTCGACGTACAGGCGTTCCCGTCGTTGCACATCACGCTGTTGGCGGTGTGGGTGCAACCGTAGGAGGGATCGCAGGCATCCGTGGTGCAGACGTTCCCGTCGTCGCAGCCCGGCGGAGGCCCGCCGACGCACGCTCCCGCAGCGCAGGTGTCGTTGGTGGTACACGTGTTTCCGTCGTTGCAGGCGGCCGTGTTGTTCATGTTCACACAGCCCGTCGCGGGGTTGCAGGAGTCGTCGGTGCAGACGTTGCCGTCGCTGCAATTAGGCGGCGGCCCGCCCACGCACGAGCCTAAGGCGCAGGTATCGTTGGTCGTGCACGCGTTCCCGTCGTCGCAGGGCACGGCGTTGTTGGTGAATACGCACACTCCGCCCTGGCATGACTCCGTCGTACAGACGTTTCCGTCATTGCACTGGCTGCTCTGGCTGCACTCGATGCAGCCGGGGATGGGCGTGCCCACGCACGTTCCGCTCGAGCAGACGTCGCCGCTGGTGCACGGGTGCCCGTCATTGCACGAGTTAGTGTTGTTGACGTGCTGACAACCGCTGGAGGGGTCGCACGAGTCATTGGTGCACACGTTATTGTCGTCACAACTGATCGGCGTGCCGCCGCAGGCCCCGCCCGAGCATACGTCGTTTGACGTACAGTCGTTCCCATCGTTGCACATCACGCTGTTGTTGGTGTGCGTGCAGCCGGTCGCGGGAATGCAGGCGTCCGTGGTGCAGACGTTGCCGTCATCGCAGTTCGGCGGAGCTCCGCCCAGACAGGAGCCGCCCGAACACGTGTCGGCCGTCGTGCAGGCGTTCCCGTCGTCGCAGGCGTTGGTGTTGTTCACGTTCTTGCAGCCGGTCGCGGGGTTGCAGGAGTCATCCGTGCAACCGTTGCCGTCGTCGCAGTCGGGCGGCGGACCGCCCACGCATACTCCGCCCGAGCAGACGTCCCCCGTCGTGCACGCGTTCCCGTCGCTGCAGGGATTGATGTTGTTGGTAAACACGCAGACCCCGCCCTGGCACGAGTCCGTGGTACAGGCGTTTCCGTCGTCGCACTGGCTGCTCTGGCTGCACTCGATGCAGCCGGGGATGGGCGTGCCCACGCACGTTTCGCCCGAGCAGACGTCGCCGCTGGTGCAAGGGTGGCCGTCGTTGCAGGAATTGGTGTTGCTGACGTGCTGACAACCGCCGGCCGGGTTGCACGAATCGGTCGTACATACGTTCTCGTCGTCGCAACTGATCGGCGTTCCGCTGCAAACGCCGCCCGAGCATACGTCGTTCGACGTGCAGGCGTTCCCGTCGTTGCAGGCGACGCTGTTGTTGGTGTGCGTGCAGCCGGTCGCGGGATTGCAGGCGTCCGTCGTGCAGACGTTCCCGTCATCGCAATTCGGCGGCGGACCTCCGGTGCAAGTCCCGCCCACGCACGTGTCGCCGGTGGTACAGAGGTTCCCGTCGTCGCACGAATTGCTGTTGCTGGCGAACACGCAACCCGTGGTCGGGTTGCACGTGTCCGTCGTGCAGCCGTTCCCATCGTTGCACACGACCGCCGCCCCGCCCACGCACACCCCGCCGGAGCACGTATCTCCGGTCGTACAGGCGTCGCCGTCGTTGCAGGCGTTCGTGTTGTTGACGTGCTTGCAGCCGACCGCCGGGTCGCATGAATCGGTCGTGCATGGGTTTCCGTCGTTGCAATTGAGCGTCGGGCCCCCCACGCATGTCCCGCCCGAACACGCGTCCCCCGTCGTGCAGGCGTTTCCGTCGCTGCATGAGTTGTTGTTGTTCACGTGTTTGCAGCCGGTCGCCGGATCGCATGAATCGGTCGTGCAGACGTTGCCGTCGTTGCACGAGGCGCTGTTGTCGGTATGCGTGCAGCCGGCCTGGGTGCAGGCATCGGTCGTACAGGCGTTGCCGTCGTTGCAGTTGGGCGGCGTGCCCGGCTGGCAGCCCAACGTGGGGTGACACGTCTCCGTGCCGTTGCAAAACAGGCCGTCACTGCAAGCGGCGTTGTTTGCGATGTGCTTGCAGGTGTTCTTGTCCTCATCGCAGGTGTCGACCGTGCAAGCGATTCCGTCATCACAGTTAGGCGGGGTGCCGGGCTGGCATCCGCCGCTCGCGTCGCACGTCTCCAGGCCGTTGCAGAACAGGGCGTCGCTACAGTTGTCGGTGACGGTGATGAGCTTCGTCGTGCAGGCGGTGCAAGGAACGTTCGTGCCCTCGTCGCGTACCTTCACACCGACGGTGTGCGTAGCCCCGAGCTTCACCGTGATGCAGCACGGCTGATCCGGCAGGCATCCGGGATCGCCGGTGTTGATGGTGAGGTCGTTGAATCCGCCGCCGCCGAAGCAGATGCCTCCGGGGCAGTCCGTCGCCTCCCCGCATTTCTTTCCGCTGTTCGTGCCGCCCGAGCAGACCCCGCAAACGCCGTCCCCGCTCAGGTCCCAATCGTATTCCAGGTTCCCGCTGCCCAACGTCCCGCAGACGCTGTTTTGGGCACAAATCGTAACGTTGTCATCACAGTCGGCGGGGTTGGGCTTGGCCGTCAGCATCAACCCGCTGAGTAAACACGTGTCGTTGCACCCGCGGATCTTCAGGTACGGCTGACCGGACTGGCTGGGGAAGGTTTTGGTGACCGACCCGCCGGTGCAACCGCCCGCCCGCTCCGCGATCTCGATCCGCCAGTTGTTGGCGGCCTTGAAGTCCGCGTTCTGCTGGATGGGGGAGATGTCCGCGAGCAGGTGATCCGCGAAGACATCCGCCGTGTCCGTACCGCTCGAATTGGCCGAGCCGCAAGGGCCGCCGCCCTCATGCTTGATCGCGACCTGGTAACACTTGCTCGTGTTGAACGAGCCGTAGATGGTGAGCTGGAAGTTATTGAACAGCGGCGAGGCCACCTCGTGCGGATCGCCCAATGTCGCATGTGCGGGATCGACCGCGAAGTCGGTCACGGTATACGCGAGGATCGGGCCGCTTCCGGTGAGTAAGGTCGCACCGCCGATGAACAGCGTGAGTGCGGAGAAACGTTCACAACGAATTCGCGATGGCCTAAGCACAAATGCCCTCCTGGAGTCGTCTGGACGTTGACGCACTGCAAACCCTCCCCGCATCGGCGATCACCGTCTTGCGACTCGATCGCCGACACACTTTCGACCACGCCGCCACGTTCTCGACCAACGCCGCGCGCTCCGGCTAGCGCGACGCCCTCGCCCGCTAAGCGGTGGGGTCGGCTCATCATACCCAGGTTGTCCATCGGATCGACGAGAGAGCGAACAGAACTAGCCCGGGCGCCGACGGCGTCCGAGGCCATGACGTGGTTAGCTCACTTTGCCGCCTCCGCGTACAACCCGATAAAACAGATAGACTACCGGTTCTACCCCATACCTGTCAAGGGAAAACTTGTGAATGTGGGAGCTTTTGATACCCCCGACCGGCGAGAACAGGCTCCCGCCGGATGTAGAACGAACATCAGGACACCTCGAAGCTCCGATAACCACGCGCAGGGTGCCCCACGGCTTGCGGTGGAGGACTGATGTTCAGCTCCGTGATCGTCCCATGAGTGCGCGAAGTCCCGGCGCGCCGGGATACTCTGCCGCGTCGGTCCCCCAGCCCAAGGGCTGGGGCACCCAAGCGGAGCGGCAGAAGGAACACGGTGCACAAGGCCCGTGGGCGGATGGCGGCGAGCCTAACTGCTTACCGGACTGTCAGTTGTGTACGGCGGGCGGGACCGAAACCTATGGCCCTTCCGGTTCGGTTGCTGAGACGTCCTTCTTCGGAAAGAGTTGTTTTCCGTCTCGGATACTCTCTTGCGTCCGGTAACACCTGATTTACCGAGACTAATCCGCATCGCGGTGACCTCCGAGGGTTGAAGGCGATGCCGCAACGTGCTACAGTCATGCGAGGAAAGATGCACCACGGGGGGTTTCGGCGATCCCAGGAGGGCTGGAAACAAGCAGCCACGTGCATGCTGCGGCGTAAAGGGGGATGGTTTTGCCCCTGGGGCGGTGTCCCTAGGTAGCGCGCCGTCGGCCTTGCGGACCTCATGCCATCCGGCTCGGAGATCAATACAGCGATGGTACGCCTACGGCGAGTGGAAACGGCCAGCGTAGTCGGTCCCCTTGTTTCCTGCGCCTTGGGTGCGGGCTCGGAGATCGCCCCTCCCGCGGAATGCTTGCTGCGGTTCGATTTCGACGGTGACGGCGACCTGGACCTGTTCGACGTCGGCGCCTTGCAGAGCTGTTTCGGCGGATCGATCGGCAGCCCCGCTTTTGTCGCCCCTTCCGCGGAATGTTTGCTGCGGTTCGATTTCGACGGCGATGGGGACGTAGACCTTTCAGGACCTAGAAGCGTTTTTGGCGGCGTACGCAGGTCCTTGAGAAGTGTAGAACGTTCATGAGTTGGGAAAGAAGTAAACTCGGCAGGAATCGCCCGGCGGCGCTGGGGGTGTTCGTCGCACTGTTCGGGTATACGGCGACGAAGGGCATCGAGCCGCTTCCGTTGGTTCAGCCGCCTCAGCCCGTCACGTCGACGCCGGTCGATCGTCTTACGGCGGAAGCCATCCAACGCGCGGCGGCGGCCGCCACCGCGGCGTGCACCTTCTCCACGGAATGCAACGATGGGCAGCCGTGCACCTCCGACGTGTGCTCGAACGGTGTGTGCTCCAACGTTCCGATCGCCCATTGCGTACCGTGCAGTCCAGGTTTGCTTTGCCTGCCGATGGACGTCGTCTTCGTCATGGATTCGTCGGGGTCGATGCGGGACGAGGCGGCGGCGCTATGCGCCGGAATCGGCGAGGTGATCGCCGATCTGAACGCTCACGGGGCCGGCGCGCGGGCCACGGTCTTGGGAATCACGCAAACGCCGGGGGGCGACTTCTCCTGCCTCACCGGTCGAGTCATCGACCTTCCTTCGGGCGGCACGGTTCCCGGGCCTAACGCCTCGACTTGTCCGTTCCCGAACGGGACGTCTTCGTACGAATCCTGGGGTCCGGCGACGGCGATCGTGGCCGCGCATTTCCCGTGGACGCCGGGGGCCCTGCGGATCGTTGTGCCCATCAGCGACGAAGGCCCCTGCGACGGCAGCCGCCCGGAGGGCTGCAATGACCCCGGCAACGACCGCGACTCGATCGACAACGCGGTCGCGGTGGCCCTCGCCAACAACGTCGTCGTTTCGCCGATCACCGGAACGGGGTCGGACGCGTGCGTCATCAACCTGGCGGAGGACGCGGCGTTCGGAACGGGTGGACTGCCCTTGCAGACCAAGGACCCTAACTTGGACCTCAAGGACGCCATTCGGCTCATCGTCCTCGATCACTGCGGAATCGACTACCGTTGCGACGATCACCAGGCATGCACCCAAGGCGACACCTGTAGCGATGGCGTCTGTGTGGGAACGCCGATTCCGGGCTGCCGGTCCTGTACGGCGGACACGGAGTGCGACGACCAGAACCCCTGCACGCTGGACTCGTGCGTGGCCGGGGCGTGCTCCTCGACGCCGGCCTACGATGTTGCCACGGAATGCTGCAATCCCTTCAGCGGCGCGGTTGTTACCGTAGACGACGGAAACCCCTGCACCTTCGACCAATGTGACCCGGCCACGGGCGAAGTGACCCATCCGCCCACTCCGGCGGGGGGAGCGTGCAGCGATGGGGATGTGTGCACGTTGATCGACCGATGCGACGGCAACGGAGGCTGCGCCGGACAGGACGCCGGAACGGTGCCATGCACGACGGACGCGGACTGCTTCGGCCTGGCGTGCCACCAGGACGTCAGGCGATGTTTCTGCAATGCCATCCCCGATCTGAGCTTGATTGCGCTTGTCGAGGGAGACTGCCATCCTTTCGACGACGAACTCGTGGTGGACGTGGAGCTCGGGAACAGTCTGGCGACGATTTCCGGCGGACAGTTCTGGATTGAGTACGACCGGACGGCTCTGGACTTCATCCTCATCCAGTCGGGCGCTATCGCCGACCCCGCGTCGCCGTTCGGGGTGGAACTCGCAAGCAACGCGAACGAGAGCACAGGACAGGTGTTTTACGCCGTGTACGTCTTCTCGAACAACCCCGGCACGCACGGTCCGGCGATCATGGCGAGGCTGCGGTTTAGACCCTTAAAGAAATGCCAAACGACTGAACTCTGTTTCATCAACGCTAATCCCCTGTACACCAGGCTGGTCAGCCCGCTGGGCGTTTCCGTTCCGCATACGCGGTATTGCACAGGCGATGTGTACGTCGCCGGGGACGCGCCGGTGTTGACCTGCCCGGATAGCGTTGCACTAAACGCGGAGGCAGGTCGCTTGTCCGCGAACGTGGCGTGGGATCCGATCCGCGCCACCAGCGAATGCGACGGGGCGTTGCAGGTCGAGTGCCACGGGCTCGACGATGCATCGGTGCAGTTCGAGAACCTGATTCCGACCGGCGGGCGGTTCCCCATCGGACACTTTGCGTTCAAGTGCACGGCGGCCGATTTGTGCGGGTCATCGAGCTTGTGCCAGTGGAGCGTGGATGTCCGTAACTCGCACAGCGTGGAAGTAACCGTGCAGTTCTCGCCGATCATGACCCCGAGCCTCCTTAAGCGATGCATCGAATTCGAGTTCTATTCGAACTGCACGGACGAGCCTGTGGTGGTCGAGCAAACGTTCGATTTTGGAGGCATGTTCGATTTCCCGGGCGAGGCCCATGATGTTATCTTGAAGGTCCCCCCGGGTCCGTATGCATGCGTCACCGCCCGCGATCCGAGGCATACACTCCGCGCGGTCTCGCGTCCGCAGATCATCGACGGGAAGTATGTCATCAGGTTCGTTGGCGATCCGCGGCTCGGCGGGAATTGGTTGCTCAACGGGAACCTGAACGGCGACCGGGTGATCGATCTGTTGGATCACGCGCTCCTGCTGGCGCAATACTCGGCCGCCATGGACCCGAACACGCCGTGCGACACCGGTCCGGCAATTCACGCCGACCTGAACGGCGACGGCTTCGTGGATACGAATGACCTGACCTTCATTCTGCGGAACTTCCTCGCCACGGACAAAGGGGCGTGTTGCGGCACCGCCTCGGGCGGGGCGGCGGCGTCGGAACCGAGCGTGATCTCCGTGGAGGATCTGGATGCGTTAGGCCTGTCGGACCTGCGCGACGCGGACGCCGACCACGACGGCTTCCTCAACGCGGAGGAGATCATGGCGTACCTGCAAGGCGGATGGCCTGCGGAGGATCCGCCGCCTGCCGCACCGGGCGATCCAGCGCCTTAAAAACCTTGTCCTGGCGGGAAAGGCGACCCGGCACACGCTTGTCCTGAGCCTTGCCTTGAGCCTCGAAGGGCTCGAAGGATCGGCCTCGTCATCGGTCCACGGATAGAGTACACTACGTTACGCCTCGCTCGGCCCCCAGTAACACAGGCACAGGCGGGTGAGCGGGCGCGGTCGTGGAACACCTGGCGGTTGCCGTGAATCACGCGACGATACTCCGTTCCCTGGTCCAAGACTTGTCGGCGGAACGACTGCTCCAACCCGGCGACGACGCCGTGGTCGGCGTGTCGGGCGGGGCCGACTCGATGGCCCTGCTGCACCTGCTGGTCGGCTTAAACGAGGAGGCGGGCTGGCGGTTGCGGCTGCATGTCGCCCATCTCGACCACCGACTCCGCGGCACGGATAGCGAGAAGGACGCCGCCTTCGTGCAGGCCGCCGCCGACAGCCTGTCGCTTCCCTGCACCATCGACAGCCGGGATGTGAAAGCGGTCGCCGAGCGGGAGTCGACCGGCGTGGAGGAAGTCGCCCGCCGCGAGCGTTATGCCTTCTTCGAGCGCGTGTGCCTACAGGTCGGTTCCAAGATCGTAGCGGTCGGGCACCATGCCGACGACAACGCGGAGACCATCCTGCACCGCATCCTCCGGGGGACGGGGCTGCGGGGGTTGGCGGGAATCCCCCGAAGCCGGAGTCTGAACCCCGACTCCGACATCCGGCTCATTCGACCGCTTCTGGGCGTTACCCGCGCCGCCTTGCGGGCCTACCTCGCCGATGCGGGCATCGCGTTCCGTGAGGACCGAACCAACGCCTCCAACGAATCCATGCGCAACCGCATTCGTAACACGCTGCTGCCGCGGATCGAGGCGGAGGTGAACCCCCAGGTACGGGATGCGCTCACGCGGCTGGGGGAACAGGCCCATTGGTTGGAGGAGTTTCTGCGGGAGACGGTGCAACGCACGTTCGAGACGCTCATCGTCTCGCACACCGACCAGGTGTTGGTGCTCAACGCCGACGCGATGCCGAGAAAGAGTCGGATCGTGCAGACTGAGTTGATTCGCCAGGCGTACGCATCGTTCGGGCTGGGCGAACAGGAGTTGTCGTTCTCGCACGTCGTCGCGGTCCTCGATCTCATCGCCGACCCGGGGAGCGGCAAACAGTCGCAACTTCCCGGCGGGATGACGGTTGAAAAGCGATATCATCAGTTGATCTTCTCGCTTCCGAGTGAGGAGCCTCGCGAGGGCGTAGCCGCGGAGGTCGCGGTCCATCTTCCGGGTCGAACGCTGCTGCCGATGCGGCGGCTGGAAATTGAGTGCAGCGAACAGGACGTGTCGGCCGAGGACATTCCGCGGTTGCGGCGTGCGGCCAATCGCCTGGAGGAGTGCGTGGACCGGCAAGCCGTGCGGGCACCGCTGGTCATCCGCGGGCGGCGAGCGGGCGATCGCTTCTGCCCCCTCGGATCGCCGGGATCGAAAAAACTGGCGGACTTTTTGGCGGACGCGAAGGTCGATCCGAAGGAACGTCAACGGGTCGCGGTGCTATGCGACCAACTCGGTCCCATCTGGGTGATCGGATACCGGATTGACGATCGGGTGAAGTTGACAGCGCTGACCCGCCGCGTATTGCACCTTCGCGCGAGGCCTCTATAGCCGTGTCCATGTCATCGGACCCGAAAAGCGGCGGCTGGCGCGCTTACGCGACGATCTTCGTCGTCGCTTTGCTCGTGCGAGCCGCTTGGGGAGCAACGCGGTTCACCCGAGCCGACGGTCCGACGATGTTGGAGTTCCCCGACGAGGAGCAGTATTGGATGATGGCCCGCTCGCTTTGGGAAGGCGAGGGGCTGAAGGATGAGCTGGGCTTCCGCGCCACGCGGATGCCGCTCTACCCCGCAGTCCTTGCCCCGTTCACGGCGCTGCCAAGCGGCATTGCGGCCGCCAAGTCCCTCCATTGGATCGTCGGAGCGGCTGCGGCGGCGCTGACGGGTGCGGCCGCCGGAGCCTGGTTCGACCGCCGAACGGGGCTCCTTGCCGGCTTGCTGGTCGCGTTCGACCCGTTCCTGACCTTCTCCTCCTCTCTGCTCTTGACGGAGACGCCGTTTGTGACGGCTTTGATCGCTCTGTGGTGGGTGTTGCGGCCCGGAGGGTGCCCCGCCCCTTGGGGTGGGGGACGGCGGGACGCGGAACCTGTAGGCATGGTGCGATGGATCGGCGTCGGAATCCTCTCGGCGTTGTGCGTCTACCTACGCGAGTCGAGTCTCGGACTCATCGTCGTCGCGTTGGGATTTGTAATCGCGTGCCGCCGGTTCGAGGGGAAGACCGTCTTGGGCGCAGCGATCGCGCTGGCGATCGTCGTCGTAGCTCTCGTGCCTTGGGCGGCGCGTAACCAAGCCGTCACGGGCGACTGGTGCTGGTTGACGCATCGCGCGGGCATCTCGCTGTACGACGGCGTGCGACCGAACGCGACCGGAGCGAGCGACCTCGGCGCGGTGAAGCGATCGGAAGCGGTTCGTGACTTGGACGAAGTGGCGTGGAATCGGTATTTCCTCGATCAGGCGCTAGCGGCGATCCGGCACGATCCCGGGCGAATCGTGCGTCTTGCCGGAAGCAAATTGCTGCGGATGTGGAATCCCGTTCCGAACGTGCAAGTCTATCGGTCAGGATTTGTACGTTTCCTTTCCGCCGCGTGGACGGTCCCGACCTTCGCTCTGGCTGCGGTTGGCGTTATGCTCTTGTCGATAGGAAGGAAGTGTGGGGGGCTGCGCGCGGCGCTGTTCCTTCTTTTGCCCGCGTTGTATTTCAGTGCCCTGCACAGCGTGTTCGTCGGGAGCGTGCGGTATCGGTTGGCCGCCGTCCCGATGATCGAAATCCTCGCCGCCGTCGCCTTGGCCGCGATTTATAGGCGGGTTCAAGCCCATGGCCCTGCACATGCCGAATAAATCCAGACGCCGGAGACGCAGGGTCGCGGGTTGGGCGGTGCTTCTACTCGGGTTGCCGTTGATCGGCGCAGGGGTGCTCACGTACAGGCATTACGCCGACCCGGAGCGCGTCCGCGCCGAGGCCGAGGCCCTTCTGCAACAATTCGCCCTCGGTCGCGTTCGCGTGGGGTCGGCGGCGTTCTCCATCCTCGATGGAATCCGCCTGTTCGACGTTGTTGTGGCCGGCGCACCGGGCCGGGAACGGTTGACGCCCGACGACGCCGACCGCGTCTTCTCCTGCCGGGAAGTGCTGCTGACTCACGATCCGCTGTCGGCGGTATGGGGACAGCTTCGCATCCGCTCCGTCGTGGCGATCGAGCCGACCTGTTTGATCGTCCATGATTCGACCCTGGGAACGACCAACATTGCCGGACTGTTTCAGGGCGCCCCGAAAGTCAGCGATCTGGACGCGGCGCTCCCGACCATCGAACTGCGGGACGCGCGAATTCGAGTGGTGTACCGCGGCGCGGACGGAGATCGGATGGTCGAAGACCTGGGGCTAACCATCCGCGGAAGACCGGCGCAGCAGAATCCGGGCTTGTATGATCTCGTGTGGCAATCGGATTCGGACCCGGCCGGCGGCGGGTATTCGCAGATCGACTTGCACAACGGATACGTTCGCAACGTGCGCGGCGGCTTGCCGTCGCTTTCCATCGAGACGGTCATGCTGGCGGTCGAGGCGCGATACGACGGGGCCGGGGCGTGGTGCGACTTACTCGGACTGGACGGGCGGGTACGGGCGAGGGACTACAATCTCATCGGCGGAGGGCGCGGAGTGGGAGGCGACGTGACGCGGTCGGCCACCATCGACCTGCACGACGCCTCTCTCTCGATTCCCATCCAAGAGGAGGAGCGCGGACTCACCCACGATCAGCGATACCTACGGTTCGAGCACGTCGATGGAATGGTCCAGGTCACCGCCGACGCTATCCGTGCGGAGTTTTCCGGCCGGTTCCACGGCAGCGCCTGCCAGGTGTCGGCGACGATGCGCGGCCGGGTCGAGAGGCTCGCCACGCTGGACGACGTGGATTTCGACGCTCAACTCACCGTCACCGGCTTGGAACTGCCCCGCGACGACGAGCCGGCGCCCGCGGAGCAGGTCCGCTTCATCCGTCGTTTCGGGCAGTTGGAGAAGTTTTTCCGCGATTACGACCCGCACGGAACCGTGGACCTTCAGGTCGCGGCGGCGAAGCGGGCGGGCGTTGAGGAGCCGATCGCAGTGCGCCGCGTCCTCGTGACGGCCAAGGGAGGCGACGCTTCGGCGCGGTACTTCCCCTATCGCGGAGCGCGATTGTCCGGGGCCGTCGAATATCGCCCCGACGGCGTGTGGATTCGACACATCTGCGGCGAACACGACGGCGGAGTCGTGTGCGTGGACGGCCACCTGGAACGCCCGGACGCTTGCGCGGCCGCGGAGATCACCATTAACGGCGTCGGTCTTCCGATCGATGACCAATTGGACCGTGGACTTACGCCGCGCTACCGGGCAATCAAGGATCGCCTTCGACCCCAGGGCCGTTTGAATGCGGACATCGCCCTGAGTCGCCCGGCGTGCGGCGGCGGCGAGCCTGAGCTGTACCGTTCCCGGACGACCGTGCGATTCGACGATCTGTCCGCGAGCTACGTGGAGTTCCCCTATGCGGTGGATCACCTGTCGGGCGAGTTGCGCGTCCAGGACGACCGGCTGGAAATCGTCGGAGTCGAGGGCAAGGCGGGTGACGCCCGGGTCCGCGTAAGCGGTCACGTCGCGCTCGATGCCCCTGAGTCGAAAGGCGTGGACGTAGTGATCGTCGCGGAGGCGGCCAAGTTCGATAGCACCCTGATCGCGGCGTTGCCGGAGAACATTCGCACGAGCGTCGCGGCCTTGCGTCCCAGCGGTCCCTTCGACCTTGAGACGACGGTCACGGTGGACCCACAGACCGGGCAGACGGTGCCTCGATCGACTGTGACGCTTCGAAGGGCGTCGGTCCGACCCGACGGCTTCCCGGTGGAAATCACCGATCTCGAAGGACGAGTTCGTGTCGATGCGGGTGCGATCGTGGTCGATGGAGTTGTCGGTCGTTACCGGGACGGCACCGTGACGGCTTCCGGTGCGTTCGCGCTGAACGAGGCGGGAACGGTCGAGCTGGCCGTCGGCTGCCGCAATCTGCGGATCGACGACGACCTGCGCGCGGCCGCCCCGCCGAAGCTGCGGGCAGTGCTGACGGACTGGCAGGTTGACGGGCCGATCCGCGCGGATATCGCCGTGCGTCGCGATCCGACTCGTGAGAATGCCCTTTCGTACTCCGCCACGGCCGAGCTGGACGGAGTCGCCGTCCGGCATCCCCGTTTTCCGGCCGCCTTCGAGGACGTTCATGGAACGATGACCGTCGGGGCGGGCCGCTCCCGCGGGATCGGCTTTCGCGGTCGCTACGCCGGCGCGGATGTTCAGGTTGATTTCGACACCCACGAGACGGAGGACGGCGAAGAAGGAACAATCGTACTGAGTGCCACCGACCTTCCGCTGGATGGCAATGTTCGCGGCTTGCTCCCCGAGCGGCTGCGCGGCGGATGGGACCGCGCCGGGCTTCGGGGCCGCGTTGACGTTCGCTGCAACGAGCTTCACTATCGACAGTCCCAGGCCGCGCCCTACCCGACGTGGTCGGTCGACGGGCGGATCGACTTGCACCACGTCGATGCTCCCGGCCTAGCCGAGCTGGAAGATCTTTCGGGGACGCTGAGCGGTTCCGGGACGCTGGTCGATCGGCTGGGCGGCACAACTCTTTCGGGCCGCCTGCAACTGGCGTCGGGGCGCGTCTATGCTCGCACTCTCAGCGACATTGAAAGCGCGTGGTCGTTGGTGCGTTCCGCGGACGGCGTGGGACGATTGGCGATCGACGATACGCAGGCCGCGATCTACGACGGCGCTCTGACCGGACAGGCTGAACTGTTCGTCGGTCCGGACCGCACGGATTACAACTTGTCGGCCACGGTGCACGGCATGCAGATCGCACCGTGGCTTCGGGCCGGGCGGACCCCGGAAGCGGCCCCGCCTGCTACAGCGGGCGAGGATGCGCCGGACGAAGTCCGCGGGTTGGCGGATGCCCATCTGTACCTCACTGGCGTGGTCGGCGAGCCGCTGTCGCGACGCGGCGGCGGGCGCCTGGAGGTTCGCGACGGCTTCATCTATCGGTTGCCGATCCTGCTGGCCATCCTCAACGTGTTGGACATATCCATCCCCAATGACGACGCCCTGCACACATTGGAAGCGGAGTTCTTCGTCGTGGGCAACCGTCTGAACCTCACGGATATTGCCCTGCGCGGCGGGTCGCTGACGCTGGTAGGGGACGGGTCGATGTCGCTGCCGGATCAGGCCGTGGACCTGCGCTTGGTCAATATCGGCGCCCGGTCATGGGCGCGGCTGCCGATTCTGGCTGATCTCGTCGAGGGCGCGGCGCGGGGGTTCGTTGAGCTTCGCGTCACCGGACCGGTGTCTCGTCCGACGGTGCGTGCCCAGCCGCTTCGCGCGTTGAGCGACGAATTGAAACGGCTCTTCCAGAAGAAGCCGCCCAAAAAAATCGCCCGGGCGGGGTCGTGACCGGACTCGTGTCGCCACATCCGTCGGCGGGACCAATTGGAGCTATGCGGCGGCGGATTTCGGTTGATACTTCCTGGCGAGATCGACCAAGGCGTCGAAGTCTGCGGGGGCGGAGATCGCGATTTCGCTGAGCACCTTGCGGTTAAGCTCGATGCCCGCGGCGGTGAGGCCGAAGATGAACCGACTGTACTGGAGGCCGCGCATCCGGCACGCCGCTGTCAGCCGCGTGATCCACAACGCGCGGAATTCGCGTTTACGACGCCGGCGGTCTCGATAGGCGTTGACACCCGCGCGAATGATGGTCTCGCGCCCCAATCGCCAGCGCTTACCCGCTGCGCCGCGGAAGCCTTTGGCATCCTTGAGGAACCGGACCTTCTTACGATGTCGGGCGGCCCCGTAGGTCGCTCTACCCATGACTTAACTCCATTGCTTGTCCTGAGCCTCGAAGGATCGGACCGACGCAGAAACGTAGAAACGCAAAAACTTAGACAGCGCCGTTTCTGTTTTCTGCGTTTGAGTCTTTCTGCGTTTCTGCTACGCCTTGCCTCCAACCGCCGTCCGAATCGCAGCCTGCACCTTGCCCGTCAGAACCCGCGTCCGACGCATGGAACGGCATCGGTTGCCGCTCTTGCCGCTCATCAGGTGCCCGGAGTTGGCGGGCTTGAACTTGACCTTGCCCGTCGCGGTGATCCTGATGCGTTTCTTCAGCCCTTTGTGGGTCTTCATCTTCGGCATACGGCCCTCACCCTTAGAATCCGCCAGAGCGATCAAAAGCGAGGAGTATAGCGGCGTCTAACCGGTCTGCAAGGTCGGACCAACCGCGGTTCGCCCCGCATCCAAAAACTACTCCGCAGCACCGCTGTAGTTTTTCCGTGCCTCCCCGCCGGCCACGGCGCCATCCGTGGAGGACAAAAAACACTGCACGGCCGCCGGTTGGGCGACCATCCTTGACGTAATACGCCTTGGCATGGTGCCAGTAGGACGCGATAAGCTCGCTGAGCGTGAGCCGAGACCCGGCACCCGTTCGGCCGGGGACCGCTCGACCGCCGACGAGCCATTCCGCGACGAGACGATCGTAGGTTTGGCGGCTTGCCGCCGTTCCATGCTTCCCGAGATAGAAGTCTCGACCGTTCAGCGTTACGACTGCTTGTCCCGATGGTCTGTGGAGACGATACGAGGGTGTTCGGTTTTCTACTTGAAGCGTTGGCATCGTGCGGACCTCCGAAACGGCGTCCCGGTAGACTACCGGAAACGTTTGAGTTTCTAGGCCGCACTACCCGCCGCGGGTAGGTACGCTAAGTCCTGCGTTCGGCGCGACTTACATCGACTGGAGCCAGCGAGACTCGAACTCGCGACCTTCTGCATGCCATGCGGTCGAGAGGCAGTCGACGTTGAGCCGTAACCTCACCAGCATTGTAGAAACGCGGTTCCAAAATTGCAAGGGTTGCAATCATCACGCCGCATTCGGGGGTCTGCGTCAGGATTGTGGGTAGATTTTTAGGCGGCCAGGGGGAGTTTGGCCCATAGAGACTCCCAATGCCCGTTCATCCGTGCCACACGCAAGGAGAGCGTGGTCTGCGAGCCCTTTCGCGAC
>Ga0315274_10003238_pt1 | contig 24264 bp, 25 predicted proteins | sample YL17G02_20_MG_FD_203700 | JGI IMG/M metagenome (GOLD analysis project Ga0315274, IMG submission 203700) | Sediment microbial communities from Yellowstone Lake, YNP, Wyoming, USA - YL17G02_20 | ecosystem: Environmental > Aquatic > Freshwater > Lake > Sediment | place: USA: Wyoming | collected...
TTGCTGCCGCACTTCAGACATTTTCCTTTATCATCAAATCCAGGCTCTTCCACGACATCATTGGGCGTAATCTCTTCCCACAACGTATGCAGAGCCCTGAAAACAACTGCTGGCGTATGCGAATCATCATGCAGGTGTTTTTCCAAAATCTCAAAAGCCTCCTTAGTTGACAGCGCCATCACCAAGTCAAGCCAATTATCCAACTCCACCGCCTCTTTATGCCTTCCATTCAAGTTATCTTCATCATTCAGATGTATTTCATTGGCGTCACGGACAAGCTGCATATCTTCCTGACTCAGCAGTTCACCCTTGTCAAGCTTTGCCAATATCTTCTCGTGCCTCCTGATCAGCTCCCGGTTCATTTGCTTGTTTCTTGCATCCAAATCGCTCCCCGGCCGCAAAGCAGCCCGCATCAATTCATTATCGTCTTCGAGAACGAACCGAGTCTGCTCTCTTATTTCATCATCCATATTAATTTCACCTCAAATGCTTGATCCTATCGCATTCCTCGTGCACTCGTATAAAATATCCCAATCAATATGGCCATTTAACAACCCCTTCTCCACCAGCCAAGCCCACTTGTCAAACTCATCCTGATCTTTAGGCTCTCTACCCATCGAGTGCTCAAAGTCACCTATAGAAAGACTGATAATAATTTGATGATCCTTTACAACAGCATGATTCATGTTCAATCACCTCTAAAAAACAATAAAGCGGCTCTCCCTGATTTGAGAGCCGCTTTTCAAAGGCAGGAACAAGTATTAATTCCTGTACTGCTCTGGAGCGTAGCCCCCTGTTCCTTGGTTCAGCATAACAAGATTCCATCGTTTATTGAAATGTATAGCCGTCCCCACACACAGCTGTTCCGTCAAACACCGCCGTACCATCCAGATTATGTCTCGCCAACGCCTTCCCGTTTGCAGTTGACCACGCATAGAACAGGCCATGGTTTACCAACCCGTGCCTCCGAGCCTGAGTTTGCCAATCTATCCCACAGTCAATCCGGCCATCCAAAAACGATTTGATTCAATACGCGCCATCGCGTATACTGTGCCGGTCAATCTATAAATAATCAGGTTTGAGGGCAAGCTGATGCCAACAATAACAAAAAAAGAACTCGTGGACCGAATCGCTGAGAGGACTCAAAGCAATCAGATAACCGTCAAAACCGTAGTGCAGCAATTCCTCGATGAGATAACCTCAGAGCTTGCTAAAAACAACCGCCTGGAGTTTCGTGATTTTGGTGTCTTTGAAGTCAAACAACAGGCACCAAGAACTTCACAGAATCCCAAGACTTTGGAACCAGTTGAGGTCCCGGCGAAGCGAAAAGTGAAGTTCAAGATGGGGCGAGTAATGAGGGAGAGGATGAACGATCATATCTGAGCACATCAGCACCAGCATCTCTACATAGAAAAAGTATGGGAATCGATGCTCCCTCGCCACGAACATAGAAAACATCTTTCGAGGATTATTATGACAAAGATCAAAAAGCCCACTTTTCCCCTGCGGTTGACTCAAGCCCAGCGGTGTTCCATCGCAGAACTCTTGGCTCATCTCAAGCCTCAGCTACTCCTCGACTGCGGCAATCAGCGAACGCTTCTGTTTACCTTCGAAGAAATAAAGGAGATTGCCGGAGTATGCCGGCCGGCCATTCCCAAAGCATCCACTGGCATGGAGCGTAATTCCCTGCGTCATGTGGCCGACGCCGCCGAGCGAGCCCTGGAAAATTTCAACGAAGGCAATATTCACCGGATCCCAGCAGGGAAACGGCTATACCAGTTCAAGATCAAATTGAAGGATATCCATCCGCCTATTTGGCGGCGAATCCAGATAAAAGACTGCTCCTTGGACAAGCTTCACGAACACATCCAAACAGCTATGGGATGGACGAACTCTCATCTGCATCAGTTCAAGATCGATGGTACTGTTTACGGCGATCCTGATTTACTCTGCGAGGGCTGGCAGGATGAATTGTCGCCAGTCAATTCGCTGGAAACAAAAGTGAGTGAGATCGTCTCCGAGGACGGAAAGCGATTTCAATTCGAGTACGAATACGACTTTGGCGATGGATGGGAGCACGAGGTTCTCTTCGAGGGATGCCTGCAAGCTGAAAAGGGAGGCCGGTATCCCGTCTGCGTTGAAGGCGAACGGGCTTGTCCGCCCGAGGACGTTGGTGGAACGTCTGGCTACGAGGAGTATTTGGAGGCGATGGCCGATCCGGAGCACGAGGAACACGAGGCCTTCACGGAATGGCGGGGACCATTTGATCCTGAAGAGTTCGATGCGGGTGTGGCAACCAAGAGAATGTGGCGGGGCTTGCCTGATTGGAGACGTAAGGAGGGGATCTGAACGAGGGTGCCTGAGCTTGCGTGACACGTGACCAATCAGTGAGAAGCTCGCTCGCCGTCTTAACATGTGGAGTGGTCGGTTCCTATGCCAAAGCTCCTTTGTTTTCAATAGAAGCGCGTCTGCCTAGCTGCAGGAATCCTGCACGTTCACTGTTACAATCAGCTTGAGCTCATCGAAACTTTAAAGTCCAAGATGAATGAAATAACCCTCAAGAAATAAAAATGAAAGAAGCGACTCCTGATTAACAGGAGCCGCCCCAAAAAGAACAAATTCATTCTCACATCACTACTTCTTCCTCAACGCTTCCGTTTTCATCTGTGTCCTTTTGTCCCTCAATCATATGCTCAAAGCTCTTCTGCAGGCAATAGATCGCCAGCGGTATCTCATTCCTACTGAAGCTACCACCTGATTTCCATTGACCGTCTTTGTCTTTGTACCTTCGCTGAACCGTCGCCTTCAACATGGTCACTTGCTTGCCATTTACGGTTATTTCATTTTCCCAAAGCGCTGCCGATATTTGGCCTGCTTTGAACTTAGCTACAGGTTTTGCCATCTTGTTTCACCTCGGAGCCCATCATCTGACGTGAAAGGCTCTCTTTCCGAATATTAGAAAGAGAGCCTTTGGAGCATTGAACACGAAGATATAACCAAGCGTTGAACGTAGCTAAGCCAATATTATTAAGAATAGACCAAAAATCGCAGTCTATAACGTCCTAGTCCTTTTTTTCCAAGATGTCGAGAATTCACTGGTTGTCCATTAGTATGGGGGGACCGAAAAAGAAAAGTAATACAAAGAACTTGTTGCAGCATTCTAATTTGCAGATAGATCAAGATCTTCCGGAACATCTACAGAATGCATATTGGAATCTTCATTTTACTGATCTACAGAATCATATTGTCCCTCGATTTCATCTTTGAGAATCTTCTCTATTTTCTTATAATCCTTTAGTATCCCAAGATTCTTACGCGACTCCTGAAAATGTTCAGGAAATTTATTCATTAGATCTTCAAGTTCTTCTAATGTCTTCTCGTCTAAGAGTGTTTTCCGAGTGTTTACTGTTGGGTAGGTATTTGTTTCAACTCCTGTTTTTACAAAAAGTTTTGCTGATCCATCAGATACACTTGGTGAATCATCAAATTTCAAAATGGTAGATTCAGGGATTTTTTCAGAGGAATCGGTTTTTTTTAGATTGCTCTCGATAGTGAACATTTGTATGGAATTACCACTTGTACATACCCATGTCTTACCAGATGGCATGATTGATAACTCTTCACAGGGACACCATGCAACAGTTTGTCCAGTAAATGTCGAAACAATAGCCGATTCAAGGTCATATGGTACAGCTCTCCAAGGATAACATCTTTGTTCATCAGTTACGCTACAGGCATCTCCTTCTGTTCTAAGTATACCTTTGTGTTTGGTTAGCAATTGCAGCGTATTCGAGTCCCATACAAAGATATTATTGTCTCTGCTCACCGCTAATATATGTTTGCCATCAATTGAAGTGTTAAGACCTGTGATTTCTGCAGACGGTGCTGTTAACCTTTTAAGTTCCTCACGCTTTTCTGAATCCCATACTCGGATAGTGCCATCACCCCAAACCAGTACTAACCGCTTATTGTCTGGTAAAAACATGGCCGCGGGCCAACCAGATAAAAACTCACCTAATCCTTCAATTCGAAATAATTCTTTTGCTTCTTTTAGACCCCAAACTCGAAGTGTATGGTCATATGAACCAGAGACCGCCTTTGTACAGTCTCGAGACAACAAAGCACACTGTACAAAATCTTTATGCCCTTTTAAACAAGCTAGTTCTTGTTTGCTCTCAATACTCCAAAACCTGACAGTAGTATCGTCAGAGCTAGAGATTAAAAACAGGCCATCTTCAGAAACATCTATATTATTTATTGGTTTTTTATGCCCGCGAAGACACATTTTTTCGGATTTTCTATTAATATCCCAAACTCTAATTGTTCCATCATCACTACATGAGTAGATACACCCTATATTGTCCAACAAAATCACTCCATTGACTGGGCCTTCGTGTCCTCTAAGACAACTTATTTGACGGCCATCAACTGTATTCCAAATCTGGATCGTGCCGTTAAGCGCTCCTGATACAAGAATGGGATTTTGTGAGGATATGCTAAGTGTGGTTATATGGTTACCAAAATCGACAGATGTGAGCTCTTCACGTTCTTGGCTTAAATCATGTATAGTTATTGTAGGATCAAGACAACTTAGTGCCAAGCTGTGTCCGTATGACGATAAGACCATACACTGGACATTGCCGTCACCTATATCGTATCTCTGCAACTCATTTCCCGTGACAGTATCCCAAGTGATAAATGTTCCATTTGCATATGCTGCTGCAATTATTCTGCCATCCGGTGACCACGCAAGGCTCCGACAAAAAGACGGATGTTCATCTCCTATCCTTGTTGTCTCACACGGGTCTTCAATATTGCATAAAGCTATCCCGTTCAGGCCTCCCCAGGCAAATCGTTTTCCATCAAAGGTTATAGCGTGACATAGAATATCGCTCCTCCCTAATTCATGCTTTGTCACCTCATCTGAGGAAACATCCCATTTGCACAATCCAGCATCTTCCGATATCCATATCACTCTTTGACCATCATCTGTTATCGCTAAACCTTTTGTTCGACTTTTAATCCCCTTGAGCCTTCTCGGAAAATATACTTTACTTTCGTTTCTGTAATCCCATACATATAGTTCACCCTCTTTCGCTTCCGCAACTATGAAATCAGCATCATGTGAGATAGCTAAAGCTACAATCGTACTCTCACTCGTAAGAAAAGTGGCAAGTTCCTCGCCATACTTGGCATCATAAGCAACAACTTTTGAATCCCTGCCAGTGACCACAATAGGACGAACACCTTTTAAGAATGCAATAGCTCTTGGCCATCCAACAATGCCACTCTGGGAACTCAATTCCCGACCACTTCGTACATCCCAAATCTTCACCTCACCACTGCTTGAGCTCGAAGCAAGCATCTGGCCATCTGCTGAAAACGCCAGGTGTCGAACTGATTCTAAATGACCGTTTAGTGTAAGTGTCTGGCCTCTACCAAGTGGTTCTTGCGGAGGCCTCAGGGATCTCAGCCATGTGAAATCTGGTGATGCCTTTTCCTTATGGTCACGCCATTGCTCCAGTAATTTATACATCTTGGGGCTTGATACATTTAGTTTATCATTATCCTCAATTAATTGAGAGCCAGAGAACTCAGAGTACTTGGTTTTTTCTGGACTATCATACCACCAGCATGTGTTCCACAAACATTGAAATAAGGCAGATGGATGCCTATTAATAAAATGAATATCCTTTCTTATTGCCCCTGCTATAAGTTGATAGAACCTGTAGTACTCGTTTTCTGATGTAATTGTTTTTATTGACTTTGTATAATCATCAAGAAGATCAAATACTTTCTCAGCCTGTGCCTTATTTTCGATAAAAAACACATTGAGAAGAAGCTCCTCTAACCGATCCCATCGTTTAGAAGATAATACATTGTGTACTAATCCATCAAAGGCGTACGCACGTTTTTCAGGCGACATTACCCGAAGCTTTTCATCCCACCTAATCATTTTCATCACCAAAAAAAGAGTCAGCTATAGAGTCGTTAATAGCCGCAAGAGATACTCCCGCAGCCTGCACAATATCTTTACGATTCAGAAAATCGCGGAAACTGTTGTGATATATACTGTAATGAATCTCATCTTTCTGTTGTTCCTTATGCAGAAACTGATCCCACTCATCTAAGACTACCTGTACCTGCATATCACTTTCAGTAGCAAAGTCAGCCAATAATGTACGGGAAACAGGTTTATGTACTTCTGAAAGAATATAGACGATTTTTGTTTTCTTTTCAGACAAAGGTTTCGTTAACATACCCATCCGTCGCCAGTGATCTTCGTAATAATTCTCCAATCCCATGGGTAAACTCTCAAAGCTCAGATCTGCATATGCACCACGTTCAATCTCTGGGATCACATAGCGCAAATACATAAAATTACCCTGGCTCTTCTTTTTCATGCTCAGTATGAAATCTGGTTTGCCTAACTTCTGTTTCTTAAGGTAGACATTAATACCAGTCAGGTCGGCTTTGAATTTTAAGTAATCTTCCACATCCTTCTGATTCCCCGCTGAATCTGCATCGAGATTGAATTCGCCTTTGTTGCATTCGAGCCTCAATGGTAGATGTTCTCTGCGGCTTGTTACAATAAAGAAGATTCCATGGGGGAGTCTCGATGGCAAATACAAAATATTGGAGCCAGAGTGGTGCAAACTTTCATCAACTTCATCCAAGGCGTCGATGACGATAACTATCTTGTTGTTAGATGTCGACTTTTCCGCCGCCTCGTCAAGTAATCTGCACAAAAAGCGGTTGTCATCAGCAACGTCCGAAGGCAATTCTAAATGATCCAACTCATACTTGACAATCAGTTGACCACAAATATTTCTAAGGAACACTTCTGTTCTATTAATCCCCTCTGCTCTTATGTTGAAATGATGGATATAGCCGTGTTCCTTAACAAGCTGTGCAGCGATCGATGATTTTCCAATACCAGGATCACCACGTACAAAGAAGTAACCGCAGCGATTGTTCTTGATGAATTCATTGATCGCATTGAACACAAACCGTCTTCCGACAAATTCCCGAGTCCTCTCCTCAATAAAGGAATCAAAAGAAATTCGATAGTCTTTGAAAAATTCCTTACTAGAATTGTACTCTTCATCCTTTTGCGGAACAATCAGTTCGGCAAGCCCAACATCTAAGACTGCCGCTATCCTTTCAAGATTAGCAGGAAAAAGCTCTTCACCATGCTCGGCCCTTTGAATTGTCTTCCTAGTAAGACCAGAAAGCTCCGAAAGTTTCTCCTGTGTCAATCCTATCTTCATCCTCAACTTTCTAATCTCGGTCCCGTTCGGAGTGACTGTGTTCTTCTCGTTACTCATATGATCCTCACATTACGCACGCATGTACCGGAGGTTACGCCGATTATTAACCGCTGACAGTATATACTTCATACAGTGACGTTCAAATTATCTTTTACAAGTTTATCAGTATCAAATGGAAAACGCAAGAATTCAATTTTAATGATTAATTATTTCAGGAGACACAAAAATGATTATGCGAAACAAAGCGCCAGAAATTGAACACAACTACCAAAACCGTCGGAAAACAATTCGAGACTTTACGCGGGTCTTGCGGGCAGCAAAACCTCTCTGGCAGGAAGTCCTTCAACAACCAGAGAATCATATTGCTCGGGGCCTTGTCTTCACCACCGACAGGGGCATTACAGCAGACCTATCGTTAAACACTCATCGCAAACGCGTGATACTTATGATCAGATTGCGAACCAACAATGAACTCTCACCTTCACAAGAACAGTCTGTTAAAAAAGTACAAAGCGAGAGTCAAGGATTGAGTTCTATCTCTTTCGGTGAGAATAAACGCATCCTGAAGATAAGGTCACAGTCGGTTCTTCCTGCGGCAGTGTTGGCAGATGCTGTTGTCCCGCAAGTCTTCGAAGATGCTGTAGCGATCCTTGATGATGAAAATATCAGAGATATCGTGAACCAGTCCGTCAGTTATTAACAATTTTTAAGGAGCAAAATTATGAACACCAGCAAATTCAATAAATCCCGCTATGAAAAGAGGCATTACGATGGCAAAACTACCAACACAAAGACAATCACATATGAGCAAGTTATGGAAATCAATCCTCAATCCGTCGATCATTTTCAATCGTCTGCTTTTGGAATTCATGCCTATAGAACAGCTGAAGGTGAATGGATTGAGTACCGGGATGGAAGTTGTCCAGGTCTGGGAGATGTATGCCTCAGAATCATTCAGGCTCTTCAATTAAATCCAGGAGAATTCTTAACGCCAACGGAGATCGCTGAACTCACGGGTCGCGATTCACTTCGGGAAAACAATGTCCTTTCTGCCCGCCTGTTAGCTATACGCAGAGCTCATAAGGAAAGCAACATTAAACCTCACTTCTTTCTTAGTCGTCGGGCCGGAGGCTTTGCTGTGGCATGGAATCCACAATATTCATGGATGTGGATTGAAAGAATATGACAAACTCAAATTACAGTGAGACAAAACAGGTAAGTGACTTCACAATATTTCAAAGGAGCTTAAAATGAATCAGTTAGAACTCAACACAATTGCAATGAACTTTATCGAACATCAAAGTGCTGAAGTAGCTGCAAAAATCAAAGACGTATTCCACAAAGATGCTCAGGAAAGGTCAGAGCAAATAGCAGGTCCCACTTTACACTATATCCACAACATAGCCTTGTTTGACTGCCTTGTCATGCTTAACACTTTCTTCATGGTTGAGAATAAGTCTCAGGAATCCGTGAATGAGTACTTAAAGTATGCTGAAACACTCAGACCCAAATTCCTCGACATCATGGAATCCCTGAAAGACTTTGAACCAACAATGCCCAGCTCTGATAGCAGAAGGGATGAGTGACAGTTGTGCAGTCAGATTATATTTAATCAAGTAACACTAACACATAATTAGGGAGTAAACAAATGAACCTTTTTGATCTAAACAATAATCTACAAAGTTTCATACGCATCTTTTCGCAGTTTGTCTGGAACATGGTGTACTTTCTAATCTGGGCCACTATCGGCCTTGCATCGCTTGCTGCCACCTACGTGGCGGTTAGAACCCTGCTTGTCGCAGTAGGACTCATCTTGCGGGCTCTTGGAATTTAGGGAGGTGTGTAATGGTTAATCAACAAGGCCCTCAAATGAGCATAAGAAAAGATGACGTCATAACGATCACCGACATCGATGGCACTCCGGTTCTGGAAATCGGACGCCATGAATACACTGTTACACACAGGGACGGATCGATAACAAATCGTAACATAAACGAGAACATACCGCTCGTATGCGGGACTGTCTGGGGCCCTCTGACGAAAATAGCGGTTGGGATATGCTCCCAGTGCAGAGAACCATCACTTTTCGCACGTAAAACGCACGGTATCGTAGCACTAAGCCGTGCAAAAGACTGTGCAGATTGCGGGACGTTATGCTGCCCTCGCCACAGGAAGCAAGGGCGCGACCGTAAATGGCGATGTCTCAAGCACCATAAGGCGCGTCGGGTAAAAGATTTGGTGCGCCCAATATTTTTCAAAAGCGACAAGGATTGACCATGGATAGATATGCAAGTGAGCTGATCAACATCATCAAACGCTACCGTCTGGATTTTCGATTTTTCCGCTGGAAGCAATGCCTATTCATGGCTGAAAATGGGCTGTATCCAGGAGGTATTTGCGAGATGTTGTTACCTCAGGCCAGACATGATGCCAAAGTCATTGAAGACCAGGGCAATTTTCTGTGGCGCCCTCCTGAGGAAACGGAGCTCTACGCCGAGGGAATACCCGATATCGAGCTGGGGACTCTGATCGAAGCAGATCCTCTGCTGCGGTGCGGGATCAGATTCAAGGACAGGCCAAGAAATCTTTTGGTGGTTGGCGGGGCAGGTGGGGGCAAAAGTGTGCTGTGCAGAAAAATCTGCGTAGAAATCGATTTATTGAACCAGCGATATCCTAAAAGAAAGATTACGCTTCTTATTATCATAGATCCGAAATCTGAATACGGGGACCTTAAATTCAAATTAAAAGGCAAGGTAAAAATCTATTCCCCACATTATAACCTTCGCATTGGCTTAAATGGGCCAGATGATGTCCCCCCTTCGGTGTGGATCGGACAACTTACGATGTCTATTGCTGCCAGGATTGGCCTGATTGTATCCCGTACATGCCTTGCGGCTATTATTATGAGGTTGCTGGTTTCGCTGAATCCCGGCCTTCACATCAAAGACCTTGAAGATGCCAGTGTAGCGAAGGACCTGACGTGGCCTCCCTTAAAAATCGTCCTGGAAATTGCCAAGAAAAAGGAAATTCTGGAAGTCTACAGCTCAAAAGGTGATTATGGAAAAACCCTGATCCAGGCATTGGATGGACTGCTCTATGATTCTGGAAGCCTGTTTGACTGCTGCAATGGTCTGGATATCAACAAAGAAATTATCGAAGCTAAAAGTCACTGTATATTCAATGTATCCAACACTCCTTCCTACATAACCCACCTGATAACGGACATCGCCATCAACCAGGTGATGGTCAGAAAGCTTTACCTCAACTACAAATGCGACCACACTGACGAGATATTTTTGATAGATGAATGTGATCTATTAGTAGAGTCGGATGTCGCTCATTTTTCAGATGGTATGTCACCTCTTGATAAGTTGCATAGATTGGGCAGAGAGCTGGGTTTAATGTCAATCGTTTCTATTAGCGGGATTTGAAAATGGCAAGCAAACACATAAAACGAAATACCTACTACACATTTGTATTCAATGTATCCGATGCAAAGTCTGTGTATGATGCATGTCTGCACCTGCAGTTAGACCTCCGTTGTCAGCGTATGTTAAGCTCCCTCCTGCCGGGACAATGTATATTCAGGCCAACTCAGGCCTCCTGGAACAACGCGATGTGGTGCAAGATGGATTTCATTGAGCCGGCAAGAAATCTCGGGCCTGTACAGTATGAGCCTCATCTCCATACACCGGCAATATCCCTTAGTGATGTCCCACAGGTACTCGCTGACTTCAATGCTGCTGTCGAAGAGTACAGAAATGCCAGGAAACGGCAGGAGGGCAACAAAACCTCGGAACTTGATCAATATGCCATGAAATTACTACGGCTCAGAATCAAGAATCCTTATGCACCAGTAGCCAGACTTTTCGATGCAATTGGCAAGGTCAGATTCGAAGCGCAGGTTGCCATCAGAGAAATGTTAGAAACAAAGAATTTGGCAGAATTCGAGGAGATCCGCATTGGTCGGTCCAACGTGCTGCTTATGGATGTAACAGATGAAGGTTATAAGGTCGTAGGACTGCCTGTGCCAGATGCAAACAAAGGTCGCGGAAGTATCTCCCACCGCCATTTCGCACATTGGATTAAGCTTCATTATGAGAAAGAAGGGCGCAAGGCATTTGTCGAATGGATTGTACCGGGGACAAATCACCCTGTTGATGTTGCGGTGGAAGCGGGAAGTAAATGGGAAGTGTTCGAGGTGTGCGTGACAGCGTTCGATAATGTGTTATCACATATTAAAGCCTGTTTCGAAAGCGGCAGCGATGTTGTGGAGCGACTTACTATAGTCGTTGGCACCAAGACAAAGCTAAAAGAACTCAAGAAGCAGATCCAATCGGACTTTATGTTCACTTTGCATGCAGACAAGGTGGATTTTGAAATAATTCAGAATTTCATAATAAAGGAGCTACAGAACTATGAGAGCGATTAAAGTAGTTTTAATCATATTGATTGCATCTATCGTGATAAATTTTATCAAAAGCGACCGCGCATTTCACATCGCAAAGAGCTTACCATTCTCAAATTCTCATGAAAAAATAGATATGTACGATTGGGCAGGTGTCGCAGCTCTTGGAATTATTGCATGGGGCATTTATAGATTGAACCGAAAACGTGATGGCGATGAGTAGCATATAAAAAAACTACTTCTAAATCGAACTGTCACTGGCACGTAACTCATTCGTCAATCAACAGTGCATTAATAAATTTTTTATCTCTTTCTCTACTGTCACCGGCAGTAAATATAAATTTTATAAAATAGGAGATTGTAAAAACTAAATGATTTTTGAAAGGAAATGAACTATGAATCCCGTATATGGAAATGTCCCACAGTATCAACCGCCACCAGAACCGCCCGAACCGAGGTATCGATTTCGCTGGTCGATCTTCATCGGAATACCGTTAGCAATCGGAGCGGTCCTCTTCGTGCTCAATGGAATAGACCCCTCATTCCAATTCGAAGATATTATGACAGCCCTTGGTGTAAACAACCAGAGTCGATATGTGCGTCTGGCATGTTTGTGTGTCGTTGGAATAATAATAATTCTGATCATCAAGTTATTCAGAAATCAGTCAGACGAGTGAATCCTGCTTTAGAATCGCGGAAATAGCAATGGCCATTGTTACGTAGTCAGTAAAAACAAATCGCAAACTTGATTTTGAAAGGACAATTATTATGGATTTCAAACAACTTATCAGCCGCGCAAAACCAGGGCTGATCATCTTGATCCTGGATGATAGCGGCAGCATGGCAGACATTCTGCCAGGCACATCAGATCCAAAATATAAATACGTTGAGCAGTATTGCGGCATCATTCTTAAAGACCTGCTGGACCGCTGTACTGAAGCCAAAGGAGCTGAATCCGTCATAAAGCCACGGTATTACTTCTATGTAATCAGGTATGGCAGCACCGCTGAAGTCTGGGGCGAACATGAGATGGATATCCAGAAAACCCTCGAACTCTTTACAAAGTCCGGCAATTCTCTTGGATTGGGAGGTCATCTGGGTGGCACAGATGCGGAAAGCGCATTTAAGGAAGCCTATGATTATCTTAAAGAGACCTTGTCCGGAGAGAAGTTCAAGGATTCTTTTCCGCCCATAGTCTTTCATGTGACCGATGGTATGAGCCACACAGATGCAAGCCAGTTTGCCGAGCAAATCAAAGGTCTTTCAACTAACGATGGTAACGTGCTTGTGGTCAATGCCTATATCGGGACACAGACCAACCTCAACTATAAAGGTCCGGAAGATTTCCCAGGTTATCTGGATGTTTCCGAGGCAGGGCAGACTGAGGATAACGTTAGACTTTTCAACATGAGCAGCCAAGCTCCTGAAACAATCGAAGAAAACCTCAAATCTCAGGATATATTTCCTCAGCTTCGCTCCGGCTCTCGTCTTTTCTTCGATGTACGTACCAAGGAGATGCTCAAAAATGTTATCCAGGTAGTCGGGAGCATCGGCTCCAGAGTGGAGAAGTGATCAAAATGTATCCTAATATCATCTCAACAACGACATATGAGGCTTTGACCATCGTATCGCAAATGATGTTCGGAGGTGACAAGAAGGATCAAGACAGGGCTCGCTGGAGCGAGCCCTGTCAGATCGCCTGTGTTTGTGACGGTGTTACCTCCTCACCATATGCAGCAGAAGCGGCAGGACTGGCTTCATCTTGTGCTCCCTTCATATTCAACGGCAATGTTCACGATAGGCTGGCAATGCTGTGTGAGTTTCTTATGACACTTCGCAAGGATTGCCAGGAAAATAAAGAAGTCATTTTTCCCGAAAACACCCCTGTTGCAATGCAGCAGATGCTATACGAAATCATTATGCGAAAAAGATCTACTGCATATCAAACAACAATGGTTGCAGCAAAATTCGTTTGCGACTATAAAGGTGTTGATGCCAATGTTATCAAATTCGGAGATTCAGCTGTTTTTGCCTGCTCTCCATCAGGTGATTTACTGTCATCATCCTTATCATTCCCATCCAAATCTGATAATTCCGTAGATGCTTCAGATGGCAAAACTTTTCATTCATATGAACTAAATAGTAAAAACTTTGGTCCGGGCGATGATATACTTGTCAGGGTTGAAGGATCATTGTCACAGCACCATAGTCTGGCTATAAGGGCGGGGATAAGACCCGAAAATACCTGCAACTGGACGGTATGTGCCCCTGTCGATAGCTGTAACAATAGTGATAATGAATACAGACAAAATCTATCGGAACTACAGGTTCTGTCATTAGTCCCTCAGGATAGATTGCTTGTCCCCAAATTCCTTTATGGCACAAAACTTACCTGCCAGGGGCAGAAATATCGGCTTTTACGGTACTCCAGTACTATCAGATATATCCCTGCAGTCGAATCTGTTAACCATACTAATAGCTTTGGAGATCACAGCCCAGTCACAAAGGTGCTCCCGGATCATTTCTATAGCGGTGACTTCGATTTATATCAGGACAGGTTCCCACCCGGAACCAACTTTATTCTATGCAGTGACGGCTTCTATGGCAGTTTCTCAAACTGGCACCAGCTATGGAAATGGATTGAGCAAAATGCTGCAGACCTGAATGACAATAACAGAAAAGAAAGCATTCTCGAGAATCTGCATATGCAATTGAATAGTAAAAAAGGCGATGATGATATCTCCTTTGTCTGGGTCAGGCCGAAAACTTCGAAACTAACAAAGACACAGTGTCAGATAAACCATAGTATGGAGAAGTAGAATATGTCTGCACAAGTTATGGAGTATTGGCTAAACAGTCATAGAAATGCAATCATATACATGTTCTCTCTCAAGCCGCTGGAACATAATTTGTTAAAGGGCAAACCTCTATCATCTATAAAAGGTCAGGCAGAAGTGTTTTTCCTCATAGACGACAAAGGTAATATGTGGATTCTCAAGAAATTCCATAGTGCCCGCAGTCCGGATCGAAAATATCTAAGCAAGATCAGCTCTCTTCTGCCAAACTACAATGGTTTTGCCTGCGGTAAAGATCGATACGTGCTCTCGAGGGGTCTGCTTAAAAGGACTTTTGGCTGCTATTATACCAGAGAACTCGATAATTGGCTCGAAGGTACGATTCTAATGCCGAGGATCACAGGTCTTGACTGGGCAAATCTGGCAGATGATATACGCGATTCCAATATAAACCTGGGTGAATTACAACGCTTTACAATTTGCAAAAATTTAACAAAGCTTATAACACTTCTCGAAGCTAACCATTGCTGCCACAGGGATCTATCGTGCGGTAATGTTTTTATCGACATAGATACTTTAGATGTATACCTTATTGATTTTGACAGTTTGTACCACCCGAGCCTTTCAATGCCTAAAGCTACAACCTGCGGCACTGTTGGTTATACTTCACACCTTTCCTGGAATAATGACAGGCCCGATCCCGCAAAGACATGGTGTGAATATGCCGACCGTTATGCCCTGGCCATACTTAACGCAGAGTTTCTTTTGGTTACACCAGGTTCAAAGTTTACAGGCGAAGGTGGTATATTTAATGAAGATGAACTAAAAAAACAGCGAGGCAGCGGCATCAATTCTATAATAACAAAGCTGAGATCTAAATACCCTGGTGCTGCACAACTGCTAAAAACCGCTATTAACAGCTCGAGCTTTTCTGATTGTCCTTCACCCCAGCAGTGGAGTAATCTCTATAACACAGTACCAGGATTAGTTGTAACTCCTCCGGGTCTTGATGAGTTCCCAGAGATTCCAACTGATTATTTTGCAAATGCTTTGAGAAAAAGTAAAATCCAGCCACGAATCTATCCTGCTCCAAGCCTCGAAGAGATGAAATTTGAAATTCCAAGGATTCCTAAAATTTGGACTCCTTCTACAGACATACAAACAAAACCCACAAATAAATTCAAAATTAACTGGAGGAATTTCATATGATCTTTGTAACAAGTATTTTTAAGCTGCCATTTCTGTTTGTAATCATGTTGATTGACACCTTCCTCTTTTTGGCAGCAGCCAGATTCATTATTGGTTTAAGCGCAAAAGCACGCAAGACTCATATTTACAACCAGATGAAGTTATTGACCGATTTTGTCCCTAATGTGATTCATAGGTGCTTGGCCAGGGGAAGGGCAATACCCAAGCCAACAGGTTTATTATGGTTTGTAGCTATCGTAGCAATTTTTGTTTTAAGACAGATAGTTATTTCCATCATTTTAATGTAGGCAATACTAACTACGGAAAGGAGCCACTATCATGGCACAACAAACTAATCAACCAGTCAAAAAATTCCGCATCAACAATATAAGTGCGGCCATATTTCAAAATGAAATTGAAAAAGACGAACAGATGTTTACAAGGTATTCGGTCCAAATTCAAAAGCAGTTCCGCAGAGATGATGGCTCATGGCAACTGACTAATACGTTCTTCCCTGAAGAATTACCAAAATTACAACTTCTGGCTGCCAAGAGTTTTGAGTTCGTATCCTTACAGGAAAATCAGGGTCTCGAGGAATCGGTACCGGTCTAAGGGCAAAAATGTGAAACGACCGCGAAAATCGAATGGCATTAATATTTGTCGTAAACTTCACACTACATTGGACAAACAAAAGGTGTTAATAGATACAGAGACCGGTTTTCTGTTCTGCCCGAGGTGCAGACACGTGGTGCTCCAGGTAAAACTTGACTCGTGCTGTAGTAAATGTGGCTACAGTTTCTGTTCCAAATGCAATGACTGAGAGGGCAGAATAGACTTCTGATCACCCCTATTATTGGCCTAAAAACGCCGATTTTTTGACATCGTATTCAATGTACAACATGATTTTATTCCTTATAATAATCACAAGATAATGTTTAATAGATAGTTATGGATATGTAAGGTAAGTGCGATTTTGGAAAACTACAACTTTTTATACAACTAAATCACGATTATCTATCAAAAAAACCATTATTTTTAGGAGATAGGAAGATGAAAATTTCAACAAGAAAAACCCGTTCGGACAAGTTCCCATTAACGCTTCATCCCACTGGCCAATACTGTAAAAAGATCAAAGGAAAAATCCGTTACTTTGGAAAAGACAAGAAAAAAGCACTCGAACAATACTTGGCTCAGGCAACATATCTGTACGGAGCACAAAGTCTGGTCCAGAAAATCCCCAACGGCAAAATGACCCTGAAACAACTATGCGATCTCTATTTGCATTATCAGAACTCAAGAGTCCTCGTCGGCGCTATTACTGCAAAGCACTATAATGACCTTGCCTGCAGTCTGGGCAGATTAATGGCTTTCCTTGGACCAGGCTGTAAAATAGAGAGTATCTCAACATTGGATTTGCAGAGCTACAAACGCAAACTTCAGAGCTCATATGTCTCAGTCGATCGACAGAATCTTCACATAGGCCTCATGAAGGCCATGTTTCACTGGGCAAGAAAGAACGATGTCCTTGATAGTATCCCGAATATTGATGCCATTTCAAAAGATAGAGTTGTTCACAAGGAAAAGTATACGTTTAATCAACAGCAGATTAAGAAATTGCTATCAACTCCAGATGTAAAGATGAAGGCTATGATATGGCTGGGTTTGAATTGTGGATTTGGGTGTACCGATTGCAGCAGGCTAAAATGGGAAGACCTTGATTTCAAGAACAACAGAGTCAATCTTCCCAGGAAAAAGACAGGAGTTGGCAGGAATCTTCCATTGTGGCCTGAGACAATAAAAGCGCTGAAAGAAGTATCGAAATCAGGAGCATTAGTGTTCATGACTTCCGAGGGGCATCCTTGGATCCGTACAACGGTCAGAACAAATGATAATGGAGAGCCCAAGTACATATGTGATAATCGAATCTCTACGAAATTCTCAAGGCTAATGAAAAAAGTCAGAATCAAAGCACCAAAAGGAACATGCTTTTACACCCTTCGCAGAACGGCAGCCACAATTGCAGCAAGATCTGGAGATCCATTTGCAGTTCAAAGGCTTCTCGGTCATGTTGATTTGACGATGGCAACACGATATGTACAGGATGTTTCTGAACAAACTGACAGAGTAATCGAAAATAGCAGAAAACACTTCATTGGCAAAGAATATGTTGCATGATTTATGAAATTATGCCGAGCTCGGCATAAGCGTAAGACTTTTGGTTCAGTGCTTGCTCAGAATGGTGTTTCTACTGCTGTTATACAGAGGCTGATGGAACATTCGTCATCAGCGCTAAACAATAAGGTATACACAAATGTTGATCCTGTCCTGCGTCAGGCTATAGATATCATGCCAGCAGGTGATTGGTTGCGAATCCGTATTGTCGGTAAGAAGAGAAAATACACAGAATGAAAATAATCGCACAGCCAATTACATTGCGACGCCTCCCAAATTAACATAAATCAATTCTCAGGAATCAGTTCCCACCAAAGTCTTGGATAGTCATGGCCTTCGAGAATCCACCAGATGTCGTCGGTGCCGTTGGACGTCTCATCCACGAAGTCCCAACCGGCATCGAGGAATGTGCTTGCCGTTTGCATCTCGGCGGTGGTCTTGCCTGTGCCTCCCGCACTCTCGGTTTGGCCTGAGGTCTGGGTGTCCCAGAAGCTTAAAGAAATGTTGCCCTGGTAGCTATTGCCCGCGAAGCCCCCGACGTAATTGGTGCCACTGACCGATGCGGTGCTATAGCTGTAGGAGATGAGCCCATTGTAGTTTACTCCCGCAAGTCCGCCGACACTGTTAGTTCCGCTAACTGATCCGCTGCTGTAGCTGTTCGCAACGCTGCCGCTGTTGGAGCCTACCAGGCCGCCTACCTGGCCGGTGCCGCTGACGGCGCTACTGCTGTAGCTCGAATCGATAGTCCCATTGTTCCAGCCCGTCAAGCCCCCGACACTCGAATCAGTGCCGCTAACGGTGCCGCTGCTGCTGCTCGCAGCGATACTGCCTTCGTTCGAGCCCACCAAGCCGCCAACATCATAAGTGCCGCTAACCGAGCCACTGCTATAGCAGGCGACAATGTTGCCCCTGTTCTCGCCCGCGAGGCCGCCGATATGGATGTCCGAGCCGGCAACGTTGACATGTACAAGTCCGATGTTCCGAACCTGGGCCTCAGCCGTTAAAGAACCAAACAGCCCCAGGTTTTGGCTGCCTTCAATCGTCAGATTGGAGATCACGTGGCCTGCGCCGTCAAAAACTCCCGTGAATTCCTGGATGAACGCCTGTCGAAAGATTCGCCTGCCCGGCAGCGCGGGGTCCAAGTCGATATCTTCACCGAGAACAAAATTTCTGTTCCACAGTATGGCGGCCCTACTCGATAGGATCAGTTGATCGGCCGTGTCGATTCGATAGGGGCTGTCTACTGTTCCTTCACCCGCCAGCCAGTCGATGTTGGCTTCGGGAATTATGTTTCCCGGCGTCCCTTCCCAGGCCAATCGCGGGTAGTCGCGCCCGGCGTCCAGGACCCAGTTCGGATCATTGGCGAAGCCGTTGAGAGCCGGCATATACGGATTCATCATCTCGGACGTGGTCAGGCCCACACCACCGGCGCTCACGGACAAGCCGGAAGTCTCGACGTCCCACAAACTGTATGTGACCTTTGTTGGATAACCATCCCCCACCAGTCCGCCGGCGTGATTGCCGCTACTACTGACCGCACCAGAGCTGTAGCACTGCGCCACCGACCCCCAGCCGGCGCCCACTAACCCGCCGGCGCTTACGTCCGCTGTAACCGCGCCAGTCGCATAAGACTGACGGATCTCGCCTGAATTGATGCCCACCAGGCCACCTACTCCCGATGGGAATAGATCACCAAAGAAGTCGTCAATAGCTCCGGACTGTGAAATATTACCTGTCGCACAGCAGCTTTCAATGGTCCCGCCACTACCGGCGAACGACCCGCCATTGCTGCCCACCAGGCCGCCGGCTGTGCAAAACAAGACCCAAAAGTTCTGATCAGCGCTGGCCTCCACGTTCGCCGACGCAGAACAGCGGGAGATAGTCGCTCCACCAGTAGATGCCGCCAGCCCGCCAACTTGTCCACTGGCGCTAATGGTGCCGCCCACGACGTGGCAATCTGTGATTAGGCCGTGTCCACCGGAGCCCACCAGACCGCCGGCATTGCCGAAGAACGTATCTTCTGCCGACACTTCCACGTCCTGAACGAAACACCCGATGATATTGCTGCCGCTACCGACCAGACCACCCACGGTGTTACCGCCCGACACACGTCCGGCCCTGACGAAGCAATCAGCAACAATTCCCTCCCCAAGGTTGCCCACCAGCGCACCTACGTAATTCGTTCCCTTCACGTTGGGATCGATCAGTCCCACGTTCCGGATTTCACTATTGGGATCAGCAATACATCCGAATAGCCCCAGGTATCCGCCTCCCTCAATCGTCAGATGTCGGATCGCGTGGCCATTCCCATCAAAAACACCGGAAAAGACCGGAATGACTGCCTCTCCGAAGACTCTTCCATCCGACAGTTTCGGGTCCAGATCGATGTCAGCGCCGAGGACAAAATGCCTGTCCCACAAGAGGCTGGCTCTACACAACAGGACAAGTTGGCCGGCCGTGTCGATTTGGTACGGCGCTGCTTCGTTACCCTGGCCTTTCAACCAATCGACACTCGGTTCAGGGATGATCGTGCCTGTCGTGCCTTCCCAGGCCAATCGCGGATAGTCCCGACCGGCGTCCAGGATCCAGCCCGGATCATCGGCGAAGCCGTTGAGCCCGAGCATGTATAGTTCCATCATCTCCGCTGTTGTCAAGCCCACGCCGCCGGCACTGGCTGCCAGGACTGAGGTCTCAATGTCCCAGACGCTGTGCATGACTCCTGTGGGCGACCCGCTGCCCACTAATCCGCCGGCATCCGAATTGCCGCTGACGGCGCCGCGGCTATAGCAACTTGTCACACCTCCGTAGTTGTTCCCGACCAGCCCGCCGACGGATGAATCGCCGTTGACGACAACAGTGCTGTAGCTCGTGGTGATACTGCCATCGTTGTTTCCCACAAGCCCGCCGATAGACGACTGGCCACTGGCCGCACCGGTGCTGTAGCACTCGTCTATGGTGCCGTTGTTGTTCCCTGCCAACCCGCCAACAGACCCGGCATAATCCCCTTGCGCGGTGGCAGCGACGGTACTGAAGCAGCCGGTCACGATCCCGCCATTAGCCCCGACCAGCCCGCCCACAGACGAACTGCCGCTGACGATACCGGTGCTACTACATCGGATCAAATACCCGCCATTGTATCCGGCGAGTGCCCCCAGATTGGACCCGGAACCTGTCACATTGACGTCCACAACACTCAAGTCCCTGATTTCGGCTTCTGAGGACAGGTAGCCAAACATTCCCAGGTTACTGTCTCCCGTGACGGTCAGATGGGAAATCGTGTGGCCGTTTCCATCGAAGACGCCGTCGAAAGCTATTCCCTCGAGATAGGAAGCGTACTCGGAATAGTGCCATTGTCCAGGGCCGATCATGTTGAAAACGGGTCTGCCGTCCTTGCCGTCGAAGCCTGACAGATCGATGTCCGCCATGAGTTTGAAGTGCTTGTCGGCGTGGCAGAGAACCAGGCCGATGGCGTTCAGGTCTTCCGCTGTGTAGATGAGGTATGGGTCTTCGGCTGTACCAGTACCGCCGCCATAACTTTGGACAAAGATGGTCTGGCCCTGTGCGTTCTCCCATGCTAAGCGAGGATAGTCCTGCCCTTCATTGATTGTCCAGATAGGCCCGCAGGCCGCCCAGGTCAAAAAGGTGCTGGTCGTCTGCATTTCGGCTGTGGTCTTGCCTGTACCGCCGGCACTGGAGGTCTGGCCTGAAGTCTGGATGTCCCAGAAAGAGCAATTCACAAGATCCCAGTTGTCCCCCACGAGCCCGCCGACATAGCCGGCGCCGGTGACCGGACCGGTGCTGTAGCAGTCTGTCACTAAATCACCGTTGGATCCTACGAGCCCACCGACTACGTCATTGCCATCGACCGCCCCGGCACTGTAGCAGTCACTCACACTGCCGGACATGTTGGACCCCACGAGTCCACCCACGATGTTGCGTCCGCTGACGCCGGCGGTCGAATATGCTTCGGTAATGCGGCCGACAAGACCCCTACCCCGCGACGGCATAGGTGTTAAGTTAAGAAACGTAGTTTGATGAAAAATTGGGTTGTAATCTTCATTTTTTTTGTGTTTATTGCCGATAGCATAATAGATGCTATCGGTTATAAGGAGAAGCGACCATGACAAAAGAACAGATGAGAATAGCACAAATAAAACGAAAACTACTCAAATTGGGACCGATGCTACCGGGTAGCATCAGTGAGCAGTGGAACGTCTGCGGGACACCCGGATGTAAATGCAAAAGCGCAAAGCAGCCCATGAAGCATGGGCCGTATTACCAGCTAAGCTTCAGTGTGAAAGGTAAGAGTTCATCGTTTTTCGTGAAGAAGCAAGATCTGGCGGAAGCACACAGACATATCCAGCGATACAAACAATTCAAAAAGCTGAACATGGAACTGGCACAGGCCTATGTGGACTTAACCCGTAAGAATGGATTTACAGGGATTATAAGGAGATGAAAATGATTGATTTTAATGAGTTTCTTTCCGTCTTTAAAAAAAGGGCTTAACCGGTGGGCAAAATCAACAGGATTTATTAAACGACAAAGGGGTCTGTCAGCTAAGGACTTCTTAGTACTCATGACCATTGGCCAGTTAGGTATTAAACATCCCTCGCTGGCTGCTATGGTCGATGCCATCAAGGGCCGCATAAGCAGGGAAGCACTTCATCAGCGTTTCTCCGAATCGGCTGTTAAGTATATGCAAACATGTGCCCGACATGTTCTGAAACAAAAGATCGGTCAAGCCAGAGCCATCAAAACAAACCTTTTGAAGCCTTTCAATCGCGTTATGATTGTCGATAGTTCGAGTTGGGATGTCGACCCACAGCTTGCTGATATATTCCCAGGTTCCGGCGGCAGTGCTTCGGCGGCCAACTGCAAGCTGCAGGCTTTCTATGAGTATAAACATGGAGAACTGTCCTTTTTTGAAATAAGTGCCGGGACCCGTTCCGACGCTGGCTATACTCACCAGCTGTCCGATCATGTGCAAGCCAAGGACTTGCTGCTGACAGATTTGGGCTACTTTTGTCTCGAAACTTTTCATGATATTGATGCAAAAGGAGCGTTCTTTTTGTCACGATTTTTAGTTGGAACATTGTTGTTCGATGCAAGAACAGGCTGCCCAATAGAACTAAGTAGGATGCTAAGATCTCTTTCTGGAAACGCTTATCAGTTTTCCGTGGTTATGGGATCTAAAAAGAGCACAAGGGTCAGTTGTCGCCTGATATGTTTAAGGGTTAGTGAACAGATTGCCAATGAACGACGAAGACGGCTTAGAAAAGGGGCGAAGAAGAAAGGACGTACTCCTAGCCAACTTCATTTAGCCTTATGCGATTGGATATTGATGGTAACCAATATTCCTGAATCGTGGTTGCCTGCTGAAATGGTTCGCCCATTCTATAGCCTGCGTTGGCAAATTGAACTACTTTTTAAACAAATCAAAACAGTTTTATGTATTGACCATACTAACACCGGCAACGTATATCGAGTGCAATGTGAAATATACGGCAAATTGATAATGGCTGTATTTATTCATCGTATCCACGCGGTTTTCAACGGGCAGTTATGGAATCTGCGCCACAGGGAAGTAAGCATGGATAAGCTATATAAACGAATCCAGGAAAGGGCCTTCGTTATTTTGCGATTTATCCTTATTTCTGTTACCACAGCTTGTGACTATTTGGCTACGGAAATACCCCGGTTAATCAAGAATTGCACAAAATCCAACCAGTTATCGCGCAAAACTTCTCTGGAAATACTTGAATATGGCCTCAAAAATCACAGCAATGTACGCAAAGTGCCAGCTTAACTTAACACCTATGCCCCGCGACGGGAGGCCATTCTGTCCCACCAGACCGCCGACCTGATCGCCGAAACCTGTGACTGTGCCGTCGCTATGGCAGCGAGCCACCTCGCCACCATTGACTCCCACCAGGGACCCGATATAGTTTCCTGAGCCGATGATGCTGGCATCGAGCAACATAAGGTCCTGCACCTCAGCCTGATGCAGCCAAGATCCCAGTTGGCCGAATAATCCCAGGTAGCCTGCACCGGTGATTGTTAGGTTCGAGATCGTATGTCTATTGCCCTCGAACACACCTGTAAAGGCAGTCCCCTCAAACCATGTGGTTGCGTCATTGGTATCCGGCGCGATAACGGCCCTGTCGAAGACTTTGCGGCCGGGGAGGTTGGGATCCAGGTCGATGTCGGCGGTCAGGACAAAGTGCTTGTCGTAATCTTCGGGCGTCTCGCCCAGCAGCATCAGGTCCTCTGCCGTAGCGATCTGGTAGGGGTCGTTAGGCTCTCCTGTGCCGCCGCTGTATTTGGCATATGCAGGTATAGTGATAAGGCAAATCGTTAGGGTAAGAAAAGAAGTTCTCATAGCTCATTGTCCTCCAAACACTTCAATGTAGTGGCCATGTACATGTCA
>Ga0315274_10003239_pt1 | contig 24261 bp, 25 predicted proteins | sample YL17G02_20_MG_FD_203700 | JGI IMG/M metagenome (GOLD analysis project Ga0315274, IMG submission 203700) | Sediment microbial communities from Yellowstone Lake, YNP, Wyoming, USA - YL17G02_20 | ecosystem: Environmental > Aquatic > Freshwater > Lake > Sediment | place: USA: Wyoming | collected...
GGCGGGCACTTCCCGCGTGTTTCGCTGCACCTTGCGGGTGGCTCGCCCTCTCCTACCACGTTGTACTCCTGGTGAGCGGCCACCTCCATCTCCAGGTCAATCTCCGATCCCGGTATAGAATATCGTCACTGTGAGCGTTTGTCAAGCCTGACCTGTTGCCTGCATAACGCCTTTTATGTCGGGAAAGCCCAGGCGCCAGAGTGACGTAGGCGCCTTCAATTACTCTCTGACTAGGCACGCTTCGTCGCCAGTCTCCTATTCGTTCAAAGGGTTTGCCGCCAGCCGTCCTCTGGTTTGTCGGCGCTGGTTGGAGCGCCTAGCCGGTCTCATAGCGGCTTTGCGCCTCTTATGCGCAGCCTGACACCCAAGGTGCATGTCCGAATCATGCTGGGTGCTAGGGCCCGATGTCCCATCAGAATGCTCCCAGTTGGAGGCTTACGCGACCCGCCGCAAACCGCGTCAGAATGAGAGGATGGCCAGCGGTTGGCTCAAGTCCGCCGCAGCCATTTCCCATCATGCGAGATGTTCGCCCGGCACCTTGCCGATGAGGTCGCATGACCAGTAGGCTGCTGGAGATGCCTCATCAAGCAGAGCTAGGGATAGAAGATCCTCCAAGGAAGGGGGAGCGCCTGTGTGCTTGCACTTCTCGTTAAGCACTCGGATGACGGTGTGCCCGTCGCGGACATGACGCAGATTGCTCTCAGTGCGCTAGGCTCCCCTTTGGCACCTTCTTCAGGCACCAGAACTCCTGTGCGGTGGTCCTCGTCCTTAGGCGAGTGGCCAAGGTGAGATGGCCATTTCTTCGACCTTGCGTCGATAGCTCATACAACATTCCCTCGCCGGGGGAGGCTGTCGGACAGCCAGACAGACATACTGCTTGACAACCCGACAAGAACGTAGTATAATTGGGACAGGTTGTTCAGACTCGAGCCCGCCCATCAGGCAGGGAGCCGAGAGCAGCATGGGGTTAGGGATACCATGGCAATTGTTGAGTTCAAGCGGATTGAGACCGACGCGATTTACTCGCAGGTGATTGACCAAGTACTGGCCCTGATTCGATCTGGGGTCCTTACGCAAGGAGATCAACTCCCGTCTGAAGCCGAGCTAGCCAGGCAATTCGGCGTGAGCCGTTCATCTGTGAGGGAAGCGATGAAGGCTCTGACGGTGTTGGGCATTCTCGAGTCCAAGACCGGCGTTGGCAGCTTCGTCAGGGAGAGCCACCCTTCAGATGCTGCCTTTGCTTTGTTGGAGGAATTGGCCGAGGAGGGGGGGCCCTTTGAGATCATGGAGGCCAGACTGCTGATTGAACCCGAGATTGCGTCGCTGGCTGCTCTCCGAAGGACCGCACCTGATCTCGAAGCTATGCAGCGAAACCTTGATGCTAATGCGGAGCTGGTGGCAAGAGAGGAGCCCATCATGGAGGTTGACCTGGAGTTTCACCTTCTCATGGCCTCCGCCAGTAGGAACCCCGCGTTGGCGGACTGCATGCGAATGATCTCAAGTCGGATGCGCAAGGGCTTCTGGAAGCTCATGAAAGGAGAAAGCCTGCGTGTCCGGGGCCGCCCGTCCTTGTATCTAGGTCATCATCGCGCGGTGTTCGAGGCAATAAGCGAACAGAACGCCTCGAAAGCCAAAGCAGCAGTGACTAAACATCTCCGAGCAGTCAGCGAGGGATTGGAGGAGTAGAGTTCGATCTTTCTCGTCCTCGTCGGGAACGGACGATGCATCGCCTTGGAGGTGCAAGCTACCGCGTCCAATTGGCTTCACACTGGGCGGCAGAGTCATCGCGGGTAGCATGTGCCGGCGCGATAGGCTCAGAATGTAAGGGGCGGCAACAAAGGGACTGCCGGTGTGGAGTGCCTGTTAGTGGAGTATAGATTTCTGGGCCGAACTGGCGTGAGGGTTTCGCCGATTTGTCTAGGAACGGACAACTATGGTGATGCCACCCCTGAGGACGAGGCAATGCGGATGATCAACCGGGCGTTGGACGCCGGCATCAATCTGCTCGACACTGCCGATGTCTACCGAAGCGAAGTCACTATCGGCAAGGCGCTCGCCGAGAATGGGAAACGTCACCAAGTCATTCTGGCAACCAAAGTCCACCACCCTGTGGGCCCCGGGCCGAATGATCGAGATCTCTCTCGCCTCCACATCTTGCGGCAATGTGACGAGTCACTACGGCGGCTCAGAACCGACTACATCGACCTTTACCAAGTGCATCGTCCATGCTTTCACATCCCTGTCGATGAGACATTGGGTGCCCTCACGGACCTGGTCCATCAGGGCAAAGTGCGCTATATCGGCTGCTCAACGCATCCTGCATGGAAGATAATGGAAGCCTTGATGATCAGTGAGCTGAAGGGATATGCTCGATATATCTCTGAGCAGTCCCCCTACAACTTGCTTGATCGCCGTATTGAGAATGAGACACTGCCCATGTGCCAAGCGCACGGACTAGGCGTTCTCGCTTGGTCACCATTGGCGATGGGGATGCTGGCTGGGCGGTACTCTCACTGGGATGGCCGGCAAGCAAACTACCCCCCCGGCTCTCGAGCAGCTCGGGACATCGAATCACGTCCTACGGGAGGGATCTATTCCGAGCGAGTGACCCCTCGGGCCGTCAAGGTCGCGCGTCGATATGCCGACCTGGCGGAGAAGTATGGCCTCTCACCGGCACAGTTCGCCGTGCTGTGGGTGAAGGACCAGGAGGGGATTACGGCGCCACTGGTTGGCGCACGCACACTGGAGCAATTGCACCAAATCCTGCCCTTGCTGGAGATGAAACTTGACGAGTCTGCGCGAGCCGCATGCGACCGGATAGTTCCGCCCGGTACGAACGTTGCGAACTTCTTCAATACCGCGCTGTGGGGAACGCAGCGAAGTGATGTCCCTTGGAGCGACGGAAGCCAGCGTATGTAGCCCTCGTATCCGCAGGCGTCGCCTTGCGCCAGGCTTAGCTACAAGCACGGCAGATCATCAGATGCTCAGGAGCGATAGATGAGAACTGCTCTCGCGAATTGCACCGTGATTGACTGTACGGGCAAAGCGCCACAGAAGGACATGGTGATTGTCATAGACGACGACAAGATCGCCGAGTTGAAGCCATGGACTACAAGAGAGGAAGTTGGCCCGAACGATATGCGCTTCTTGGACCTTGGGGGAGGGTATGTACTACCAGGCCTCTGGGATGTCCATGTTCATTTGGGCGATCTTATCCCTGATCCAAAGAATCTGATCAAAAGCGAATCCCCGATCGACGCAGCCATCCGGGCCGGCCGCAATGCCATCGACGCTCTCCGAGTCGGCATCACGGGCATGCGTGTGCTAGGGGATCGCGACTACATCGACGTTGCCTGGAAACGGGCCTTCGAGGCCAACGTTTTTGTGGGCCCGCGCCTCGTCGTCGCTGGCAAGTACATCTGCGCCACGGGTGGACACGGCTGGAGTGCACCACTCGCCGTAGAAGTCGATGGTCCATACGAAATGCGGAAGACAGTGCGTGAGCAGCTCAAGCAGGGGGCCGACTGGATCAAACTGGCCGTCACTGGCGGCATCTCGACTGCGGGCGAGTCTATGGGAGAGTCGCAGTTCTTGCTTGACGAAATCCAAGCTGCGACCGACATTGCGCACCAGAAGGGCAAACGCGTCTCGGTGCATGCCGGGGGCCCGGAAGGGATCAAGATTGCCATCCGGGGAGGGGTGGACTGCGTCGAGCATGGGTATTACATGGACGATGAGGCCATTGAGATGATGATGGAGAACCACGTGTTCTACGTTCCCACCATCAATGTTACTCAGGATACGGACTCTCTTGAGGACAAAGGATTCCCCGACTTCATGATTAGCAAGACTCGTGCTTCAACCCGGAGCCATCGAGAGAGTCTACAGAGGGCCCTGAAAGCTGGGGTTCCGATCGCCTGTGGCGCCGATGCCAACCCGGTCTCGGAATATGCTCGTCGGGAGATCGAGTGCCTGGTCAAGGTGGGGGTTCCGCAGATGGATGCGTTGATCGCCGCGACCCGAACAGCGGCCGACCTGTGCCAGGTGGACGACCAGTTGGGGACGGTGGAAGTGGGCAAGCTCGCCGACTTGATCGTGCTGGCTGCTGACCCATTGGAGGACATCTCCAACATCAGGAAGGTGAAGTTGGTCCTCAAAGGCGGGAAGGCGGTGGACATGAGCCCGGAGGAAGGCTTGGCAGATTTCTGCGAGGTCTTCTTCTAGCACAGCCCAATTTCAGTTCTGGGATTAGACGGTTCGATGATTCATTGTCAATGGGTCCATCGGTCCTCACTGAGGAGGGACAAGCCACCACGCGCGGACTGAAGAGGGCCGCAAGCTCTTAGGCCTGTGGGAGCACAGGCTCTGAACTCACAGACGTTTGGTGGCGCAACTAGCTAGAAAGGGGGGTAGGCGGCAAGAAGACTAGCGTAATCTTTGCCCAGTTTCGGCACCCGAGTGGATCGGTCAGATCCCTGGGGCAAATGTGCACACTTGCGCAAAGGAGAGAAGAAGATGCATCGCAGATTGCCTACATTCGTCAGTGTTTTGATTGTGGTGCTATTGGTGCTGTCAGCGTGTGCGCCAGCTGTCCAGCCAACCGCCACGACGGCACCTGAGCCCACACCTGGAGAGGCTCAAGCAGAGCCCATCACCTTTGTTGCCTCCACAGAGAGCACCCCTCCCACCATCGACCCGATCCAGGCCGATGACAGCTACATGGATATTGTCGCCATCAACGTGTACAACGCGCTCGTGCAGTACGCGCCAGGAGCCGATGAGGTAGAAATGGAGCTGGCCGAATCTATCGAGCCCGCAGCGGATGGCTTGAGCTACAAGGTCACGCTTCGTGAGGGGGTGCTGTTCCACGATGGATCTGAACTGACTGCCGAGGACGTCAAGTACACCATCGATCGAGCGCTGGCGCTGCAGCGAGGTGTGGCTTTCAACCTGGCCGGGGTCACGGGCGCCGAGGTCGTAGACGAGTACACACTGGTCATCAACCTGGAGAACCCCTTCCCAGGCCTGGTGAACGCACTCAGCCGCGTGTACATCGTCAACGCCGACCTCCTCAAAGAGCATGAGGAAGCGGGTGATTGGGGTCAGAAATGGTTGCAGACCAATGACGCAGGGAGTGGTCCATATCAACTGACTTCCATGGTGCCCGAACAGCAGTGGATCCTGGACAAGTTCGAAGGTTACTTCAAGGGCTGGGAGGGAGAACACGTCGATCGTGTTGTTCACCGAACTATCAAGGACGAGACCACACGTAGACTGGCTTTGGAGTCTGAAGAAGTTGACTGGATCGCAATGGGCAGCAGTGACGCCTACGAGGCACTCAAGGAGAATCCAGGTATCGTCCTACACAGCGATTCTGGGCTGCAGGAGGAGTACATCTTCTTCTACGTGAAGGACCCTTATCTGCAGGACGCCAGGATTCGCGAGGCTTTGGCCCTGGCATATGACTACGAGGGTCACGTTGGAGCGCGGTCCGGGCACTCCGATATCGCGAGAGGGCTAATCCCTCCCGGAATTCCCTGCTTTGACGACTCTATACCACCCTCAAAGCAGGATCTCGAGAGAGCGAGAGAGCTGATGGCCGAAGCGGGCTACCCTGACGGCGGCTTTACGCTTACTATGGCCTACCCGGAGACACGGCCGGAAGAGCTCTTGACCGGCCAGATAATGCAGGCGGGAGCCGCCGAGTTAGGCATCACGGTCGACCCGATAATTGTGGAGTGGCCTGCGAAGGTGGAACTCATGTCTTCAGACCATCCTGCGAGTATGGCAAACGGCTGGATGTTTCCCACCTTCCCGGATCCGGACCAGTTCTATTTTGAACTGCTCCACTCTTCGCGGGGTGGCGTCGGTGCCTATAACTTCGGCCAGTACAGCAATCCGGAGTACGATCGGTTGGTCGAGGCCGCGGCGATCGAGACCGATCCGGACACGCGCTGCGACTATTACCATCAGGCGAACGACATCCTGTTCAAGGACTGGCCGTTGGCCTACATTGTCGTCATGCATTCCCTGGTGGCCCATGGTGACTACGTAGAAGGGTACGCGGTAACGCCGGCTCATACGGAAATCGTGAACGCCTACTACATCTCGCTCGAAGGCAAGTAGGCGCCAAGCCGCGCAGGCTAGGGCTGCTGGGACCACGCACCCTACTGACTCCGAGTGGGTTGGCGAGAGCACTCCACCCGCTCGGAGTCTGCTGCGAGGGAATTGAATGATCGGGTATGTTGGGCGTCGCGTGCTCTCTGCGATCCCAGTGCTGATTGGCGTGACCGTAGTTACGTTTACCCTCACCGTCTTGATGCCGGGCGATCCCGCGCGCATGGCGACTGGTCAATTCGCGACACCCGAGCAAGTTGAGGCGGTTCGCCACCGATTGGGCCTCGACCAACCACTGCCCGTGCAGTATGCGCGCTACATGGGGCGTTTGCTTAGAGGTGACTTAGGGAGCTCGCTGACCACGCGACAAGATGTTCTACAGGAACTACGGCAGTTCTTCCCCGCGACATTGGAGTTGGCGATAGTTGCGGCGACGGCGGCGGTGACAATTGGCATTGCCTTGGGCCTGCTAACGGGGGCGGGACGATCGCCCTGGATCAACTCAGCAGTGTTACTCCTTACTTACATTGGCGTGGGACTGCCTGAGTTCTGGCTAGGGTTGATGCTTCAGAAGATCTTCGGCGGCACGTTGGGCATTCTCCCACTGGAGGGCCGCCTAAGTGCGCGTTTCTCACCTCCGCCGCCGGTGACACACATGTACACGATTGATTCTATGCTTGCTGGGGATTGGGCGATGTTTCGGGATGCCGCTTGGCACCTGATTCTGCCGGCGACTACTCTGGCTATTGGCCGCGTGGCGTCAATTGCCCGAATCACACATGCCGCCATGGTCAGTGTCATGCGTCGAGAGTATATTCGCACCGCGCGAGCCAAGGGCCTTAGAGAACGCACTGTTCTGACTGTCCACGCTCTCAGGAATGCGCTGATACCGGTAGTGACAATGATGGGCATGGAGTTTGGCTGGCTACTGAGTGGTACCATACTGGTTGAAAACATCTTTACGTGGGGCGGTATAGGGACATATGCCTGGGTGGGGATTTTCTCTATGAATCTCCCGGTCGTGATGGGCGTGACACTCGTAATAACGTTTGTCTTCATGGGGCTCAACTTGCTGACGGACGTCGCGTATAAGCTGATTGACCCTCGGATACTCATTGACTAGCAACCCTAGCGAGATGTGGAGAACGCGTGGAATCCCCGAATCTCACAAGGCATACCCGAACAGGATCCCTGGCAAGTGCGCCCTCTGAAGCATGGAGGCGGATCTATCGCAGCTCCTTTGGGCGGGCAGCCCGCAACTATCCCTTTGCCGTGGTGGGTCTCGTCATAGCCGTCCTGTTTCTGGCGGCGGCTCTCTTCCCAGGACTATTCACCCAGTACGATCCGGTGAAAATGTCGTTGACCGATAGGTTGCTGCCCCCATCAGCCCAACATTGGTTGGGTACCGATCATTTGGGCATGGATGTCTATTCTCGAGTGATCTACGGTGCTCGCCTGACTCTCATGGTCGTGGTCGCGGTTCTGGCAATGGCTACAGGTATTGGACTGGTGTTGGGAGCCGTGGCGGGCTATCTTGGTGGACGAGTTGACACCGTGCTCATGCGAATTACCGATGTATTCCTCGCTTTCCCCGCACTCGTTCTGGCCATAGCCATCAACGCGACACTTGGCCGCGGTCTGGCCCCAACAGTGTTGGCTGTCGGATTTACCTGGTGGCCGCCGTACGCTCGCCTAGTCCGGGCTCAGATCTTGGCGGGAAAGAACGAAGAGTATGTTACCGCCGCCCGGGCGGTGGGTGCTAGTCCCATCAGGATCCTTGTCCGGCACGTGTTACGCAACTGCTTTGATCCTATCCTCGTCAAGATCACATTGGACGGGGGCTTTGTCGCGCTGACCACGGCGGGGTTGAGTTTTCTCGGGCTGGGGGCAACGCCGCCAACCCCCGAGTGGGGGCGGATGGTCGCCGAAGGCCGGGAGTTCCTGCTTACGGATTGGTGGATTGTGACGTTTCCAGGCCTGGCAGTGTGTCTGATAGTCGTCAGTTCCAACTTGATCGGTGAACTCGTACGAGACTGGTTAGATCCGAGCGGCATTCGAAGGGCATGACCCAGTCTCCCGCTATTCCCTACGAGGGCTTCGAATCTCCGATGCTCGGGGTCTCGCGGTCTGGTCTCACGAAGGCTCCGGGCACTATGGGGGAGCGAGCCAAATCTGTCCCGTAAGGGTGCGATTAGCAACCTCCTAAAGAGGGAGGCATCAATGGACTATTGACGTGTGGCAGTCGTTGCGTCGCTGCTTCGCAATCGGTTCTTATGCACATCATCACTGTAAGGAGGTCAACATGAGTTCAGGCTTGTATTGGGCCGAGTTCGCCGATGTGGTAATAGAGAGCCTTATGCGACCAGGGGCTGGCGATCCCTTGCTCGTCGTTGCGGACACAACCAATGACATGAACCTAGCGGAGGCTTGTCTTGCGGCCGGGCTACGGGCGGGTGCTGACACCCAGTTGATGATCAAGCAACGCCATGTGCACGGTTCCGCGAGCAGCCCTGGTCCAATACTGTCGGATGCAATCCGCGCCAGCAGAATGATCCTCGTGCTGTGTGGTGGCATCTGTCGTGCTCCCGCAACGGTCGAAGCCACCGCAAAGGGAACACGGGTGCTGGCGTCGCCAACCGTCAACGAAGGGGGCATCGAAGAGTACGTGATTCGCGCTCTCCTCGATGTGAACATCGAGGCCATGAATCGAAATGCTGAACTGGTTGCGGGACTCTGGAATGGAACCAAGGTGTGCCGAATAGCGTCGCCACAGGGTACTGACTTGACATTCGAGATGAGGCCCGGCGCGAGCTCTGTCGGCGACGGTGCGATTACAGAGGATGGCGAGATTGACTTCTTTCCCGGCACTCAGGTCAATACTTATCCAGCGGAAGAAACGGTCAATGGCACAATCGTGATAGATGCTAGCGATAGTATTCAAGGGCTGGTGCACACGCCCTACTCTTTCACTATGGAGAAGGGCGGGATCACCTCTGTGGAAGGTGGCAAGGAAGCCGATGTCATGCGGAAGTGGTTGGCCACTCGCAACGACGATAGGATCTACAAGATATGGCACGTGAGCATGGGTATGAACCCGCAGGCAGGCATCTCCGGGAACATGATCGAAGACGAACGGATGCTCGCCGCGATAGACTTCGGCTTCGGGGATGCTCAGGTATGCCCCTATCACATGGACATCATGCTGGCGACGCCGACGGTCCACCTTGATGGCAAGCCGATGAGCGGTGGTGGCGAACTCAATCGTGAGCTGGGGTTTGAAGAGATGAGCAAGTAGCTTCCAGCAGACGGATCGGCCGCTCGTTCTACGCCTCTGGCCGTTCCAAGACTCGCTATGGACTGGGGCGACATTGGCCCAAGGGAGATCATGTCATGCGAAGGACAATTAGGGTTTATGCCATTAACCCTGTGTTGCAAGGTGTTCAGTCGTGGGGTGACGTTCACCGCGCCTTACTGGAACCCATAACCAGCCCCGATGTCGAGATAACGCTAGCCGATCTGGCGGATGCACCCATCAAGGAGATCCACAGCGAATACGACGGACAGTTGGTGGCTCTGCTCCATTTGAAGGAGGCTGTGAAGGCGGAGAGAGCTGGCTATGACGCCGTGGCAATGTTCTGTCTGGATGAGCCTGGCGTCGCTGCCGCAAGAGAGGCACTGACTATCCCTGTCACCAGCGATGCACAAGCAGCCATGCACTATGCCTCATGTCTCGGGCGTCGATTTTCCTTCGTGCTGGGAGGGCCAGGGCCTGAGAGTGGCAAATGGGCAGAGGGACTCGGAACTCTCGAAGACTTGGCGAAGAAGTACGGGTTTGCCTCTAAGCTGGCGTCCATTCGAACGTTTCCAGCTTCTCCACTCGACTTTGCAGCTCAGAAGGAAGGCTTGGCCGAGAGCATGCTTCGCCAGGCGAAGAAGGCAGTCGAGGAGGATAGCGCCGATGTGATCATCGGGTACGGCGGAATCGACATTATCCGGCACCTCCAAGAACAACTTGATGTTCCGGTGATCTCTCCCATACAAGCTTCGGTCATGCTGGCCATAGCGCTCGCTAGGCTGAATCTGGCGCAGAGCAAACGGGCCTATCCAAAGCCCAGCACCGTCTAGCGCGCTCTGTCGATGCTCAGAAAGGAGCACCGGTTGCCCCCCTCCATCTCTTGCCCGCGGCCGCTACCTGCCATGTGTGGCTTTGGAGCCATCATGAGGCGGGCGATGCAACATATCGAAAAACCCTGGAGGGACCTGTCGTCTCATCACTGAGCTCCCAATTGTCCATGGAAGCCTTGCAGCTAGAGGCCCCGATTTCGGAGATTGCCTGGTTGGAGAATGAATGTTCTATTAAACGCTGAAAGGAGCAAGCGCATAATGATAGAGGTGCGCGATTCGTATCTGGTCAAGGTCAAGGATATTCGGGAAGCGATACTGCTGTGGCAGCGTGGGCGAGATGCTATCTGGCCCGACCTCGGCTGGCAAGGACGCATTCAGCAGATGCTGCATGGCCATGCCCAGCAAAGCTTGTTTGTCTGGTCTTCTGAGTGGGATGATTTGGCAGCTTGGGAGGCCGGAGTGAAGCGCGCTAGGAGTTCCGTACAGTACGAGGACTGGACCCGGGAGATAAGCGAGCTCTGCAGATATGGGAGCGAGCGGGAGGTGTTCACAATTCTGGAGCCCAGCCCCTCGGCCGACAATAGGCCTGGCAGAGTGGAAGTACGCAGTTCATATGTGGTACCGATCGCACGTGCGCAAAAGGCGCGTGAGCACCTGCGACGCGGTATGGAGGTAGAGGGAATGTCGGGGCAGTGCGAGCAAATGCTCCACGGGAAGGCTTCACAGAGCATGTTTGTCATATCCACTGTGTTCGAGAGCTTGGCCGAGTGGGACGAGCAAATCGAACCAGCCATCGTGCTGACTCATGAATGGCTAGCGGGTTCGAAGAGAAGTGCCTGGTTCGAAGACTGGTGTGAAATCGCGGAGTTTGGAGGATCACGCGAGATATTCCTGAATCTGTGAGGAAGGCGAATCTGGCCGATGAGATGGTAGCCGCTCGGGGCTGCACTGTCTTGTCAATCCGTCGGGACCGCGCAAGGGCCGCAATTAGCGCCGACGCGTCTGTCGCTCTTGGAAGGCGTGTGAATGCCAACAGGCGTTGTGGTAGCGGCAACAGATGTCGCTCCTCTCCTGTGGCCTCTGGTGACACAGGCCGATGGGATGGCTCCAGAGATCCTAGAGGATGAGATGCTCGAGATACCTAGTCCAGGAAGCAGATTGTTGAGCCGGCTGTCGAGTCGGCGCCTTAGGGGCGACCGCTTTTCGTTGAATGATAGGTCCGGAGGAAAGTGCTGTATGGGGAATAGAGAGGTCAGCCGGATTCTGGGTGGACGGGTGATTCGCCGGATTGATGGGGAGTGGACCCTGCAGGAACTCGACTTGAAGCTGGAGGGCGGTCGAATCGCGGAGGTCGCGGTCCCTGAGTCTAGATGTCCCGGGACAAACGATGTGAATGCCAGAGGCAGGATCATCATGCCTGGCCTTGTCAATGCCCACGTCCATTCCAACGATGGTTTCCGCCGAGGCATGTTCGACAACATGCCTTTGGAGCTATACGGATTGCTCAAGAGTCCCCTTACTGGGGCAATACCCTTGTCACCGGAGGCTATCCGGATACGCACACTGTTATGTGGCGTGGAGTGCCTCCTAACCGGCACGACAAGCGTGGTGGACGACGTCTGGTGCGACGACGGCATAAGCTTGGAAAGCATCGATGCCATCATGGACGCATACGATGAACTAGGGATTCGAGCCTGGGTCACAGCTAACCTGGGTGATCGTCCCATCACAGAAATCGATCCCTTTCTGCAGGAATACCTGACAGCAGATCAGCACGATGAGCTTACTGGCTCTTTCGTGTATGACGCTGACCGAGCACTTTCCATCTGCGAGGCAGCTCTCAGGCGTCACAACGATCCTGGAACGGGCAATCTGGTGAGGTTTGCTATGGGAGCTTCCGGACCTCAGCAGTGCACTGATGGGCTTCTGGAACGGATCTGGGAAATGGCCAGGTCCTGGCGAGTTCCGGTGGTCTCGCATGTGCTTGAGACACGCGTACAGGCTGTCGCCAGCAAGCTGTCCTATGGGATGACGATCGTCGAGCATCTTGATAGGTTGGGTTGTCTCGACGATCTGACTCACATTGTTCACGGGATATGGCTAACCTCCTCTGATATTGAGCTCCTCGCCGCTCGTGGTGCAACTGTAGTCCACAATCCCACGAGCAATCTGCGGCTGGGAAGTGGCATATGTCCCGTGCGAGAGCTTTTGGACAAGGGAGTCAACGTGGCCCTTGGCAGTGATGGCACCTGTACGAACGATACCCAGAATATCTTCTTGGAGATGCGTCTGGCAGGCTGTCTGCACGCGGCCGTTGGGCCAGACTACGCTGAGTGGGTCCAGGCTACCGATGTATTCGAGATGGCCACAATGGGAGGGGCAAAGGCTGTCGGACTCGATGGGATCCTCGGCGAGATAGAGCCCGGTTGCATGGCCGACCTGGTTCTGCTTGATGAAAACAGTACAGCCTTTGCGCCTCTGAACGATGTGGTCAAGAACGTAGTGTTTGCGGAGCACGGTCAGTCGGTACGCACAGTCCTGGTGGACGGCAGGGTTGTGGTTGATGATGGCCGAGTGATTGCAGTCGATCAGGACGACATCTGGGAAGAAGCTAGAGAGCATGCGCGTCGGTTCTTCAGCGACAATGAGCAAGGGTATCAGCGCATGCGTGATCTCTTGCCTGCCTTCGAAAAGGCGTACCGGAGGGCCCACGAGTATCCTTGGTATCCGTCACGCTACATATGCCAGTGAGATGTTCCACATCTCTTGCAGGGGGACCAGGATGTTCGTTCCGTGAGGACGGCATGACGTCAACAGATGCGCTTTTCTCAACACAACCAGTGGAGGATGGCGCAGAGGTACCTCCAGTTCGGTGATCGAAGGTCCGATTCATTTAGTCGGAACACAGGGTGCAGCCAATGGCAAACCTGGGATCTTCTCGCGAGTCCGGGCATCGTCAGATTCGGGCGCTGCGAACGTTCATGGGCCTTCCTCGTGGGGAAGTCACTGATGACACGGATTTCGCGATCATCGGAGTACCTTCGGACGCTGGCTCTTCCTTTAGGGCAGGTGCCAGGTTCGCTCCCGATGCGATTCGCGATAGATCCCGGCTACTGGGGTGCTATAACCCGGCTTTGGATGTTGACGTCTTTGAACACTGCACGGGAGTCGACTGCGGGGACGTTCCCGTCGTCCCTGGCGATGTTGAGGGTTCTCTCGATGCGATTGTCCAGTTCGTGACACCATTTCTAGAGAGGAGGACAGTTCCCGTATTCCTGGGTGGGGATCACGCGATTACTCTCGCGGAGCTGAGGGTAGTGGCGGCGCAGTATGGGCCAGTTGGGCTTGTGGACTTTGACGCTCACAGTGACACAATGGATGAGGACAATGGACGCAAGTTTACTCACGGAACCACATTCAAAAGGGCTGTTGAGGAAGGCCTATTAGACGTGTGCCACTCGATCCAGGTAGGAATACGGGGATCCGTCGAGTCAAGAGATGACGCACGGGGTGCGTTCGACTTGGGGTTGGATCTGGCAACTGCCGACGAGGCTAGGCAGAGAGGTATGCTTGCGACTGTCGCCAGGATTCGCGAGAGAGTTGCAGGTGCTCCCGTCTTTCTGTCGTTTGATATCGATTTCCTCGACCCTGCGTACGCTCCTGGCACGGGCGAGCCTGAGCCAGGGGGCTTCACAAGTGGAGAAGCTCTTGATTGCATCCGGGGATTGGCTGGCCTCAGATTTGTCGCGTTCGACGTGGTAGAGGTCTTGCCCGCAATGGATCCATCAGAGATAACATCCATCCTGGCCGCGAACGTCGTGTATGAGTTCTTGTGCCTGGTTGCCTTGGACAAGGCGGGGCCCTCATAGAAGAGGCCGCATGGATGGGTTGTCTCACCTCGTTTTCTGTAACCTATGAGCGAGCGACACTCGGAGTACAGGCTCCGGGAGAGCAGGAGGGAACATGAAAGGGGTAATTCGGATTTGCGCAACCATACCCCATGCTCAAGGGCTAGAACACTGGGGAGCGGTTCACGAGGAGATGATCGCCGAAGTCGCGCGCGACGGCGTTGAGGTGGTCATAGTCGACTTGCCCGACGTCCCGGTCACTTCGGTGTCGACTCGCCACGACGCCGATATCGTTGCAGCAGCCCACACACAGGCAGCTTTGCGGGCCGAGGAACAGGGTTTTGATGCGGTGGCTATGGGTTGCCTGATGGAACCAGGAGTTGCTGCTGCCAGGGAGATGTTGCGGATCCCCGTGATAGGAGAGGCCCAGGCGGCCATGCATATGGCAGCGATTGTGGCCCGCAAGTTTAGCTTTGTGGGGCCTGAGGCAGGAGTTAACCAAACGGAGCTTGACCACGCACGGCGATATGGCTTTGGTGAGCATCTGGCCTCCGTCAGAGGAGTGCAAGTGGCCTCACTTTCTTTTGCCGCTGAAGAGGAGGGTCTGGAAGAGCTCATGCTAGAGGCAGCAAGGCTGGCCATAGAGGAAGACGGTGCACGAGCCATCATAGGTTACGGAAGTCTACGTGTTATACGCGCGATGCGTGAAGGTCTGGCCGTGCCAGTCATCAACCCTGTCACGGCCGGTATTCTCGTCGCGGAAATCGTGGTCAGGGCTCAGCGGTGTTAGGGCACGGGGTATGCGGGCCTACTTGGGGGCCGACCTGCTGGGCTCGTGAGGGTGCCCTGTGGTGTAGGCCCCTGGCATCTTGCTTGTTGTCGACAGATGGTTCGGGCGAGATGTGTGCTGCTTGATTGGACTGGATTCGGAGGAGGTGTGGCGGATGCAACTGGCATCCCGGGTAGCGGCTGGAGGCCGAGAAGAAGACGGTGGGCGGGAGGCTGAGATCCGTGCACCTGGTATGCAGAATGAGCCTTCCGTGTCGATTGCGTTGCATGATGACAGATGATCCGGAACAGCCTCTGCGTCGCGGGCATCTTCGTGGCGACGAAGGGCATTCCCACGATCACTGGCAGGGACTCGGCAGGGTTCTATTCTTCGGTACCATTGGGTCAGGGTAGTGCCAGTCACTGGCCCTCTCTGCCTGTGAGGGAGGATTCGGCCGAAGTGCGTAGGGTGACCGAGAGCCAGTTTGAGCCGACCGTAATGTGTGCTCCGTGTAGTTCAAGCACGCTCAGGGCAGGGCATACTGAGACAGAGTGGAGCAGGAGGATGTAATGCGTACCTGTGCCTACTGGCAGCAGTTCGCGGAGGTCACAATCAGTCGACTTATGAGGCCCAGATGGGGAGATCCTTCGCTGATAGTGACCAATACTCGCAGCGACATGAACCTGGCTCGGGCGTGTCTGGAAGCGGCGTCGAGGGCCGGGGCGGATGCGCAACTGATTGTGAAAGCGCGTCTTGCCAGAGGTAGCGCCAGCAAGCTGGGACCTGTCATCGCCGACGCCATTCGCGGCAGCAAGTTGATCCTGGATCTGTGTGATGAGATTGATGCAGACCCGGCGACCATCGAAGCACGCGGCAGTGGCGCTCGTCTTCTTGTCACAAGCGTAGGGGGCGTTGAGGAGTACGTCATCCGTGCTCTCCTCGATGTTGACCACGACGCGATGATACACGATGCTCACCTAGTGGCAAGACTATGGAATCAAACCGACCACTGTCGTGTCACATCGCGACAAGGGACCGATTTGAGCTTCGACCTGATGCCGCGGAGGAGCATAGTCGGCGCCGGGGCCTTGTCCGAGGATGGGGAGGCGGACTTTTTCCCCGGTGCTCAGGTTTCGATAGCTCCTGTGGAGGAAACCATCAATGGAAGTATCGTGATAGATGCCAGCGACAGCGTACAGGGCATGGTTCGATCCCCCTACCGCTTCACGATGAGAAGCGGCGTGATTACTGCAGTTGATGGCGGTAAGGAAGCAACTGCGATGAGGAGTTGGCTGGAAAGCCGCGATGACAAGACGATCTACAGACTATGCCATTTTAGCGTTGGCCTGAACCCGCAGGCTCGCATCTCGGGCAACATGATTGAAGACGAGCGCGTGCTGGCTGCGGTGGATTTCGGATTCGGCTATCAGTCATCTGACTTTGGCGGCACTGTAGGGTCGAGTCCCTACCACATGGACGTAATGTTGGCTGCACCAACGATCTTTCTTGATGGAACTGAGATGAGTGGACGGGGCAGACTGAATCCTGAGCTCGGATTCCTGCAAGTGTGATCTAGGTATGCAGTCTCTCTCATACTGGAGCGCCTCATGCTGCCACGCTTCGGTTCGGTTTCCAAGCGCGATCTTCCGCACCAGTGGAGTGTGGTCGATTCGTATAGCAGGTGTCAGGGCTTGCTCATTGAATAGCGTGGTTGAGTGTCCCTTAGGCGCAAGCTTGCGCCGCGCTTGTGATCAGCGAGAGTGATGGTGACAAGGCGCAGCAATGCTGCGCCGACGTGTCCCACTTGGCTCCGACTCACTGGCAGTGCGCTCCCGGATGGTCAGAATGTCAGAGGAATGTGCGCTGACAGCCCGGAGTGAGAGGTTGGATTCCATCCTGTGTTGGGATGCGCCTTCTAGAACGACTGAGCCCAGTGTGTAGAGAGACCAAGGGATACTGGAAGCGGCCAGCAAATGAGAAGCTTCGGTCATGCGAGACCTGACTTGCCTGGCTCAGACACTTCTTGGACAGGTCAGAGGTGGGTTCAGGTGCAGGATGCCTCACACACTGGGCATATGCGCGGGTCTGACGGGTCTCGTGCCCATATTGTCGGAGGAATTCTCACAAACGTCTCGGCGTATGAACACGTCCAGCTTGCCTCAGAAATACGTGACTGGAGGAGATGAGCATGGAGATCATAGATGGACATTCACATATGTATCAGACGTATGCGCGTTCGGGAGAGCTCAAGAAAAGCGTCATGGAAGTCGAGGGCTTTGACATCGATTCACTGCTGAAATCGCTTGATGAGGTCGGGGTATCTCGATTCCAGACAATGCCACAGGAGATGACGCGCATACGTGGGCTGTGGCTAGGGTCGAACGAACTGTCAGCAGACATACAACGACACGCACCTGCGAGGATTGTATCGTTTGCCGGTGCAGAGCCTTTGGACGCACAAGGAGTTTTCAATAGGGCAAGACTAATCGAGATCGAGAAATCGGTGGCTGAGAGGGGTTTGAAGGGCCTGCTGCTGACCCCACCGTACGGACATTACTACTCCAATGACAGGAGGGTATATCCGTTTTATGAGAAGGCAGTCGAGCTGGACATCCCAATCTACTTCCACCATTCTCACAATTTCGGCTCTCCAAAGAACTGCCCTTTGAAATACGCTCGCGTCTGGCTTCTCGATGATCTAACGATCGATTTTCCTGAACTCAGATTCAATGTGGAACACATGGGCTACCCGTGGACGGAAGAACTCCTTGCCATTATGGCCCGCTCTCCCAATGTCTATACGGACATCGCCATGTTCGTTGAGCCATACGAGCGGTTCGGGGTGGGTAGACGTTTGTTGCTGGCTAGGAACCTCGGGATGGCGAGAGAGTATGGCGTTCTTAATCGAGTATTCTATGGGTCAGATTACGTTGGTGAAGACCCTGAGGAATACGTCATTCTACTGCGGCGAGAGCTCGAGTATTTGAAGGAAGGACTGAACGGGGACATGGAGAGAGTCGGCTACCCGCCTCTCGCGCCGCAAGAACTGCAGGGCCTGCTCTCAAAGAATGTGTTGAAGCTATGGAAGATAGGAGTGGCGGATCGGGTGTGAATCATTCGGGAGATTGGGGACGCGGAGGGGGCAGCCAGTGAAGCCACCCACCCCACAAGGGAGAGGAGTTCTTGGATGTACCTTCTTGCAGATAGTGCGAAGTGTTCAGGGTGTCGCGCGTGTCTCCTGGCCTGTGCCGTGTTCAACGCTGGTTCGCCCATCTGGGGCAAGCCCTCCCAGCGCCAAGACGGTTCCTACGGTGAGAACAACCCTAAGAAGGGCGCTCTGGCCATCGAAACCCAGTTCCCCGGGCCCGACATCTTCAAGGTGAGAACCTGCACCCAGTGCGGCGCTTGTGCAGAGGTCTGCCCGGCCGATTGCATCCCCCAGGATCAGAACGGTGTTTACTACATAGTCCAAGAGCAGTGCCTGGGCTGCGACTGCCTCAAGTGCGCTGAGGTGTGCCCTGAGGATGTTATCTTCACCCATGCTGACTATGAGGCCCCCTGGAAGTGCAACCTCTGCGGGCAGTGCGCAGCAGTTTGTGGGGTAGATGCGCTCTCGATCGTGAAGGCGTAATTCGAGTTATCGCTGGTGTGTGGGAGTGTCCTAGGAGGATGCGAACGATGAACGGCTACGCCGGTAGCATACTGCGAGTCAACCTGACTGATAAAACGGTGAGTAAGGAGCCTCTTGATCCAGAGGTGGCTGAGAAATTCCTTGGTGGGCGAGGTTTGGGGGCTTACATCCTCTACTCTGAGGTGCCCAAAGGCGCCGATCCGTTGGGGTCGCAGAACAAGTTGATCGCTTCCTCAGGACCTCTCTCCGGGCTGCTGGTGCCATCGGCATCCAAGATGGATTGGACCTGCAAATCTCCCCTCACAGGGGGCTACGCCTCGGCGAACGTGGGTGGGATGCAAACCGCCGAACTGAAGTACGCTGGTTATGATTCCATCGTCGTGGAGGGTGCCTCCGAGACGCCCGTTTACCTCTACATTGACGATGATGATGTCGAAGTACGTGATGCCACCCCGTACTGGGGTCAAGGTTGCATCACTGTCGAAAGGGCTCTCAAGGAAGAACTGGGGCAGGGGTTCCAGATCGCCACCATTGGACCGGCTGGCGAGAACCTAGTGAAGTATGCCTGCATCGCTCACGATTTTGGCCGCAGAGCGGGCCGTGGTGGGGTAGGCACCGTGATGGGGGCCAAGAAGCTGAAAGCGATTGCCGTGCGTGGGACAAAAGGAATACCGGTGGCTGATAGCAGGGAGTTCCACAGGAAAGCCCTGGAGATGTACAGGGCTATCAAGGCAAACGAACTGTTGGAAGGTTGGGTACGGTTTGGCACTGCTGCGACCAACGCATGGGCCAATGAGGTTGGGACCTTTCCGACGCGCAATTTCCAGTCGGGTGCTATCGAGGGCTACGAAGCTCTGAGCGCACAGGTGCAGTTGGACACGCTCTTCATCAGGAACAAAGCGTGCTTTGCCTGCCCGATGCCCTGTGGCAAGTATGGCTATAGCCGGAAACATGGAGTCTACGTGGAAGGGCCGGAGTATGAGACGGCGGCCCTTCTGGGTGGGAACGTTGGCCTGTTGGACATGGAGGATCTGGCCTATGCGAATCACCTCTGTGACGAGTTGGGATTGGACACGATCTCGACTGGAAACGCCATTGGCTTTGCCGCGGAGTGCTTCGAGAAAGGAATCATCGGGACACAAGAGACTGACTGCATAGATATTAGATGGGGAGACGCAGCCGCCATCTTCGCCATGATCGAGAAGATCGCCAACCGGGAAGGGATTGGGGATATCCTCGCGGAGGGTGTCCGACACGCTGCTACGCAATTCGGTGGCGATAGTGGGAACTTTGCGATGCAGATCAAAGGAATGGAGATCAGCGGGTACGAGTCGCGCGGGGGAGCGACGATGCTGCTAAGCTACATGACCTGCGATGTAGGGGGCCACCACAACCGATCTTGGGGTATTACCTACGATGTCCAGGTCGGTGGCAGCACAATCTCCGCTGACAAGGCAGCCAAGGTCATTGAACTCCAGCACAAGCGGCCCCTGTTCGACGCCTTGGGTGCGTGCCGCTTCCCTTGGGTGGAGATTGGATTCGATCTCGACCAGTATGCGCCGATCTTGAAGGCTGCTACAGGAGTAGATCGTACGACGGAAGATCTGCTGCGGGTTTCGGAACGGATTTGGAACCTGACTCGGTTGTATTGGTTCCGAGAGATAGAGGGCTTCGGCAGGAGATGGGACTTGCCGCCAGCGCGAACTTGGAGGGATCCTGTTTCCAGCGGTCCAACCGCAGGGAAACGCATCTCACGGGCAGACGTGGAGACACTCTTGGACATGTACTACGAGCAGCGAGGTTGGGACGAGAACGGCTTCCCAACCGCTGCGAAGCTAGCCCAGCTGGGGTTGACCGAGCTGGCTGGAAGGTAGGCAGGACACTCCATGGGTGAAGAATTGACGCGACGGAGATCCGGACCGAGCTACTTTCCCTTAGACTACAAGAGAGGTACGTCAGTGATGACGTACCTGCGCTTCTGGCGGGAGAGGTGCTGAGCACTGCTGAGGTTCTTGAGATTATGGACATCCGCCCTGGCTTGATGGTGAGTGTTCTTGCTAGTGGGAGGCAAGAGCTCGAGCATTGCGCTTTGGGCCAGGGTGACGTCGTGGAACCGCGATCACCGGTTCGTGGGCCCATGACTCTTGCAGATAGCTGCAGTTGACCCGTGGGTCCAGCATGCTTGACTGGATGAAAGTCCCTGCAGCGCCGTCTGCGCAGGGTTCTGGTGGGCGAGATATGGTATTCCGCTCACAGGGATTGCCGGCGTGGGTTTGGATCACTCAACGGTACAGGGAAAGGAGAACTCGTGGTGAGTAGAAGTGTCATTGGTTTCATCGGTCTGGGGGTCATGGGTAAGCCCATGGCCAAGAACCTGCTGGAGGCGGGTTACCCCCTGGTGGTGCATGACATCAGGCATGAGCCCGTGCGAGAGCTTGTGGCGCTGGGGTCTAAGGAAGCATCATCGGCGAAACAGATCGCTGAGTGCAGTCAGGTGATCATAACCGTGTTGCCCGACTCACCCGATATGGAACTGGTCGCGCTGGGACCAGGAGGCATTTTAGAAGGTGCAAGTGAGGGCAAGATATACGTTGACATGAGCACCATCGCGCCCAGCGTTGCGGTGAAGGTGGCAAAGGCGATGGCTGCAAAAGGCGTGCGCTGCCTTGACGCACCTGTGAGCGGTGGCGATGTCGGGGCGCAGGAGGGGAGCCTGTCCATCATGGTCGGCGGTGACGAGCAGTTGTTCAACGAACTGCTCCCTCTTCTCAGGGTGATGGGTACGACAATCGTGTTTTGTGGCCCAAGCGGAAGCGGGCAGACGGTGAAGGCCTGCAACCAGGCCCAGGTGGCCCTCAATCTGATAGGCATGTCGGAGGCTCTGGTCTTGGGAGCCAAGGCTGGAGTGGACCCGGCCGTCGTGTTGAAGGTCCTCAGTGGAGGTTTTGCTCAGTCGCGAGTCATGGACGTACGAGGCCCCAAGATCATCAAGCGCATCTTTGAGCCGGGTTTCAGAAGCAAGCTGCACTACAAGGATCTCAGCATAGTATGTGACACGGCACGTGACTATGGTGTCTCGCTGCCTGCATCAGCCCTGGCCCGCGAACTATTCGGCGCTATGCAAGCGCACGGATGGGGAGAGCTCGATCACTCTGCGGTGATCCGGGTAATCGAGCTGCTCGCCGACGCCGAGGTCGGTGCGGCAGAGGATTAGGCGCCGGCGCGGAGGCTGCCGAGGTGCGAAGACAGAGACGTCGAGGAGGCGAACTGTTGGATGGATACCATTGACCTTCGCAGCGACACAGTGACCTTGCCCACGTTGGCTATGAGGGAAGCCATGTACAGGGCCGAGTTGGGTGACGACGTCTTCGGCGAGGATCCCACAGTCAATCGGCTAGAGGAGATGGCAGCAGAACGGATGGGCATGGAGGCGGCTCTTTTCGTTGTCAGCGGCACCATGGCCAACCTGGTCTGCTTGCTCACGCACTGCGCGAGAGGGGATGAGTTTATTGCCGGCGATTTGTCACACATCTTCGTGCATGAGGTGGGGGGTTCGGCGGCCCTCGGCGGGCTTCACCCTCACACCATCCCCAATCTGCCTGACGGCACTCTTGATCTCGGCGATGTGGAGGCGGCTATTCGGGGCGACAACATCCACTTTCCCCGTACCAGGTTGATCTGCCTAGAGAACACCCACAACTCTTGCGGAGGGGTAGCTCTGCCGATCGAGTACACCGACTCGCTATGCGAACTGGCTCACCGCAGACAAGTCTCGGTTCACCTTGATGGGGCCCGCATTTTCAATGCGGCAATCGCGCTGGCAGTCGATGCTAGGCAGTTGACCAAGCACGTAGATTCCGTTTCCTTCTGCCTGTCCAAGGGATTGTCGTGTCCTGTTGGATCACTCGTGTGTGGCAGTGCTGACTTTGTCGCCGAAGCACGACGCAGCCGGAAGATGCTCGGCGGCGGCATGCGTCAGGCGGGCGTTATTGCTGCGGCCGGCATTGTGGCTCTGGAGGAGATGGCTGATCGCCTGATGGATGACCACGCCAACGCGCATCGGCTCGCCGAGGGGCTGGCCGAAGTACCTGGTCTTTCCATGGGCGAAGAGCGCGTGCAGACGAACCTTGTGTACTTCGATCTGGTTGATGATAGACTACAGCCCGATGCCTTTCTTGGTCGCTTGCAGGAAGCCGGGGTAATGATTCAATGGAGAGGCGGGCGCCGCTTCAGGGCCGTGACCCATTGGGGAATTGAGAGTAGGCACATAGATGTGGTTCTGGCCACGATACGGTCTGTTATGGAACGCAAATGAGGAGCCGTGCAATATGCCGAGACGATGTAGTCTACCGGATTGGAATATGTTAGAATGTATGACAAACCGCCGCAAGCAACGAGGGAAGGGGTCAAGGAAATGATCGCATTTCAGCCTTTCGTCATGGAACGGATGATGTCCAAGTGGGAGAACGTCGTGGAGTACAACCTGTCGGAGAGCGGCGTTCAGCCCCTTTCCGTCCGCGAACTCGTGGATGATCCTTCTATCCTCGAAACGCTGCTGGACAGCCCGCTGGTCTATCCCCAGACCAACGGGATCATCGAATTGCGGGAGCGGATCGCCGACCTCTACCCCGGCGCAACACCGGACAACGTGCTGGTGACCGTGGGGTGCATCGAGGCCAACTTCATTACTCTCCAGACCATGGTCTCCCCGGGCGAGGAGATCGCAGTGATGCTGCCCAACTACATGCAGATCTGGGGTGCTGCCCAGAATCTCGGCATAAGAGTCAGAACCTTTCACCTCCGAGAGGAATTGGGCTGGGCGCCCGATCTGGACGAGCTGAGCGACGCCGTCTCTGAGAAGACGAAACTCATCGCCGTCTGCAACCCGGCCAATCCAACTGGGCACATTCTGACTGAGGCGGAGATGGGAGCCATTGTGGCCGCGGCCGAGCGCGTGGGTGCCTGGCTGCTGGCCGACGAGGTCTACAGCGGGGCCGAGCGTCTCACCGACACCCAGACCCCCTCATTCTGGGGCCGGTACGACAAGGTGCTGGCCATGAACAGCCTGAGCAAGGCCTACGGCCTGCCGGGGCTACGGCTCGGCTGGGTGGTGGCGCCGGTGGACACTGTGAACGACATCTGGGCCCGTCACGAGTATGTCACCATCAGCGCCCCCATGCTCTCCAACAAGCTGGCGGCCATTGCGTTGTCGCCGGCGGTGCGGCCCCGACTACTGCAGCGAACGCGTGACTACATCCGCAGGGGCTACCCCATCCTGGACGCCTGGCTGGAGAGCCACGAGGGCACGTTCAGCCTGGTCCCGCCTGAGGCGGCAGCCATAGCCTACGTTCGCTACCACCTCGATCTGAACTCCACAGAGCTAGTGGAGCGGTTAATGCGAGAGAAGAGCGTGTACATTGTGCCCGGGGATCACTTTGGTATGGACCACTACCTTCGCATCAGCTTCGGTGTGTCCGAGGAATACCTCCGCAAGGGACTGGATCGCATCCACGAGTGGATCGTTGAGTTGCAGGGGTGAGTCGAAGACACCCCCAGCAGGAGAACAACATGCGAGCGGACGATGTAACGATGCGTGACATCTATCTGGCCAGGCGGAGGATCGCCCCGCTGGCCAAGAGAACCCCATTGGTTCCCTCGCCTTTGCTGAGTGAGCTGGTCGGCGCCTCTGTACATCTAAAGCTGGAGAACTTGCAGGAGACGGGTTCCTTCAAGATTCGGGGGGCTGCCAACAACATACTGAGCCTCTCGGA
>Ga0315274_10003240_pt1 | contig 24259 bp, 26 predicted proteins | sample YL17G02_20_MG_FD_203700 | JGI IMG/M metagenome (GOLD analysis project Ga0315274, IMG submission 203700) | Sediment microbial communities from Yellowstone Lake, YNP, Wyoming, USA - YL17G02_20 | ecosystem: Environmental > Aquatic > Freshwater > Lake > Sediment | place: USA: Wyoming | collected...
GATGTCTCGAAATCGGCAAATACAGTCCCATCTGTACGGGTGATGCGACACTGCGGATTCGACGCATCCGCCACGTCGAAAGCGCGGTCGGGGTGGGTGGTGCGGACGCCGACATTCCCGGTAGTGGCAAGATAGAAATATGGCGCAGACGAAACGTGCAACTCAAGCGTTAATCCGTCAATGACGGTTTTCTTGTACTGGTTCAGTGTCCTGTCATACGACACGATGAGTCCACGGCTGAGCGATGTACTATACGCCATCTCTATGGCTGGACCGCCGCTCTCGGTCGCATCTATCACGCCCCCCTTGGACCGGAACATTCCGCTCTCAAGTTGCAAGGTTCCCCTTCGGGCAAGGGTCATATTGGCAGACGGAACGCTGTTGGATATGGTGTAAAATACCATGTTTGCGTTCATCGCGGTAGCGGAGTCCACCACGACCGTGGATGCTATTAGCGCACCCCTCTTTTCCGCGTTGGATGTCCCCGTGCAACCGAAAGCAATGGCCCCCAGAGTGGTTCCGACCTCGGTAAGGCTATTGTTGATTGCTATCAACCCATATCGCCCTGTTCCCCCAAGCTGATACTTTGTGAAAGTTCCTCCGTCTCCCATCGCCGTCACCGTGTTGGTGCCGAGCGTCGCCAGATAGTTTTCGGTGTTGATTGACCAAATCGCGCTGTTGTCGCTCCGGTATCCGGCGAGCAGTCCGGCGGATTGGTCGTACCAAATACGCGCCGCACCCGTAAGTCCAGCCGCAATATCGCCTTGCCCCGCCGCGTCGGTGACGGTGCCGACATTTACATACTGAGTCACCTGCTCCGTGCCGGTGATGAGGAGGTTGGTCCCAGAGAACGTCATGTTCGCGGAGCCGGTGAGGAGGCCAGCTACACCGCCGTAGACTACATGAGTCGCTGTGATACCGGAGTCGGTGAGGTTGGCGAAGGTGGGGGATGCGCCAGTGTGGATATCCTGAGGGAGCGAAAGGGTAACATCCGTGGAGCCCCACAGAACGTCAGACCCGTTCGCCACGCTCACCTGATTCGAGGTGCCCAGAATGTCGGCAGTGTGAGTGTGGGAGTGGGCAGACGTGGCGAAGGCCGCCGCATGACTGCCGTCCAGCGTGTCGGCGTCGAGCCCGCTTCCCGGCCCCTGCGGGATGTCCGCCACCTGGAGGGTATCCCACGCTGGCGCCGCACTTAGCGCGCCGTCTCCGACCTGGCGGAGGAATTTGCGGGTCGTCGTGATGTTGCCTGCGAGCTTGTTCCACGCGGGAGTCGCGTCGCCGTACAGGAGATCGCCGAGCGTGGGAACGGAGGCGGCCACGAGAAGCTTATCGTTCGCCGCCGAATCCGCGTCGTGCCATCCGTCCGTCTTGGCGTAGAGTTCGCGCTGACCTGCCGGAGGAGCGGAAGGCTTCGCGCCCAGCTCGTACAGCCGCTTCACGCTCTGGAGTGAATCGTCAGGCACGCTTCACCTCCAGGGATTTCATGCACGCCTCCACCACGTTCTCGGGGAAGACGTGCCAGAAGTTATCAAGCGGGGTCGTGCTCTCGTAGGCGAACGAGCGCGAGTGAGTCGGGCCGAAGAGAACAACCTGGGGAGTCCCGACCGAGGCGGCGAGGTGGAAGCTCCCGCTGTCGTTTCCCACGTAAAGGTCGCACTCCGCGAGGATCGCCGCCGTCTGGCGGACGTGGAGGCCCTGGCAGAGCGGGCGGTCGGAGGAGAGCTTCGGAGTACGCTTCTCGCCGCCGCCGATTTCCACGACGGAGACGTCCCGGCCTTGGAAGAGCTTGACCGTCTCCTGGAACTTGGCGAGGGGCCACATCCGCTCCGTCACCATCGCGTGATAATCCATCGCCACGATGGGGCGCGAAAGTCCGCGCAGGGCCATCGGCCCGAATCCGCGCTCCCTGTCCGTGAGGAATATCTCCGGGCAGGTATTCAGGCATTTGAAGCCAAATTCCGCCGCCATCTGCGCCGGCATATTCCCGAGTTCGGGATACTTCTTGTGGTTCAGCTCGACCGTCCCGACAAGTTCCTCGACGCCCCATCCGACGTAGGGATTCCGTTCCCAGACGTAGGGGTGCCTGTGGCTGTCGACGGAGATCAATTCCTCCGGCCACTTGCGCTTGAACTCGCGCACGAAGGCCGTCACCGCCAGGTGATCGCCCAGGCCGTTCGCCTTGACCAGAATCCTCATCTCACCGTCACCTGATCCACGCCATCACGCGGCGCCCGTATTTCTCCACGAGGTGGCACTTGCTCTCGAAGGCCAGTCGCCCCAGTTCGGGGCGCTCCCGGTAGCCGGAAAGGAAGCTCTCGTGGTTCACGACCACGCGCTGATAGATAGTCACGCGGTATCCCGAGTCGATTGACCGGATCGCGTAATCGGTGTCGTCGTATCCGTAGCCGGTGAATCCCTCATCGAACGGCCCCACCTTTCGGTAGAGGTCCATCGGCAGGAGCGCCGCGACGAGAGTGAAGTCCGCGGGCTGGATGTCCGTCATCTCCCACGGAGCACCGGCGGCAAATATCTGGTGGCCCAGCACGTCCCCCTTGAGCGCGGGGGCGAGGATGCAGCGGTCTCCCATGTCGGCCGAGATGCGTACCATCTCGTCGATCCCGAGCGGAGTCATCAGGAAAGCGTCGTCCTCGACCAGGAAGGCATACGGGGTTTTGACCTGGGCGAGGCCGAGATTCCACGCGCGCGACATGATGAAGCGCCCCGGGTTCATCGCCACCGCCTCGGCGCCGAGGTCTTTTGCCTCCGCCGCCGTCGCCTCGTTCCCCGCGACCACGATCGCCCGGAGGCGTCCGTAGTGGGCATCGCGGATGGATTTCCAGCTCCGGCGCAGCCGCTGGGGCCGATAGGCGGGAGTCACGACGGTCCAGTCCTCGACGTTCACGGGGTTCGCCGCCATCAGACGTTCCCCCTTCCGGAGACATAGGCGAGGGCGAGATCCCCGACCTCGACGTACTGGCCCACCTCATCGCTCGCCCAGGCGATCTCCATGGTCACGAGGTCCCCGGGGACGTAGGTTTCCGCCGGGGTAAGTTGTTTAAGCGTCCAGGTATTCGCGAGCGCGGGCAGGATCGAGACTCCGTTGACGCCGGAGTCGGCCGCCCCGTTCTTGAGCAGGGTCGCCGTGAGCGTCGGCCCGGAGATGTCGTTCGCACGGATGATGAGTGCGACCGCGTTCGCGGGGAAGCTGCCGAAGTCGTAAGGGATGCGGATACGCCGGCGGAGGTACGACGAGAGCGCCCCGCCCAGGACGGAAGAGACACGGGGGATCGCGCGCGAAGAGACAGCGTCCCATTCCGCGCTGTACTGGTGCCCGCCGCTCTGGAAGAAATCCCACGGTTCGTCGAGAGAGGCGTAGTGGAGGAAGCCCTGGAAGCCGTTCGACGCGATCTCTGCCCCCGTATCGAGGAATTTCCAGTATCCCCCGGCGTATTCCCACCGCAGGACGTTACGGAGAGAATCCATATCAATCGAACGTGACCATCGTTCTTTTTTCCCAAACCTCTACGTTGGCGTCATAGGTTGGGTCGAGCACCCTGTCATCGCAACGGCGCTCGATCCAGAGCATATAGATGCATTCCTCTTCCGGGAACCCCGTGAAATAAGCAGTAACCCGGTCCCACGCAGAATCCTCTCCGTAGGCTGTAGTCGAGTCCAGCACGATCGCCCTTCCGAATATTTGATCGTTCTCTTGCGGTGTATCTCCCAGGTAACACATGATCTTGAGGTCAAGAGTTACTCTTTCCCCGGACTCGATCTGATCACTAACCTTGAGCATCTCCTCAACGCAGATATTTCTGTATCCGGCTGGTTTGGTCCCAGTCTCAACGGAGCAGGGATTGATTTCCACCCCGGGGTCATAAGGGTAGACATTGAATCTCTGGCTCATCGCCGGGCTATTCGCTACTGCGGTGCCCTGCTGGGTTTGCGTTGATCCCGCGTTTTCATAGATCGGCACCGCCTTCCCATCAAGAATAACATGGGTGCGCGGATCATAGGTCGGCGTATTCGGATAAGTGTTCTTTGTCGGGTCCGCGGGTTTCCCATCCGGATTGGCCTCTCCTCCTGGGGTGGCGGTGGGGGGCCTGTCCCCGTGCCCTTGAGTCGGAGTTCCGGACCCGCTTCCTCCTCCGCTCTGCGGTTTCGGGGGAGGGGGATTAAGCGGTTTTTTGTCGTACTTCGGGCCGTCGTCTCCGCCGGGGCGGGGGACCTTGACGTGGCCGCGCCACTGTTTCGCGGCGAGCCGCGGGATCTTATCGTGATTCGAGAGGAGGTCGTTCGCGGCATCCATCCCCAGCGAGGGGGCGTCTTTGGACGAGACGTAGAAGTGGACCTCGCGCGCCTCGTCGGTATAGACGTCCTTCGTCTTCTCCGGCTCGTGGAAGAACTGCGCGAGCCCCGCCTGGGTGAAGAAGTGGACGTCCCCCCGGAGGGCGGCCTCAGTCTTCTTTGTCGGCCTCGAGAGCGTCCCCTGGGCGGCGCCGACGAGGGCGATGATGTGCTGGAGCTGTCCGATCGCCGTCCCCTGCGTGAGGAAGCCCGCGTTCCCCGCCATGTTGATCGCGAGGGCCGCGCGCTTCTTCTCCGGCTTCCCGTTCGCGTACAGCATCGTCAGGAAGCCCGCTCCGTTGAAGGCCAGCTCGTTGTCGTCGACCTTGGTCCCGAGGTCCACGAGCCAGGTCATGTCGGAGAGCCAGGCCCAGGACTGCGCCTTCTCGTGTTGGTCGAGGACCATCGTCGAGCGGCACTCGCGCTCCCGCGCGTAGTTCGAGTGGTCGCTGATGAATCTGAGGGCCCAGACGCAATCCTTCCCGCGCCCGTTCTCCTCATGTAGTCGGGGGACCCAGTTGTCGGGCTCGAAGAGGCGGAGGGTCACGACGGGCGCATTCTTTCCGCGATCCGGCTGGAGGGCGTCCGCGAACTTCGCCCGGTGGGCCTTCTCGTCGTAATCCGCGATCGCCTGCGCGCGCGAGGCCAGCTCGGCCCCGAGTTTCTTGATCCGGTCGTTAGTGACCGGGGATTCCGAGAGATCCCAGAAGGTGAGGGCCTCGACGGTGGGGTTATAGACCTGCCCGTCCCCGGGGTCCCCGCCGCCAAAAGGAGAAGCCATCGCTATCGTCCCGCTACGGGAGGTCCACCACGTCATCAATCATGAAATCAACGGAACGGGAATCTGTGGGGGGCGTCCCGGCCACGTAGCCCGCGGCCCACCAGCGGATCTCGCCCGGCCATGTCCCGGGGCAGTTGCACGTCTGGGCCGCCGTGAGCGCGAACTCGTACTCCCCGTTTAGCCCGTCCGTGACGGAGGCGTCGACGTCGAACCAGGCCCGGGAATCCGGGAGCTCCACGTCCTGCTTCACGATCAGCTTGATGTCGTAGGCGCTGATGTCCAGGACCGCCTCGGGATCCGCCTCGTTCCGCGCATCCTTCATCACGCGCTTGATCGTCGGCGCCGAGTTGTACCGGACCTTGATCGTCTCGTCGGACATCAGGATTCCCTTTCAGTCTGGAGGGCCTCGCGAAGATCCGCCTTGTCCGTCCGCCGGGGGGCCCGGGCCATCGGCGCGAGGAGGGGCATCCGGGCGCCCGGGGCGTTCACGGAGACGTGAGTCTGCCCCACGTCGCCGTCCCAGTCGTGCTGAACGGAGCAGATCCCGGCGTCGAGGACGCACTTCCGGAGGCCGTGGAGCTCCATGACCCAGCCGGGGACGATCGCGGGCCCGGCGAGCATCGCGGCCGCCTTGCCCTTCGCCTCCGAGTAACAGGCGTTGTAGTTCACGGGGTTCCCGTTCTCCTGGAGGTACTCCCTGGATTCCATCCGGACCATGTGGGCCTTGATCGGGCTGGAACGGTGACAGCCTCCGAAGGTCGGTTTCGCGTCCGAGGTCGGGTCCCCGCCGTCGTCGGCGAAGAATAGGAAGTTCGTGAAGGCCCCGGCCCAGGAGCCCTTGATCTCGTGGCCGAACGTGACCACGACGGCGCCGTTCGCGATGACGTGGACCGAGTCGCCGTTGAAGAAAAAGGGCTTGTCGATCGTCACGAGGGGAACCGAGGATTCGATCAGCCCGGTTTTAGGGTCCTTGACCCACGCCTTCTTCGTGGCACACTGGCCGGTGTTGAAACGGGCGAGGAGAGAACCGTTTTTCTCGTAGTTGGCCTTCATCTCCCCCATCTTGTTCCTGATATCCAAGATAGCTTTTTCTTGGGATTCGATCTCCTTGTCGAGATGCTGGATCATGGAATCGTACCGAGCCTTCGCCTCCTTCGCGGCCGCGCTTTCGGTGATAGCCTTTTTCCTCATGTCCTCGGCCATGACCTGGCCGAAACGCTTTACGGCGGCCTTGTAATCAAAGGCGGGAGTCGTTTCACCGGGTTCCACGCCGAACTTGGCGAGCTTCGCGTTGTCGAGAGATTTCTCTAATTCTTTATTTGCCTTGTTCAGCTCGTCGTAGGTGTCCTTGTTCTTCTTTTCGTATTCATATTTCAGAATTTCGAGCTGATCTTTCACCCCGACGGCGCGGGCCATAAGGGCCTCGTGTTCTCTCTCGAATTCCTTCCATGTCCTGAAGAACTTCTCCCCAACGAAGTTAGCGCGAACGACCGGAGGGAGGAGAACGAAGTCGTCAACGTCCCCCTTAGACTCCTTGTCCTCCGGGTGCTTCTTCGTGAATTCCCCCTGAAGCTCCTGGAGATACCACGCGGAATCAACCATCGGAAGCCAGGGGACAAGCTCGATCACCGGATCGTCGGTGAGGCGGCCCGTCCCGATCACCTTCCCCGCCGGGGAGATCATGAATGTCGGGAGATAGTACCGATAGGCCATCTTGAGGGCGTCTCTCCTCCCGTTGTGAGACATGGCGGATTCGTGCGTTGAGGGAACGGGCGGAACGTCCGCGTACTGGCGCGGACCGCCAACGAAGACGTGACGGTTCAGCTCCGACAGGGAATAACCCCAGGCCGCGCAGCGGTTTTCCAGTGTGTACCAGTTGCCGTCCTCGGGATCCTGGATGACCGGGACACAGTGGGCGCTCTCCCTCTGGACGCGCTTCCCGCCAAGAACGCAGACCGCCGAGGGTCTCTTGGTCGGCGTCGACGTAAGCCGCTCGTATTGCATCTCGCCGGGGGAAACGCTCTCGGGCTTTCGGGGGGCCGTTGCGAGCGTCTGCTTCCCGATCCGATTCGAGAACTTGAGATTGACGGCGTATTTCCCGTCGGGCTGCATCTGGGCCTTGAGCCCGAAGCGTTCCAGGAACTTTTCGAGGTGCTGAAGCGCGGGTTCCCCCTGGCCCTCGATCCCCTGCGGCGAGTCGAACTGCATGACATTCACGTCGCACTCGCCCGCAATCGGCGGGGACCCGGGGAGTTGGGAGAAGAGGAATTCGAGGACGTCCATGAAGGGCCAGGGATTCTGATCCTCCTTCAGGGTGTCGTAGTCCCATGCCCCGTTCTTTTTCCGGCAGTTGATCCGGCAGAGGAGGCCACCCTGATCGTAATACTGCCGGATGTCGGTGAGCGGGACACGGACCAGGCCCTCGCGATGCTCCAGGATCGTCGCGAGGTCGCGCGTCGTTTCCTCGGTCCCGACGTCCACGTAGACGTCCGAATACTTGATCTCGCGGACCGTCTTCCCGGACTTGTCGTCTACCGTGCGGAGGATGAGGTCCCCAGAGAGGTTGAGGCCCTCGGATGGGTTCGGCATGGGACCCCGGTCCGCCGTCGTGGACGCAGACTTCTTGAATCGCTCCCAGGTCCGGATGTCCACGCAGCCGTCATGCTCGACGCCTCCGACGGCTTCCCAGGGGATCGATCGGCCCTTGATCTCGATCTGACCCATGTCCTCAAGCGGAATCTCGACCACCCCGTGCTCGGGTTGCAGGCCGTCCGAACGCCGGTAGGCCCCCCGGACGCACTTGTACCCCTGGTAGACGATCTCGCAACGAAGGACCGTCACGGATTCACCTTGCCTTCCGCCGGGACCAGGGCTATAGTTCCCTTGGAGGTTCTATGGATACTGCACAGAGGGAGCGATGGAGGGGGAAGGGATTCGGCCCGTCCTTCTGGTTCGTCCTCGCCTTCCTGGCAATCGCCCTCTTTGCGGTCACGACCTACGGGCTCGTCCAGTATCAGCGCAGGAATTCGGAGGCTCGCGCAAATGTCGAGAGGGCCCGGCAGAGGGTCGAGGAAATAAAACAACGCCGCGAGGACGAGGAACGCGAACGCCAGGCCCGCCTTGAAAAAGCTCTGGAGGAATCCAAAGAAAAGGCGCACCGAGATTTTGAGGCCTGGTACATGGAGAGAATCCGGGCTATTAACGAGCCGAAGTAGACTCATCCGCTCACCGCCCCGTCCCCGGGCGCGCTCCCCAGGCTGATGAGGTTGTGGTTGTCCGAATGCTTCGACGACGGCTCCCCCTGGGTTGACTTCCAGACCTCGTGATAGTCCAGCCGGTACTCCCCATTCCTCGGATCGCCGTTGATGACCGGGCCCTCTCCCCGGCGCTCCATGTCCGGGCAGCGCCGCATGGTCTCCGATTCGGTGAAGTGCTCCCCGGGCGGTTGCATCGCGGGATCGTAGCTGATGATCGTCCCCTCGACCTCGGCGATGGAGGCGGATCGTTGCTTCGCGTACAGGACGGGGTCCGCGTTCCCGGCCGACGGGCGGTCGATGAATCCCTTCCCGGGCTTCCAGGTGACGCGGCAGACCCAGGACTTCACTCCCTTGGTATCGGCCTCCCAGATCCAGACCCCGGTCGCCCGCTTGTCCTGGGGGAACTTCTCCGTATCTTCGATCGTGTACTTCTCGGCCGGCCGGAAGCCCATGACGGCGCTCAAGGCGCTCGCGACGGAGGTTGATTTCGCCGTGGCCTTCCAGACCTTCCGGACGACGCTCCCGTTCTTCTTTGTGACCGAGAGAGAGGTCTGGAATTCGTAGAGCGTCTCGCCGCCTCCGCTCGCATTGCCCTTGCCCTTAAAGGCGATCGTGAAGGCGTAGCGCCAGTGGCCTTTCCCGCTCCCGCCCTCCTCGCGCCCGAGCGAGCGGAATTCGGTGACGTAGGGGCCGTCGAATCCGTCCTCGGGCTTGAGGTCGAAGCGCGTCGTTCCGTCCTGCTTGATCTGAACGCGGACGGCGAGCGTCTGCTCGGTGACGAGTTCCGAGTACGTCACGAGGTTCGCGCCGACGGTGGCGGGCGTGGGATCGACGAGAATGCCCTCGACGTCGAAGAGGTAATCGACGCTCTCAATGTCGCCGTTCTCGTTGGTATTGGCCTTGAAGGCGCTGTCGAAGCGCATATTCGCGTCGATAGTCCTGGCGGCCGCGCCTTCGTCGATGATTACGCTCCAGCCCATGTTATTGAGGCTCCATCAAGCTCCGGATGCGTTCCTGATACCAATTCTGGAAGAATTCCCGGGACTCGACCTTCGAGATCGCGTTGTATTCCTCCATACGCTTGGCTTTCTCCTCCACCTCCCTCTCCCGCCTCTCCAGGATCTCCTCGACCCTGCGACGATTGAGGATGACCTCGGCCTGCGCCTTCTCGATCCGCTCGTTAAGCCGCTTCACGGCATGGGCGAGTTCCTGGACCGTTGCCAGCGTCGCAAAGACAACCGCGCCCGGGGGGCCTCCGATCATGGCCCCCGTGACCGCCGCCGTCCCGATGTGCGCGATCGGCTGCGCGGCCTCGGGAATGCCGAACTCCGAGACGATCATCCCGACGCCGAACGCGATCCCTGTCTTGATCCCCGTCTTCGTGAGGCGGTGCTCGATCCGGCTCGTTACCCGCTCCAGGTTCGTCGCCTGCGTCTCGGCAATCTTGAGGCTGGACTGGAGGCGCGCGACGGCCTGGCGGATCCCCGCCGTCTTCTGGTCCACCTGGAGAACCTTCGCGTCCACCTGGGCGAGCTGGCCCCCGACGGCGCTCAGGTCGACGCTCAGTCCTGCGCGGATCTCTTCGCCCATGGTCTTACGCCACCTTCTCCTCGGGCTTTGGGGTCTCCACGCGCCGGGCCTGGAGCTTCACGATCGCCTCGCGCGCGAAGTCCTCGAGGATGGCGCCGTCGAGCCCCGCGATCGCCTGGGCGAGCGGCCCCACGGGCTCGAAGAAGTTCGCGATCCCCCGGGCCACCTGGACGAGGGTCCACTCGGACTTCTCGTACTCCGCGAGGAGCGTGTTGAGCCGCGAGCAGGCCCCCGCGTAGTCGACGGCCCCGCTCTCGAACCGCCGGCGGGCCAGGAGGAGAACGGAGAAGACCCCGTTCGCGCGCGTGAGGGCCTCCACGAAGCCGTCGAACTGGGCCCCGTCGACCCCCCGGTAGGTGAAGAACGTCTCGCCGAACCGTACCCCGGGCGTCTCGCCCCCGTCGATCCAGGCCCAGGGCGCCTTCTTCTCGTCCATGCCCGTCTCCTTTCGTGACCCGCTTCTACACGGTGATCGCGTCCGCCAGGCTGTCGGTGAAGAGGTTCGAGCCCGACTCGGGGAGGCTCGCCCGCCTCATGTGGGAGAGCTTCGTGGCGAACTTGCCCGCCTCGTTGTTCGTGAGCGCGACCGTAAAGCGATCTCCGAGGCGCGGGGTCAGGATGTCGAACGTGATGTCGTTGTCCTCGTCATCGACATGATCGAGTAGCGCGTGGGCGGCCGCCTTGTCGAACGTGGCCTGGAAGCGCGTCCCGTTCTTCATGGTCTTGTCGATCGCGGAGGTGCTGGATGTCCCGCTGATGGTCGAGTCGCTGCCGACTTTCGTCGTGCGGTCGGAATTGTTGTACCACTCGATGAGCCAGACGTTGGCGGCCCGGCGGACGACCCGGACGCAGAGGACGCCGCCGTTCATGTCACCTTCCTTCGGGGTCGAGATCGTGGTGGCGGCGGCGACGAAGATCACTCCGGTATCCCCGCTCTTCGTGGGGGCCGCCAGACCCGGGCGCGTGAGGATCGTCGTGAGACCCGTCGGGCCGTCCTCGTGGGACTTCTCGCACGTCAGATCGTTGTCCGCCTCGATGATCCTCGTCCCGTCCGGGAGGGGCAGGGGAAGCTCGATCGCGAGCTTGAGCTTCGGGGCCGTCACGTCCTCGGAGACGACGGTGATGACGAGCGTCCCCTGGAGGGTATGGCTGATCCCCGCCATGGAGGTCTTCGCGAGGGTCCCGCGGTTGCCGCTCTTGGCCGTGAGGGACCCGCAGGCGATGACGTTCGGGGTGACGTAATAGGAGTCCGCGACCATCTCCCGCCGCAGGGCGCCCCAGATGCCGTTCCGGGCGATGATGGAGATCGCGCCGTCGATGTCCTCGTAGTCGTAGTCGATGGCCCCGCCGGCGGCCTTCTCGTCCGAGGCGGACAGGTCCGCCTTCAGGAGCCCGAAGAAGCCCGCGTCGCTCTCGACCCCGCTACGCCAGGCCTGCCACTCGCTGGCGATCTTGGCGGCGAGGGTGTTCTGGAGGTAACCCGCGAGCGTCGTGTAGACGTTCTTCTCCTCGGTGTCGGACAGCCCGAAGCCGTTCGTCTTCGAGAGGATCCGCGCGTAGTGGGTCGAGCTCGAGGCGAGGGCGGCGTGCTCGTAGAACTTCTTGAGCGAGTCGCTCACGATGAGCAGGGTCCCGAGCTGGGTCGGGAAGGAAGCGTATGCAAGGCCCACGGGGAACCTCCTATTAAGCGAGTCCGATCGTCACGAAATCACTTCCCACTTCCGTCGCGATTCCCTTCGCGCGGAAGACGCTGTATTCCTGGCCCGACTGCCCGGGCGGATCGATCTTGAGGAGCACCCCGTAGAGGTTGATCGTGAGGACCGTCCCGTCCTCGGCCGTGGACGTGATCCGGTAGCGGCTCGGCGTCCCTGCCCGGACCGGGTCGAAGATCGCCCAGCTCTCATCCGAGTAGTCCGCGAGGAACTCGATCTCGGCCTTGAGGGCGCCGGCCTTGTAGACGCTGAACATCCCCGATCCCTGATCCCAGAATTTCCCGAGGCCCTGGTCGAGCCCCACCCGGAGCGCACGGAAACGGAGGGAGACGTTCGCGCCGGCGGGGTCCCGGACGAGCGTCGTATTCGCGGTCGGAAAGATGCTCTTGTCGGAGGGCTGCATGGGCGCTACGGGGAACGTGATCCCGCCGGCGTTCTGGGCCTGCACGAGCACCTTCCGGCCCGCGTAGGCCGCCCGGATGGCGAGGTACTTCTGGCGCCCGCCGAGCCACTCCAGGGAGAGCCGGGGAATCCAGGCGTCCTGGATCCGGACGAGCCGGCGCGTAACGGTCCCGGCCCCGAAGCGGTCCTCCACGTGCGCGAGGGTGAGCCAGCGGGTGGCGGAGATCCCCGTCGCGAGCGTAAAGGCCCCGGCGGCGTAGGCCCCGAAGTTGCTCTGGAGGAGCCACTTCAGGGCTGCCTCGGTGCCCTTCACGATGAGGGTCCCCTCGGGCTCGTCCTCGCCAAGATACCGCGCGTCGTCCTTGGGGCCGTAGTCGGCGTCCATGTACGCGTCGACCTGGACGTCCGGGCCGGCCCAGATCGCTGTCTCTTCGGTCCAGAGCCGGGTCGCTCCCGCTGCCGTAAGATCGGCGGCCGGTGTTCCCATGGCGGACTGGAAGATGGCGTATAACGCCGCAGCTCGACCGGCCCGGACGTTGGTCGGGACTACCAAGTTAAGACCACCTCCTCGCTTCCACCTGGAGGGAGAGGACCGTCTTGTAGACCATCTGGGGCCCGGAGGTCCCGTTGATCTCATCGGGCCCGTGGGAGTCGATCTGGACCGTCTCGGGGGTGTAGAGCTGCCGCTGGCTGGAGATCGCGAAGATCGTCGCGGCCCCCGTGAGGGCGTCGCGCACGGCCTCGGCCTTGACCCGCGCCTCCTTGGACCAGTCGGCGTTCCCCGTCCGGAGGGACCAGTAGATGATCTCGATCGTGTACCGCTCCATGATTTCGCCGGAGGCGGGGCCCTCGAACTCCTCGACGCCGCGGAGGTCCACGAAGAAGAGGTTCATCGAGCCCGAGGTGATGTAGCTTCCGTTCTCGACCAGCTCGACGTCGTCCTCGAGGGTCTTGTAGCCGTTGACGATGGACCCCTGGCCGGAGAGGGCGGTCGCCACCGCCGCGATCGCCGCGTCCAGGGTCGGAGTCGTCGCCATGTCAAACCGCCTTCGTCGCGAAAGGGTTCGTCCGGTCCGCGCGCGCGAGGACGTGGATCACGAGGGAGCCCGTGACCGCCTCCTGATTCACTTCCGTCTCGTGCGTCCTCTCCTCGGCGACCCAGGTCCTCCGCGCCAGGTTCGCCGCGCCGTTGTTCCAGTAAGGGTTCGCGTACACGAGCTTCTTCACGTCGGCCATGAGGATCGCGAGCAGCGCGTAGGTGGTCGCCACGCAGATGAACTGGACCTCGATCAGGAGTTCCTCGGCCGCCCGAAGGTGCCAGCGGTTGTTCGTCCCGTTGTGGCGGACGACTACCGCGGGGCATCCGGCCGACCGAACGTCGGCGGGGGCCTCCGGAGGCCGGAAGATGTTCGCGGCGAGGACGGTCTCCTGGTAGCCTCCGCCGATCGTAATCCCCGCGAGCTTCGTCTCGATGAGGTCGAGAATCTGTTCCGTGAGCGGGGCCGTCATCCTACCACCGCCACTTTCTGGGCTTCGGCGCCCGGTGCTCGACGATGGTCTTCCAGGTTCCGAGCTTCGGCGGCTTGTACTTGGCGGCGCGCGCGGCGTCCATGATCTTCCGGCCCTTGGCCCAGTCGATCTTCCCGGCGTCCGACTCGCCCGCACGGGGCTTCATCGCAGCCGACTTGGCCGCGAACTGCTCCATCGTGGCCTTCTGCCACCGAGCCTTCCCCTGGAGGTTCTTCTGCCCGAAGCGCGTCTTCGGGTCAAACCGCTCCTTCGCCCACGAGGCCTCCCTGGCGGTGTCGGCCGCGGAGAGTCCGCCGATTTCCTCGAGGGCGACTCCGGCAATCGCCGCGGCGGCCCCGACGGACTGGCTGGCCTGGGACGCCACGAACCGGAGAGCCATCCGGAGCTCGTCGACCGTGAGCTTGCATTCCTCGATGAAGACTCGGCGGAACCCGAGCTTCCCGCTCGCCTCGTGCTGGGCGGCGTAGTAGGCGATATTCCCGCCGATCGAGGCCCGGAGGGCGGATTCCCCGGGGCCCGCCCAGACCTTGTACATGAGGGACCGCTGGAGGCGGCCGCTCTTGCGGTAGACGCCGGGAGGACCGGAGAGGCGCTCGCGCATCATGCGGGACCGGAAGCGCCGGCCTCCGCCGAGGAGGACGCGCCGCGTGACGGCGGCGACCTCCCGCTGGAAGGCCGCGAGCTGCGGGGCCACCGAACTCGTGTAGACCGACATCCGTCTCCCTCTTTTCGTCTCCTTCCGGGTCCCCTTCGGGGGCCCGGGAGGAGGCCCCCGGGTTTCCCCGGGGGCCCCCGAGAGAGGCGAAGGCGGATGCTCTAGGCGTCGATCTTCAAGAGATGGCCGAGGGCGCTGTCGAGCACCTTCTCGTCCGCGTCATACCGGGCCCGGAGCACGTCGGACCGGACCTGCTCCTCGCGGTAGCTCTCGACGACCAGGTCCTCCGCGTTTTCGGGGGTCCAGATGTAGGACCGCGCGACGGACGGCTCGTCGATGGGAGCGCCGGGCTTGCAAAGGCGGCAGATCATCGCGTAGTCGTCGACCCAGATGTCGGACAGGCTCGCGGCGATGCCTTCGTTCGCGGTGTTCTTCACGCCGCCGGCGACGATGATCTGCTCCAGACCGAAGATCGCCGCGAGGTTCTGGGCGACGGCCGCTTCGGAGAGGAAGGAGATCCCCGGGAACCGGGACTTGATCTCCGTGTTCGCCAGGAGGTTGTTGTACATCACCCGGCCGATGATCATCGCGTTCGCGCGCATCCCCGTGCCGGAACGGACCTTCTCCTTCGCGGCGGCCACGGGGGCGATGACGGCGCTCGAGGCGGCGTCCCAGGGGGCGGACGAGACGTCCGTGGTGAGGGCCGCGCCGGTCCAGGTCGAGGTGTTGAAGATCAGGGCGGCCACCCGGATCTCCCGGGCGATCTTCAAGCGCCGGATCACCTGGCGGAGGGTGGCGGACTCCATGTCGAAGTCGCTCGCGTAGAACTTCCGCTTCCGGTCGTCCACCACGCCTTCGAGGCCGTACTCCTTCGTGGCGAAGGTCTTGTCCTCCGCACCGATGTCCACGCGCTGGTAGGCGGCGCCCGAGGCCCGCTTGGTGTCGGCCGTCATGAGGGCCGTCTCCCGCGTGATGCAGGAGTGGGAGCCCTCGCTCACGGGGGTCGGCCGCTTGGGGCAGACCTGGTCCGCGATGAAGGACGCGAATTCGGGGTCTTCCTGGAACTCCTCGTAGGCGGCCCCGAGGTCCGGCCTCGGCGTCGCGTAGGTTCCGCTGTAGTTCACGGCCATGGCTTTTTTCTCCTTGACACTCTTGTTTCAGGCGCGCCTAACGGCGGGCGCGCGGCGCCTCACGATCCGCCCCGGCTTACTGCCGGTGGAGGATGACGATGAAGTCCTCCAGGTAGACCTCGTTGTCCGCGTGGGCCACGCTCCACGTCGCCTTGAGGGCGATCGCCACGTCGCCCGAGAGGTCCTCGGCCGCGTCGTCCTTGCGGAAGGGCTTCGCCGTGACCGTGCCCTCGACGCCGTTCGCCACGAGGCCCGAGGCGCTGATGTGCCCGCCCGCGCCGGCGATCCGGACGGTGATCCAGGCGTGGATGAAGACGATGTCGGCGTCCGCCGCGTCCACGGCGGGGGTCGCCACGATCTCCTCGGTCCCGAGGTAGGCCTTCACCGTCAGGGTGTCGGTGCTGTTGTTGTCCAGCACGTAGGCCCGGGCGATGACCTCGATCACGTCGCCCGCCTTGAGCTTGGCGCCGTCGATGGTCTTCGAGCCGGTCGAGAACGCCGTCTCAACCGTGGTGTTTTCCACTTCCGTCGAATCGGCGATGGAGGCCAGGACGAGGCCGCCCCTGTCCTGCTCGGGGACGACCTCGATGACGGCGAGGTTCGCGCTTCCGGCCTGGAGGGCGATCCCGAGGGCCGGCCCGTCGGTCGTGTGGACGTCGTTGACCTTGCCGTCGTCGGCCCCGTAGAGGGTGTCGCCGATGTCGACGGCGGCCGAGCACACCATCTTGCGGGTGCCCGGGGCGCTCCAGAGCCTCACTGCCACCGGGTCGTCGTGCGCGGCGATCGCTTCGGTGGTGCCGATCCCGACGTCGTCGGCGTCGGCGTAGACGACCTCCTGGCTGCTGTCCAGCTTCACCCGGGCGTAGGCGATGAGCGCCTCCCCGGCCGTGAAGGTCCGGATTCCGCTCGTGTTTTCCTGCATCTGTGTTTCTCCTTGTCCTTCGTTTCCGTTTCGATCACATCCCGGCCGCGACGCGCGGCCCGGAGAGGGCTACTTCATCCCGAGGGCCTTCTTCCTCGCGTGGTGCTCGGGGCCCCGGGCGATCTGCTCCTGGACGAAGGCCTCGTGGAGCTTCGGCTGGGTCCGCGCGATGAACGACATCGCGACGACCATGCTGCACTTCTTCTCCGCGGCGTAGGCCCGGGAGGTCTCCATGAAGTCCGCCGAGCTGGGGCCGGCCTCTCCGGCCTGGGGGACCGGGGGCGCGCCGGCGGAGGCCGGGGGCTTCGGGGCCTCGGCGGCCTTCGCGGCCTTGGTGTCGGCCAGCTCCTTCGTGAGCTTGGCGTTCCGCTCGCGGAGCACCTTGCCGAAGGCGATCTCCGCCTGCTCCACGCTCGCGCCGGCGACGATCTGCTCGAGGGCGAACGTGTCCTCGCCGGGGAAGGCGGCGCGGATGTCCGCCTGCCGCTTCCGCTCGATCGCGAGCTGGTCCGGGGCGGTCGGGGCGACGGTTTCTCCGGCGCCGGCGGCCGCGGGGGGCGTCTTGGACTTGTCGTCCATAACGCACTCTCCTTCTGAAAGAGACTCTTGTGCTGCGGCCCCCGGAACACCCGGAGCGCCTTTCGTTCCCTGTCCGTTCACGACCTGGTCGATGAGCCCCATCTCGTTCGCGACCCCGGCGAGCCAGGTCCTCCCGCTCGCCCAGGTCCGCACGTCCTCGACCTTGGCGGAGCGCCCGCGGGCCACGTCGGAGATGAAGTTCTCGGCCATGCCGGTGATGACTTCGCGGAGGGCTTCGAGTTGGGGCTCGGTGATAGGGGCCCCGGGGACGCCGGCGCCCTTGTGGGGACCGCTCGAGATGACGTGGACCTTGACCCCCTCCATCTCCGCGGCCTTGGAGTAGTCGACCGCGACCGAGTAGACCCCGATCGAGCCGACGACGGCGTTCGCGTTCGCGCCGATCTTGACCGCCTGGGAGGCGAGCCAGTAGGCCCCGGAGGCCCCGAGGTCCTCGATGAGGGCGCCGACGGGCTTCTGCTCGCGGGCCTTGTAGATCGCCTCCGCGGCCTCCATGACGCCGGAGACCTGGCCGCCCGGGCTTTCGACCTTGAGCCGGATCGACCGGACGGCCTTGTCGTCGAGGGCGGACTGGATGTCCTCGCGGATCTCGTCGTAACCCGTGGCGTTGATGCCGAACCAGGAGAGCCAGGCGGGGACGTTCTTGAGGAGGACGCCCTTCACGGGGATCTCCGCGACCCCGTCGGCGGTGATGCACATCTTCGACTTCCGCTTGCCGTCGGGCATACCGAAGGGACCGGCGAAGAAAAGCTGCTTCTCGTCCACCGCCGAGAGGCGCGAGATGAAACTCTCGAGCGCCCGGGGCTCCATGGCCCAGACGTCCTTTGAGAACTCGGCGAGGATGGGGTTATTCACCGTCGCCCTCCTTGTCGGGGTCCTTGGGGTCCTTCTCGTCCTCGGGCTTCTCGTCGGGGTCGTCGGCCGGCGGGGGCTTCTTCTTCTCGTCGCCCGGCTTGGGCGCGGCTGCGGCGGGCGCGTCCACGGGGAGGCCCGCGAAGAGCTGCCAGGGGACCAGGACGCCGGTCTTCTTCTCGATGGCCTTCGCGCGCTCGATCGCGTCCTGGACCTCCGTCTCGCGCTGGGAGAGAACCTCTTCCCGGTCGAGCCCCTGGCTCTTGAGGACCTGGGCGTGCGTCGCGAACGACCGCTCGATCTGCGTCCCCATCGCCTGCGCTTCCTTGAGCTGGTCGATCCAGGGGAAGCGGGGCTTGATCCACTCGTGGCGGTTCCAGTCGGCGATGGGTTTCAACTCCCCGGAGGCGATCGCGCGGGAGATCCGCCAGAGGTAGGTGGGCCGGTGGAATCCGAACTCGAGGAGTCCTTGCCACTTCCCGAAGCTCGCGTGGGCCTGCTCGAGGATCGCCCGGGACTGGCTGTAGTTGCTCTTCGTCCAGTCGAGGAGGATGAACTCAAGGGGGAGCCCCAGGGGGAGGCCGAGGAACCGGAGGAACGTCGTGATCGAGGCCGTGAAGTCCTTGCCCGGGATGTTGCGGTCGATGCCCTTCACTTCCTCGCCGGGTCGGCCGTGGAAGATGATCCCCGCGTCGATCTGGTGGATGCGCGCGGCGATGTCGCCCTCCACGTCCTTCGAGTCGTCGGTCGTGGATTCCTGGTAGGCCATGTCCGGACCGGCCTCCCGCGTGATCGACACGGCCATGCGCGCGAGGAGCTGCCAGGCGAGGGCCTCCGAATCGCAGACGTCGTTGATCCGGTGGAGCATCGAGAAGGCGGCCTGGGCGGGCGGGACTCCGCGGATGCTCGACGGCCTCTCGGGGCGGACGAGGTAGAGGAAGTCGGCGCGGCTGATCTTCTTCGCATCCGCGACGGAGGGCGCGCCGTTGATGTTCTTGAGATAGGGCGCGACGTAGAACGTCTGGGGGGCCCCGACGGAATCCTTCACGATCCCGTCGTCCATCTGGCTCGGCCCGCGGATCTGCTCGGCCTCGATGAGCTGGAGGAGCCCGCGGTCGGTCTTGATGGCGCCGACGTCGCCGCAGAGGAGCAGCTCGCGCGCGACCATCTCCTCGACGGCGGGCCCGGACTGGAGGCCCTTGATCTCCGGGCTGTTCTCCGTCCACCAGGTCTTCCAGATCGCTTCGGCTTTCGCGTTCCACTCCGGACTCCCGGTTTTCGCCTGGAGTCCGAAGCCCGACCCGGCGATGTTCTCGGCGGCCTTCTGGATCATGCCGCCGTAAATCGCATTGTCCCGGAAGAATTCGCGGGAGAGGTCGAGGAGCTTGGTCCGGTCGTATTTCGCGTGCGAGTCGCCCGATCCTGCGGTTCCGAGGCGTCCCTCGCGGACAGCCACGCGGACGGCGTGATAGCCGAGGGCGGAGTAGGCGCCCTTCCAGCGGACGACGTCCGCAACGGGACGCCCGCCGGAAGAGCGGGAGGGAGGAATCGCTTTCGGAGTGCGGGCGACGGAAGCCTTCTTCTTCACGCGCCCGCCTTTCCGTAGGGGACGCCGCGAGTGAAGCTGCACCGATTCCCAAGCCCGGCGCTCACGAGCGCGGCTTCCTCGACTTCCTTCTTCGAGAGGGTTTCGAGGTAGTCCTGGAGGAAGTCGTAGGAGTGCGCTGTCCCCTCGGTCTGAATATTGCCGTTGGAGATTCGGTCGGATACTTCCTGGATGTGGAGGCGGAGGCGGGTTAGGCGGGTGGAGTTGCCGACGGCATAGGTGATCCAGTCGGAATACGTCCAGGCCGGGCTCGGCAACCGCGGTCCTCTCTCCCAGGACGCGCGGCTCTTGGGTGATAGGCCCCTGGGTGTAACGACCTATCACCCAGGAGCCTTCGGCGGGGATCAGCCGCCTGCGCTTACGATTGGAGAGTTACCGGGATAGGGGAATAAATCAAGAGGGAATCGACATGGGGACGCGAAATCGTCACGTATCCGTGACAAACCGTCACTTATCCGTGACAGACAGGGCTATAATTTCTGCCCGACGACCCGAAAGCGGCCCCGGCAAATCGGCGCCAGACACTCCCGATACTGGACGCCTCCGCGTTGCCCCGTGCGCTTCGTTTCCAGCGACCGGCACCTTGGGCACCGAACCTTCGTCGGGAACGCGAAGCTCGCCATGTCCTTCGCCGTGTCCGCGATTGACCTCTCGACGCTCGGCTTCGGCGGCGGGGGAGGGGAAGCCGCGTTCGAGATCATCGGCTTCGGTTCGAGTAACTTGGGTTTCTTCATGGGGTTCTCCCTTCTCCAAGTATCAATCCAATTTCAACCAAGAGGGCCGTGGTTTCATCGGGGGTGGGAAGTGCGCATTCTCTTCGTAGCCCAGAGGAGGACGAGGCCTATCCACCTCTGGAGGACTGTGGTCATATGGGTCCTCTAGGTTCCAGGGAATGATCGTACCCGAACGTCTGTTGTGCGAAGCACGCATCGACCATTCCAAGGAATATAGATAGGAAATCCAGGAACGATAAGTCCTTTCCGAACTCAACGCCTCCCCGATCTTCTGCCAGTACGGATCAGGCATACGCCCCTCACTCATTCAAACAGCCCGGGGTAGTCCATGCGGGCCCTACCCCGGGGAGGTAAGATACTTACCGCATCTTCGGGACCGGACCGAGCAGCCGCATCGAGCCGCATCCTCCGCTGAATTTCCCGCTCGATCTCTGGAGCCGGATGAACTCCAGGTCGAGTCGGCAGGAACGAAGAACCTGGCCGGAAAGGGCCGAGATGGAGGACGCCTTCCTTGAATCCATCTTTCCCCTCCTTACCTCCTCAAGGGATTCCACCAGCAACTTGCGAAGCTCCGCCGTGTTCGTGACCACCATCGCCAATCTCCTTAACCAATTCCCGAACCAAACACTGACACTCGTAAATCTCTTCGATGCGCTGTTTTAGGACGATCCGGTAAAAGCCCTGGGGCGTTCGGAGCCTTTTGAGAAGCGCCCTCTTCTCTGCCCGTTTCTGCTTTGCGATTTCTTTTAACCGAAACGCCCAACCGCAACTCCCCCATTCCCGAGGACGGACATTCCACTCCTCGGATACCACGCTCTTATGCAAGGCGCATGACAGGATCGGAAGGCCGCTCTCCCTTCTCGCAGTCCACACTACCGCGGCTTTGCATCTATGCCTCCAGCGGTTGTACTTAGGTCCATCTTGAACTTCAGCAAAGCAGCGCATCTCAATAACCCATACCTATCTTCTCGCTTCCCATTCGCCCCTCCCGTTCCTCCACACTTCCAAGCCCTCCCATCCGCGATCCGTCTTGTACTTCTCCCATTCCTTCGCCGCCTTGGACTCGGGATCGAGGGCGCCTCGGGCCATGAAATGGAAGAACGCCCAGATGAAACGCTCCTCATCGGAGCGGACGTGCCCAGTCTCCTCAAGGCGCGCGAATGAAACGAATCGCTTGACCATCAATAACTCGTCCTTATCTTCGCCTTCTCGCTCACGACCTCGGGCTTCGGCGGCGGAGGAGCCGCCTTCTTCTCGGGGCGCTTGATCTTCGCCAGCTTGATCCCGAGCAAGTCCGCCGCCGCCCGCGCATAGCAGCAGCAGTCCAGGTAGTGATTCTGCTTCGAGAGCACGACCCACTTTATCTTGAGTTCCCGATCCGCCCGCGGGTCCATCTCCCGCTGTTCCGCCACGATCTGTCGCGCGAAGATGCGGAGCGCCGGATCGTTCGTGGCCCCCCGGAAGATCGTGAGCGACCCCGGCGCCCCCTGCGCAGCCGAGAAGCCGTCATGGACGGCCGACTTCCAGTAGTCGCCGTGGACCTCGAAGAGCCTGATCCCGAGCGGCTGTAGGGAGATCCGCCACTCGTTCCCCTGTTGGCGCGTCGGCGTGGACTGCCCGCCGGAATGCCACAACCCGTTCCGCGATGAGGTCCCGAACCCGCGGCAGGCGAGATAGCGCCCCTGGCCGCTCTCGACGACCCAGCGGTAGACGACCTCCTGCTCGTAGCCCGAGTCCACGATGGCCAGGTCCGGGCGTCGGCCCCCGGACGGCGCGCCCCATCCCGGATTGATGACGTTCTCGCGGAAGGCCCGGAGCGCCGAGAGGACGGCGACGGGGTTCTTCTTCCCGCCCTCCTGCGGGACGTCGATTCCCCCGAAGTCGATCACGTGGCCCTGCGCGTCGTCCTGCCAGCCGATGAGCGTCCACCAGATCACATACGACCCGACGTCGAGGGCGAGGACGAGCTTGAGGGTCTGGGGTGGGATCGCGCGCCGCTCGTGCTGGGTGATCTTCTGCAGGACGGTCTCCACCCGCGGCCGCGCGACGTCCAAGACCTCCTCCCGGAACGGCTCCGCCCAGGTGAACTGCGCGAGGGCTTTTGCATCCTCGGTGTTCCCCGAGTGATCCGCCCGGTACTCCGCCTCCGCGATGTCGGCCATGGTGAGGAGGCCCGAGGCGAGGGCGGTCCACCGGAAGCCGAACGTATCCGTCGCTGGCGGCGCGCCCGTGATCTCCCCGCTCTCGGGCTCCACCGCCTGGCCGCGGGAGAGGAGGGCCGGCTCCCGGAGGGCGAGCTGCCGATCCTGCTCCGTCCACCTGGCCGAGCAGCCGGGGCAGGCGAAGAACGCGCGGGCCCGGGCCGTGGGGAGGTCCGGGGATTCCTGCCAGCCCCCGAACCCCTCCCTCTCCAGGGCCACCGGCCGCCGGCACTTCGGGCACCGGAACACGATCCGCGTGTCCGTCCCGTACTCGGAGACCTCCCGGTGGATCCGGCCGCGCTCGGTGCTCATCGTGCACTCGGCGTACACCCGCGCGCGGTCCCCGAAGGCGCGCGTCCTCGCCTCGATCTGCGTCACCGGATCGGCTTCCCGAGACGCCTTCCCCGGTTCGTCCATCTTGTCGATCTCGGTCAGGACCACCACGCGGGCGGTGAAGCTCGACCGCTGGGCATCGCCTCCGCCGGCGCCCATGAAGCGCAGGGTGGCGCCATTCCCGAACCGGATCGCCGACGTGATCTTCCCCCCGCGCGACCCGGGGCCCTTCCTCGGCACGAGCGCCGCGTACCGCGAGACCTGGATGGACGGGAGGATCCGCTCCTCGTAGATCCCCTGCGCGAGGTCGATCTTCGGGACGCCGATGATGACCGACTCCCCGATCTCGAACAGGTGATACATCGTCGGCAGCACGAACCCGACCAGGGTCTTCCCGCTCTGGACGGAGCCCGAGAGGAAGAATCGCCGGAACCGCCCGTGGTCGAACTCCTCGAGCACGAGTCGCGTCCAGGGCATGAAGTCCGCGCGGAACCGCAGGCCCCGACGCGGGCCCGTCGTGAGGATCAGCTCCTCCTCGGCGAACTGCACCATGCTCCGGTGCGGCGCCGGCTGGCTGGCCCCGAAGGCCCGCGCCCATAGCTGGGCCTCCAGGAAGGGGGAGATCGTCACGAGATTAGCCCCCCTTTCTTCCCGGAGTCCTGCGCCCTCGCGAGCGCCTCCCGGATCGCCTGGCCCACCGCCAGCCCGTGCAGCCGCTCCACCGCCTCAAGCTCCCGGCCCATGGCCCCGAAGACCTCGCCCTGGATGCGGTACACGTCCTCGACTTCCACCAGCCGTCCCTCCGCCGCGTCGTTCTCACGCTTGGCTTGCCTGGCCTTCTCTTTCCGGTACTTTTCCAGGTTCGCCGACGTCCCGCCCCCGTGCGTGAGGTCCGGGTCGTCAATCCCCGCGTCTTTGTCGTGGAGCCACTTCGCCAGGTCCCAGAGCTTCACCCGCGGATTCCTCCCGGAGTGGTCCCGCGAGACCACTGGGAGCCCGGCCGCGAACCACCGGCTCATCGTCCGGTCGACGATCCCCAGGCGCCGGCGGATCTCCGCCCCCGTCACGACGGGCTCACGCTGCCGCTTCTTCACGCGAGCTTGCCCTCCAGGTAGAGGACCACGCGGTCCGCCAGGTGCTCCCGCCAGCTCGCCCGGCAGACCGCCCTGATCCTGTCCTCGCCCGTGAGCGTCGGGTCCACACAAGGGGGCTCCCCCTGGCCGATCGAGACGACCGGAGCGTTCGGCCTCCCGGGCCTGGCCTCTATCTCCCCGAGCAGGCCGTTGCATCCGTGGCAGAGGAGGCCCCGAACCTTGCCTGTCTTGTGGTCGTGGTCGACTACGAGGCGTTGCGTCTGGTAGTCTCCGGCCCTCGGATTCCACCGGACGCTCCCGATGCTCCCGCAGATCAGGCACTTCCCATTCTGGCTGGCCAGCATTCGGCTGTAGTCCTCTGCGTCGATCCCATACTTCCGGATGAGCGCGGCTTCACGGGCCCGCTCGCCCTTGGCCTCGAGATGCTTCCTCAACTCCTCGGCGTCCTGCTCATTCATGACGACGACCCCCATTTCGAGTGGTACACGTGTCAAAACCGCGTAAACTTAAGAA
>Ga0315274_10003241_pt1 | contig 24256 bp, 22 predicted proteins | sample YL17G02_20_MG_FD_203700 | JGI IMG/M metagenome (GOLD analysis project Ga0315274, IMG submission 203700) | Sediment microbial communities from Yellowstone Lake, YNP, Wyoming, USA - YL17G02_20 | ecosystem: Environmental > Aquatic > Freshwater > Lake > Sediment | place: USA: Wyoming | collected...
GTGGAGAGGGTGGACGACGGGGATCGAACCCGCAACCACAGGATCCACAGTCCAGTGCTCTACCAGTTGAGCTACGTCCACCACAGCTTCTCAACTTCTTTGTTAAGCATATCACACTGCGGCAGGCATCGCAAGGCTCAGGCGACCTCTTCCACGACGAACTCACAGACGGCATCTCCCATACCTTGCCGCTGAGGGTATTGCACGCAAATCTCCGTCGAAGGGAGCAGGACCTTGAACCAGGCGTCCCACAGGGTCTCGCAGGTGACGCAGGCCTGGTCCTGCCTGGGCAGGTTAGCTCGTTTTGCGCCTTCATAGGCGGCACAGCGCCGTACCACAACCCGCGCCCGGTGGTCTGAAACCTCGTACTCAGCTCTCACTCCCGGGCCGAGCAGCAGGTCGGAGTGGGTGGCGATCATCCTCACAGCGTCGGTCAGGTTGTCTGCCTCTCTCTTGCCCAGCGCCTTGAGCATGGTGCGCATCTCAATACGGCCGAAGGCCGTGCGGACTGCGGCGTTGAGAGCGATGGCCTCCTCCAGGCCGAACATCTCCGCGCTATGCAGGAACCATTGGCCGTCCCAGAAGAGCGCCAGCTTGCGCAGCATCTTGACTTTGTCAGCATCGGACAGAGGGTAGAGTTCCAAGGAGAGGCCTCGCTTTCGCTACGATACTACTCGACCAGCCTTGATCACGGTTTGCACCAGGCTGGTGCCGAACCGATAGCTCAGGTGGCGGTAGTCGGGGATGTCCAGGATGAGCAGATCTGCCTTCTTTCCAACTTCCACGCTCCCCACTTCGTGGCCGAGACCGACGGCGTGCGCGGCGTTGATGGTGGAAGCCACTATCGCTTCCGCCGGAGTCATGCCCATGTGACGGCAGGCCAGGGCCAAAATGAAGGGCATGGATTCACAGTAGCATGTTCCCGGGTTAAGATCCGTGGCCAGTGCCACCGCCACTCCCATGTCAATCATCTTCCTCGCTGGTGCATAGTGATCCTCTGCCAACCCGAAGGGAGTGCCGGGCAAGAGCACACCGACGGTATTGGAGTCCGCCAGCAGTCTGATCTCCTTCTCTGGAGTGCAGGCCAGGTGATCTGCCGAGATGGCACCCAGCTCCACCGCAAGGGCGGTGCCGCCCAGGGAGTTGAATTCATCGGCATGGATCTTGAGCCTCATGCCCAGATCCTTGGCCTTTTGGAGGATGCGCCGGCTCTGCCCCACGGAGAAGGCTCCCTCTTCGCAGAATACGTCGCAGAAGAGAGGTGGCTGATGATCAAGGTACCCTGCCGGCTCCAGCGCGGGCATCATCTCCTCGACCACGAGGTTGACGTATTCGTCCACGCGTCCTTTGTGCTCTACGGGGATGGCGTGAGCCCCGAGGAAGGTGGGCACCAAGTCTATGGGGTGGCTCTCGTCCAGCAGGCGAATGGCGTCCAACATCTTCAGCTCGCTCTCGGTATCCAGGCCGTAGCCGGTCTTTGCTTCGACCGTGGTGGTGCCGTGGGCCAGCATCCTGTCCAGTCGCTTGCGGCTCTGGTTTACGATTTCCCCGAGGCTGGCCTCTCGCGTGGCCCGGACCGTATCCATGATCCCGCCGCCAGCGGCCAAGATCTCCATGTAGGAAGCACCCTGGAGGCGCATCTCGAACTCAGAGGCCCGATCCCCCGCAAAGACTACGTGGGTGTGGGGGTCCACGAAACCGGGCATGACCACTTTCCCGGAGGCGTCGATGAGCCTGGAGCCGCTTCCCGCCGCAGCGATGGCTTCCTGGTTGTTGCCCACGAGGACGATGCGGTCGCCCTGAATGCCCACGGCACCATCTGTGATAAGGCTCAGCTCACCCATCGCTGGGCCACGCCTGGGGCCTTCCGGCGAGGCCAGGCTCAGGAGTTGCCTGGCGCTGTGGACTACCAGATCGGGTGACATCGTCTGTACAGGACCTTTCTCAGTCTCGCTTCATCATCGGAATCTTTATCCCGTGGCGCTTGGCGGCGTCTCTGGCCTCCTCGTAGCCGGCATCGACGTGCCGTATGATGGCGGAACCGGGATCGGTGGTCAGGACGCGCTCCAGGCGTCGAGCGGCCTCTGGTGTGCCATCCGCCACGATGACCTGTCCGGCGTGAATCGAGTAGCCGATTCCCACACCGCCACCGTGATGGATAGAGATCCACGTGGCTCCGCCTACGGCGTTGAGAAGAGCGTTCAACAACGGCCAATCAGCGATGGCGTCGCTTCCATCCTTCATCCCCTCAGTCTCTCTATAGGGTGAGGCCACCGAGCCCCCATCCAGATGGTCGCGTCCGATGACGATAGGCGCGGAGATCTCACGTCGTCCTACCATTTCGTTGATCATGAGCCCGAACTTGGCCCGCTCCCCGTACCCAAGCCAACAGATACGTGCGGGCAGCCCTTGGAACTTGACCTTCTCCTGGGCCATCCTGATCCAGCGCACCAGGTGCTCGTCGTAGGAGAACTCTCGCATCACGACTTCGTCGGTCTTGTAGATGTCCTCGGGATCTCCCGAGAGCGCTACCCAGCGGAAGGGGCCCTTGCCCTCGCAGAAGAGGGGTCGAATGTACGCAGGAACAAAGCCGGGGAAGTCGAAGGCGTTCTTCACCCCAGCTTCGTAGGCGCGTTGTCGGATGTTGTTTCCATAGTCGAAGACCACGGCGCCCTGCTTTTGGAAATCGAGCATGGCCTGGACGTGTCGCCCCATGGACTCGATGGAGCGACGGGTATACTCCTCGGGGTCTGTGTCCCACAGTCTCTGGGCCTCTTCCACTGACAGTCCCTGCGGTATGTAGCTGCGGGGGTCATGGGCTGGTGTCTGGTCGGTGACCAGGTCTGGCACCACGCCTCGGATGACCAGTTCGGGATAGACGTCGGCGGCGTTGGCGATGAGCCCGATGGACTTCGCCTCTCTCTTGGAGAGCGCTTGCTCCACCAGCGTCATCGCGTCCTCCAGGTCGTCCACCACCACGTCCACGTAGGCGGTCTCCAGGCGACGTTGGGCGCGGGCCGGGTCCACTTCCACCACCAGGCCGACCCCCTCGTTCATGGTGATGGCCAGCGGCTGCGCGCCTCCCATGCCTCCCAGCCCGGCGGTGAGCACAAACTTGCCCTTGAGGCTCGCCCCGAAGTGCTTCTGAGCTGCGGCCCCCAATGTTTCATAGGTGCCCTGAAGGATGCCCTGCGTGCCGATGTAGATCCAGCTGCCAGCCGTCATCTGGCCGTACATGATGAGGCCCTTGACGTCCAGTTCGTTGAAGTACTCCTGGCTTGCCCAAGCAGGCACAAGATTGGCGTTAGCGAGGAGAACCCGAGGCGCATCGGGGTGGGTCCGGAAGACGCCCACCGGTTTCCCTGACTGGACCAAGAGCGTCTCATCGTTTTCCAGTTCCTTCAGCGCGGCTACGATGGCGTCGAAAGCCTCCCAGTTCCTCGCGGCCTTGCCCCGACCTCCATAGACGATCAGTTCGTCAGGCTTCTCTGCCACCTCGGGGTCCAGGTTGTTCATCAGCATACGCATGGCCGCTTCCTGTCCCCAGCCCTTGCAGGTGAGTTGTGTCCCTCGTGGGGCACTGATACCTGTTCTCATGATGGCACCTCCGCTCAGCTGCCTACCCCCGCAATTGTAGTGCAGGTAGGCTTACGCTGCCATGTCACCGATTGCTCGGGCGGAAGTAAACACCTACAATACCGGTCAGGGGACTCTACCTTTGCGCCTCTGGTACAGGTTCGTCAAGTTCGCGTTCAGCCATTTCTACAACGAGTTCGCCTGGACGTATGATGGGGTGAGCCGCATCGTGTCACGCGGGAGGTGGCACGATTGGCAACGAGCCGCCTTGCCGGAACTGCGAGGAGAGCGGGTGCTGGAGGTTGCCTTTGGCACGGGCAATCTACTGTGGGATATGGTGACCGATGGCTACCGCTGCGTGGGCATAGAGCTCTCTCCTTACATGGCAGGTATCACGGCGCGCAAGTTCTGCCGCAGGGGCCGGAAGGCGCCGATCTGCCGAGCGCGCGTTCAGGATCTGCCCTTCGCCGACGGGACCTTCGACTCCCTGGTAACCACGTTCCCTGACTACTTCATCCTGGATCCTGCTGCCCAGGGAGAGATGGCACGGGTGCTGGTGCCTGGAGGACGACTGGTCGTGGTGGAGGGAGGGTATATCCTCAAGGCCGATGTCTGGAGTCGGTTCCTGAACTGGGCGTTTCGGATCACGGTGTCGCCACGGACCTGGAGGGAGACCCAGAAGCTGTTCACCCATCCGCTGTTCACTGTGGAGCGCCGAGAAGTGCAGGCTGGGTGGAGCTCGGTCGGTGTGATCGTGGCTGTGAAGACGCCAGAAAGGTCAAGCCAGTCCGGAGTGCGTGACGACCGGCAGTTGCCGGTGTTGTATGGTGCAGATGTGAGAGGAGGGCAGGATAGCATGGACCTGGACGATGCCATAAGACAGCGACGCAGCATCAGGAAGTACAAGTCCGATGTACCCATCCCGCGGGAGGACATCGAAGCGATCATTGAGGCTGGCAGCTGGGCACCCAGCAGCACCAACATCCAGCCGTGGCGGTTCATCGTCGTGGAGGACAGGGAGACGATCGCCAGGATGGCCCAGGTGGTCTATGACAAGTTCCAGGCGCTTTCGAAGGAAGCTCTCAGCCAGGGAGAGAAGAGGATCGCTGCCTTTTGCCGGTTCCTGCGCAGCTACACCAGCTTTTTCACCGACGCTCCGCTGGTGATCGTGGCCTGCACCAAGCCATACGAAAACCCGGTGCTCAAGATGCCCATGAGTACGGTGATCGAGAAGACCAGAGCACTGGGGGATGTCGGCCTTGATGTGAAGCCCATTGTCATAGACACGGTGCAGAAGAGCGTGGCTATGGCTGTGCAGAACATGCTGCTCAAGGCGCACTCCCTGGGATACGGAACCTGTGCCATGGATGGTCCCCTCGCCGTGGGAGAGACCATGAGGGAGATGTTGGGCATCGAGGAAGGCCTGGATCTCGTGATGTTCATCCCCATGGGCGTGCCAGAGTCCACTGAGGTTGAGGCACCTGAGAGGCTGCCTGTGGCCGAGGTGATCCGATATTACAGACCGTAGGCGCGTGGGCCTTCACACGCTGAGTGTTTCTCCATGGTGAGGCACAGAGATGTGACGGACTCCGAGCTTGCTGATCCCGTCTGCCAGGGCTAGCGACTCCTCCTCCTCACCATGTACCACAAAAACCCCTTTCAGATGGGGCGCTGTGCGGCTGATCCACGATAGCAGTTCGTCCCTGTCAGCATGCGCGCTGAAAGCGTCTATGACCTTCACCTGCGCGCGGAGGCGGTACTCGTCGCCGAAGATGCGGACCTTCTCCTGTTTCTCCGCTATGCGGCGCCCCAGTGTGTGTTCAGCCTGGAAGCTGACGATGAGCACGGTGTTTCGAGGGTCCTCGATGTTGTTCTTGAGGTGATGCAGAACCCTGCCGGCCTCGCACATCCCAGAGGCTGAGATGATGATCATCGGCCCTTCCAGATCGTTGAGGAGCTTTGACTCCTCCACTGTCCTCAGGTAGTGGAGACCTCTGAACCCGAAGGGGTCCTGTTCCCGGAGCAGGAACTCGTTCGTCTCCTCGTCGAAACACTCGGGATGCAGGCGGAAGATCTCCGTGGCGTCAATGGCCAGGGGACTGTCAACATAGACGGGAAGGGAAGGTATTCGTCCTGCGTTCTTGAGGCGGTGGAGCGAGTAGATCACCTCTTGCGTCCGCTCCACGGCGAAGGCGGGGATGATGAGTTTCCCGCCCCGCGAGTGTGTCTCCACCACAATCCCGGCCAGCCCGTGCTCCACCAGACGGATGTCGTCATGGAGACGATTGCCGTATGTGCTCTCTGTGATCAAGTAGTCTAGGTCCTGCACCACTACTGGGTCACGTAAGATTGGCAGGTTGCGTCGGCCCAGGTCGCCTGTGAAACCTAGGCGGACCCTACGTCCATTCTCGTTGGTGTCCAGAACGGTGATCGCCGAGCCCAGGATGTGCCCGGCATCCAAGAGGACACCCTCCACACCTCTGGCCACGGGAAACCTGCGGCCATACTTGTGTGCCACGAGATACGCCAGGGCGTTCTCGGCTTCTTCTACGCTGTAGAGAGGTTCGACCGGCAGGAACCCCCGCCGGCCGTGCTTCTTGTTGACGTATTCCACGTCCTTGGTGTTGATGTTCGCGCTGTCCCGGAGCATGATCGATGCCAGATCGGCGGTGGCCATGGTGCAGTGGACGTCACCTCGAAAGCCCCTTTTGACCAAGGTGGGGATGTTGCCACTGTGATCTATGTGGGCGTGGGAGAGGATCACGGCGTCGATGCTCCGGGGATCGAAGGGCAGGTTGCGGTTACGTTCAAAGGCCTCCGCGCGATGGCCCTGGAACAGGCCACAATCCAGCAGAATCCGGCTACCGTTGACTTCAACGAGGTGCTGCGAGCCCGTCACCGCTCGCGCAGCACCCCAGAAGGTGATCTCCAATAGTCACTCCTAGACGCACAGCAACGAATGCCTCGTCGCCTGGCAGACGATCAGTCGTCCTCGTGCTCGACAAGTTCCGCCATCAAGTATTCTGGCTGGAGTCCGTCGTATCCGATTTCTCTGGCCAGTTCCTCGGCCCGGAGTTCCTGTCCTCGTTTCCACAGAGAGACAAGGTATTGTCCGGCTTCACGGGCCGCAAACCACTCAGGACCAAACTGATCCTCGAGCCAGCGCCTGAGTTGAGCCTCGAAGATCCAGGCGCGCAGGTACTGAGCGCAGTAGAAGGCATCGTCGGTGTCGGCGAGGTAGTTCTCGGCGCTTATGGCTACCCCCAGTGTTTCGCCCAGGAGGTTGACGTACTCGCGCTCGGCTCCCTCAAGCTGGGTGTGCAACTTCCGTTCGTACAGCAACTTGCTGGCGTAGCGGCGGAGGAGCCAAAGCTTCCGGAACCGCTCGAGCCTGACGTATTCCGCGCTGTCCTCAATATCCAGCGAGCGGCGCAGCCAGTCCTTGTTGAGCAGCAGATACTGAAACAGGAAGGCGTATCCCTCCGTGACTGAGTTGTCTCCCAGTCGCTTGTAGGAGAAAGGCAACGCTGGATCGACGTGCACGAAGTGCTCCGCGTGTCCTGCCTCGTGCAGGAGGCTGGCGTAGTCGTCCGGACCGCCAATGGGCTTGGTGACCAGCTTGACTTCTTCCGGGATACGGATGGGAGCGCAGAAGGCCCGCGGCGTCTTGAGGGCTCTGGCCTCTGTGTCCACTTCCAGGTTCTCGTGCCTGGCGGTATCGATGCCGAGCCCCAACAGGGTACTGGTCAGGGCAGGCATCATCGACTCCTGGGGGAAGAGGGGATCGAATCGCTTGCCGCGGAACAGGGCGAGAATGTCGCAACTGCGGGCCTCGTCTACCGGAACCCGCATGTCGCGGAGATACAGTTCCAGCCGGTGGAAGAACACCTCTCGCGTCTTATCGAGCAGGGCCTGCATCTGCTGTGTGAGCGTGATGAGCCTTAGACCCCGCAACTGATCACACAGCTCTGCATAGCTCTCGAAGCCCAGTTCCCTGGCCTTGTCGTGGAGGCTTCTGAGTCGTGCTGCCCGCTCCTCATTGGCGGTGGCGGTGATCTTGCGCTCTAACTCATCCAGTTGGTGTCGGCGAAGAAGGTCTGGCTCGTTGGCCATCATGGCCCGCAAATCGTGGTAGGACACCGGCCGCCCGTCCCACTCGACCGTGGCTTTCCTCATTTCGTTGATGACGTGCTCGGTCAGCCCTTTGACCAGATTCTCCAGGTATTCCAGCGTCACCCACTCTGTGACGTACCGTTCCTGCCTGTTGTGGTCCGACGTGAACAATTCTCTGACGAGGCGCTCGTCGAAGAGATGGGCATAGCGCTCGTAGATGGGGGTGATCTCTAGATGTTCCTTGAGGCCGGCTTCCGCCAGGTAGTATTCTCGGTACATCTCCTGGTGGAACGCTTCCGCCTGCAGCTCGAAATCGTGAATCATCATATTATTGCCATCACTCAGCCCATGTGGGGCTAGGGCAAGGGACTATCCTGTGGCGAGGCGCGCCCGTGTTGGCGAGATATGCTTGCCAGTTCCCTGGCGGCAGCGACGATGCTCTCCACGTGGTGAGTATCGAGTCTTCATCTCGCAGAGCGCAGGTGCTCCCCACAGCTAGCGCTTCCTGACCCACGGAGAGATGCATCCTACCGTGGACTGGTTCTTGCGCCCGGAGATCTTCTTTCGTTTCTTTGAAGACACGGATCTTGCCCATTGGGCTGGCATGCCAGCGAAGAAGTCCGGCTTCATTTCTGCCTGCGCTGTGCCTGCCGGGCAGATTCTAGATTTTCCGTTGCCGAAAGTCAACGGTGGTACCTTTAGGCTATTGACATGATTCTGAAGCATATACTAGAATTCAGGAAAGATTAAGCGGGCTTAGCTTCTTTGGCGACGACGTATGGTCTCCTCGACTGCCGCTTCAAGGCGCAAGTTACCCAGGCCACGCGCCCGGGGCGGAGTTCCGCTGCGGTTGACTTGCCAGCAAGGCGGATTTATAATAGAAAACTGTTCATGTCCCTGTCTCAACCTCCTTGCTGGATTGGAGCAGTGGGCCTGAACCAGCATTTCCTGCGTTGTTTGGACCTGACCCCAGCGGCTGATGCTCGTAGCGTGCGGAGGGCCGAAAGATGGCCTTGAAAGGTAATCTCAATGATTTCAACGTCACTCAGCTTTTCAACCTCATCAATCTCGCGCGCAAGACCGGTTCGCTGACCATCGAGGGGCGCGGTAAGAAGGCGGAGGTCTGCTTCAAGGAAGGAAAGCTGGTCTACGCCTCTCTGAATGGCCAGGAGGACGGGCTAGTCGGCATGCTGGAGAAGGCAGGCAAGATCAGTCAGGAGCAGTCTCGTGTGGTTCGTGCCCGTTCCAAGAGTAACGCTGACAAGGAGTTGGGCCTTCTGCTCATCAATGCTGGCTTCGTGACGCAGGAGGACATCATCCAGAGTGTCCGGTCCCACACTCTGGACGTAGTGTATCTGCTGTTCACCTGGACCGAGGGTTTGTTTCGCTTCGAACCCAACAGGCTTCCGTCAGAGGGAGCGATCACAGTTCCCATCAACCTCGAGAACATTATTATGGAGGGCAGCCGGCGGGTCAAGGAATACGAGATGCTCCAGAATGAGCTGCCGGACCTGGACATGGCCTTGAAGTTCACAGAGCGCCCGGATGCCAAACTGCGCGACATCAACCTGACTGTCGAGGAGTGGAGGGTCATCTCCTTCATCAATCCGCGTAATTCCATCAGGCAGATCGCCAAGGCCAACTCCATGGGCGACTTCAAGATCAGGAGGATTGTCTACGGGCTGCTCTCAGCAGGGCTCGTCGAATTAGTGATACCGGGGGCACCGAAGGAGGTTCCTGGGGCTTCAGAGGCAGTGAGCGCGCCCCCGCCCGTGAAACGGAGTCTGATTCTTCGGCTCATCGACAAGGTCAAGAGGATGTAGACTCAGCCGTCGTTGGCCCCGATGCGGTGACGCGAATCCGGATCATCAATGGTGTGTGCATGGAAACCGTCAAGATAGTCATCACTGGACCTTTCAATGCTGGCAAGACTGAGTTCATCAGTAGCATCAGCGAGATAGATGTCGTATCCACCGAGCAGAAGATCACGGACGGCTCACGGGTCGTCAAGGGCAAGACAACTGTGGCCTTGGATTTCGGCCGCATCACTGTGGACGACGGTCTGGTTCTTTATCTGTTTGGCACTCCGGGTCAGAAACGTTTTGACTTCATGTGGGATATCCTTTCGGAAGGGATGCTGGGCTTCGTGGTGCTGGTGGACAGTGCACGGCCGGAAACCTTCCGTGAGGCCAAGACGATCGTTGGCCGCTTCCGCAGATACTCCCCGACCCCGTATGTGATAGCGGCAAACAAGCAGGACGTGCAAGATGCCTGGTCACCCGATGACCTCCGTATCGCGTTGAGGCTGCCGTCCGGCACAAAGGTCCTGTCTTGTGTTGCGACCAACCGCGAGAGCGTGAGACACGTGCTTCTCGAACTACTGTACTCTATCCTGGAGTCAGGCCCAGGAGAATAGCAGGGCAGAGAGGTCAGCGAGGCGGTTTCCGTCAACCGCACCTAAGGGGCAGAGAGCTCCGCAATACCCGCAGGCCAGAGCTTCCTGCTTGCCCGAGGAGGGAGACTGATGGCGAAACCGAGGACGGTACAGATGGTGGAGCGCTTGCGAGATCTCCAAGTGAGCACCCCTGATATCGAGGCCTCGGCAGTGGTCAGCCTGGATGGCTTGATCATGGCTTCTTCCCTCCCCCCCGGTGTAGAAGAGGATCGCGTCTCTGCGATGTCTGCTGCCATGCTGTCTCTCGGTGAACGCATCGCTGGAGAGCTGGGGCGGGGCATGGTGGAACAGGTCCACATACGGGGGGAGAACGGATACGTGATCTTGAGGGCCGTCGGTGAGGAAGCTGTTTTGACGGTGCTCGCCCGGAGCACGGCCAGGCTGGGTTTGTTGCTCCTCGATATGAAGCGTGCCGCTGAGGACCTGGCAGAGATTGTGTGACTTGCCGCCTGATGGAGTGGACGGCTAACCCACTCGCCGACATGATGGGCACTTAGACCGGAATCTGGCAACTCAGGAGATCAGTCACTCCGTAGACCGTCGTAACGCTGGCGGAGGTGTGACCTGAGAGAGGCATCGGACCCCCCCGAGGAGAGGCACTACTCCAATAAGCTGGCGCAACTCTACCTGGCAGCCATTGAGGATCTCATGGGGAGCAATGGAGTGGCTGCCGTTCTCCGTTTGGCCGGATTGGGGTACCTGATCGGTCACTATCCGTCAGACACGCTCGATCGCGTGTTCAGCTTCGAGGACTTCGCCGCCGTCAACGAGTCCATTGTAGAGATGTACGGGCTGCATGGAGCAAGGGGGCTTTGTCTCCGGGCGGGCCGAATGACGCTGAGGTCTGCGGTGAAGGAAGGCGGTCTGATGGCGAATTTGCCTGATCCTGCCTTCAGTCTGCTTCCTGCTGGAGCCAAGGTGAAGGTTGGCCTGAACACCCTGGCGGAGGTCTTGTCTAAGCTGAGTGATCAGGAGGCCCGGCTCGAGGAGCATGGAGCCGATCTAGTCTTCGTCATCGAGAAGTGCCCTGAATGCTGGGGACGGGCCTCAGAGAGCACGATCTGCCATGCGAGCACCGGGATGCTGATCGAGGCATTGCACTGGCTGACCGACTCCGAGGAATACGATGCTACCGAGGTGGAGTGCCTCGCACGGGGTGATGACGCTTGCACCTTCTCCGTTGCCTGGAAGTCGGAGGGGGCCAGGCAGCAAGACACCGAGAGGGCGCCCGGCGATACCGGCGGTGTGGGGGATGACCAGTGCCCCGGTGGAACAGCGGGCGCTGGCCGTGGGGCTTTACAGATACTGCGGCCTGCTGTATAATCAAGACGGAAACTGAATAGAAGCATCCAGGGGAGCCTGGTGAGCCAGGCTGAGAGGAGGGCCCGCAATGCCCTCGACCCCACGAACCTGATCCGGGTAATGCCAGCGTAGGGACGGGAGCTTGAGTACTGTCACGAGCCGCTGCTCTACCTGGGTAGCGGCTCTTTGTTTGGAGATATGATGCGTGCTGTGATCGTGGCCAACGGACCCATGCCGAAGCCGCCTTATCCTGGAGTTCGTTTGGAGGATGAGGACTTGGTAATCTGTGTTAATGGAGGAGCCAGGAATGCGCTGGCTATGGGACTCCAACCGCGGGTCGCCATCGGCGACATGGACTCGATGGAGACAGAGCTGCGAGAACACCTGGAGCGGGAGGGTTGTCGGTTCATTGAGTACCCTTCGCGCAAGGACGAAACGGACTCTGAATTGGCCATCAGATATGCGCTCGCTGAGGGGGCGACGGAACTGGTTCTGCTGGCGGCGCTTGGGGGGCGCATAGACCATACGCTGGCCAACGTCATGCTACTGGCCATTCCGGAGCTCAGCAAGGTGGGAGCACGCCTGGTTGATGGCAACCAAGAACTGATCCTGATCAGGGACGAGGTCGCGATCGAGGGTACTCCGGGCGACCTGGTGTCTTTGCTGCCACTCTCGGCAGACGTAGAGGGCATCCACACCGAAGGATTGGAGTATGCCCTACATGGCGGGACCCTGAGGCTCGGCGCGGCCCGGGGAGTGAGCAACGTGCTCGTCGCCCGGCGAGCAAGAATCGGGGTGGAGGATGGGCTTCTGCTGTTGGTGCATCACCATCAAGCGCCATCAGAAGATGATCTGTCTCCTTCGGCAGGAGGGTAGGATGAGTAGCATCACCGTCAGCTTCCAAGTCATTCCCATCTGTGACGACCCCTATCCCGTGGTGGACAAGGCCATCGAAGTTGTACAGCACTCGGGCGTTAAGTATGAGGTCGGCCCTCACGAGACCACCATGGAGGGCGAGTTGGACCAGCTACTGGAGATCGTCAAGGCTGGACACCGGGCTTGCTTCGAGGCCGGGGCCCAGCGGGTCGTCACCTTCGTCAAGATCGTCGATGCGATGGGCGGCACAACCATCGCCGACAAGGTCGCCAAGTACAGGATGTGATGGAAGCCAAAGAGCCGCACGTTTCCTCTGAGACAGAACCGGGCCCCGGCTCTGAGACTCAGGCCCTATCTCCACTACTCAGGGACGGTGTGCGTCTGGCGCGGCAGTACGCGCCCCCCTTGCTTCTCATACTCCTGTTGCTTGTCGCCTGGCAGGTGCTGACCTGGCTGATGAAGGTACCTAGATGGTTGTTGCCCTCGCCGTGGCAAATCGTCGTGGCCGGTGTCGAGGCGCGAGAGCTGTTAGGTCCGCACACCTGGCAGACACTGAAGGAGACGTGGGTGGGCCTGGGACTGGCCGTAACAGTGGGCCTGGGCCTCGCTCTGGTGATACATTTCTCGCCTCTGCTTCGACGGACCGTGTACCCCCTGCTGGTGGCCTCTCAGACGGTGCCCATCCTGGCCCTCGCTCCCCTGCTCATCATCTGGTTTGGGTACGGCATTCTGCCGAAGGTCATTGTCGTAGCCCTGGTCTGCTTTTTCCCCATCGTCGTCAGCACCGCCGACGGTCTGAGAGTGGCTGACCCTGAGCTGATAGCCCTGTTGAGGGCTATGGGGGCAAATAGGCGACAGATATTCCTCAAGGTGCGCGTGCCGGGAGCCCTGCCTTCTTTCTTCTCCGGTTTCAAGATAGCCATCACCTACAGCGTGGTCGGTGCCGTTATTGGAGAGTGGGTAGGGGCCAGCCGCGGACTAGGGATATTCATGATCCGGTCGTCCAAGAACTTTCTGACAGATCGGGTTTTCGCTGCGATTGCCGTGACCTCGTTACTGAGCATTGTTATGTTCGCTGCCGTGATGTTGTTGGAGCGCTCGCTGCTGCCCTGGTATTACGCTCGTCGAAAGGAAGTGTGGGAGGAATTGTAGGGTCTCAGAGGCACTGTTGGTTGGTTTTCGATTGGTTCTGACAACAGGGAGGAAGGCGATGTCTGGAAGCAGTTGGAGCAGGGTGGTGGTGCTACTGGCAGTGATTCTGGCGGCCGTTGGGTGTCGGGCCGGGGAGCCCACAGCCACAGCGCCCCCCAAACACGTGGTGGTGATGTTGGACTGGTTTCCCAATACCAATCACACGGGACTCTACGTGGCTCTGGAGAAGGGATGGTACAGTGATCAGGGTCTGGAGGTGGAGATTATCCAGCCGGCCGAGGGGAGCACGCTGGTTCAAGTAGTGGCAGCGGGGCAGGCCGACTTCGGCATCAGCTATCAGGAGGAGGTGTCATACGCGCGCGCCGAGGACGTGCCCATCCTGTCCATCGCAGCCATCATCCAGCACAACACCTCTGGATTCGCCAGTCCCAAGGACCGAGGCATCACCCGCCCCAAGGATTTCGAGGGAAAGAGATATGGCAGCTGGGGTTCGCCCATCGAGCGGGCCGTGCTTGATGTGCTGATGTCTTGCGATGGCGGCGACGCCGATGAGGTGGAGTTTATAGACATAGGCTGGGCGGACTACTTCACGGTGATCCAGCGCGATGTGGACTTCGCTTGGATCTTCTATGGGTGGACCGGAGTGGAGGCGGAGCTGCGTGGCACTCCTCTGGACGTGGTGATGCTGAATGACTGGAGCGACTGCGTGCCCGACTATTACACGCCGGTGATCATCACCGGCGAGCAGAACGTGGCTGAGGAACCTGATCTGGTGCGGAATTTCCTGGCTGCCACCGCCCGGGGGTATGAGTTCGCCATCTCCAACCCAGCGGAGGCAGCCGAGATCCTGCTGAAGCACGCCCCTGAGAGCAATCAGGATCTGGTCCGGCGGAGCCAGGAGTGGTTGAGTCCGCGATACCAGGCAGATGCACCCAGATGGGGCGAACAGAAGCTGGAGATCTGGCAAGGCTACACAGATTGGATGGCTGATCGCGGGTTATTGCCTCGTCACATCGACACCGAGGACGCCTTCACCAATGAATTCCTCCCGTGATAAGGTGAGCGAAATCGAATTGCGTGAGGTTCACAAGTCCTTCCGCGTGGACGGCCGGTCGGTGACCGCGTTGGGTGGCATGAGTATCTCCGCCAGGAAGGGAGAATTCGTCGTGCTGATCGGTCCCAGCGGTTGTGGCAAGAGCACGGTGCTCAACATAGTCTGCGGCCTGATGGAACCCGACGCCGGGGAGGTGCTCCTCGACGGTCGGCCGGTTCGTGACCGCACCGGGCTTCTCGGCTACATGCTTCAAAAGGACCTGCTCCTACCCTGGCGCAAAGTCTTGGACAACGTCATCCTGGGGCCAGAGATCAGCGGCACGGACAGGAAAGAGGCGCGGGAGGAGGCACAGCGCCTCCTCCCCCTGTTTGGCTTGGAGGGCTTCGAGGATAGCTATCCGGACGCTCTGTCAGGTGGCATGAGACAAAGGGCAGCCCTATTGCGGACCTTCCTGTGCGGGAGGAGCACGATGCTGCTTGACGAACCGTTCGGGGCACTGGATGCGCTCACCAGGCGCCAGTTGCAGCAGTGGCTACTGGGTGTGTGGAGCCAGTTCCGTCAAACGATCATCTTCGTAACCCATGACATGGACGAGGCGGTCTACCTGGCCGACCGCGTCTACGTAATGACGCCGAGGCCAGGCAGGATCAGACTGCAAATGGAGATCCCCCTCGGACGCCCGAGGCTTCCGGAGATGATCACGTCTGGTCAGTTCGGGGCTCTGAAGGGCGAGCTGCTCGCCGCCCTGGAGGCGCAGTAGGGTTCTCTCCACAACATCGAGCGGGTGCCCTTCCTCCAACGGAGCCACGTGGCCCTCGCCGTCCGTACGCTTTCAGCAGGGTTCTGCGTTATCATGGCGCGGAGATCTGTCGCCGAAGGAACCGCTTTGGAGCCATCTGGGTGGTCTCATGCGCAACGGTCTTCCCGCCCGATCGGCAGATCCCAGTGGCTCTCATCCCCAGTGCATGAGGTTATGTCGGTCCGGTCCTCCCGAACCGGCGGCGGGTATCACAAGGCTTGCGTTTTCGGGCAAGAACCTCGCCTCAAGAGCGCTGCGGTCAACCAGGAACCTTGCTTGGAGGGATCATCGAGGCAGAAAAGGCCGACGAGAAGACCCGGCCGGGCAAATCGTCGCCGGCCTGTGGCAGTGAGCATGCCCCTGGCGGATCCAGGCTGAGTGTGGTGCTTGCGGGGGGATGCTTGTTCTGTGATTGAGCGAACTACCTCGAGCGCTCATCGCTTCGGACTGCGACGAGCCTTCAGCCTGATCATCGGGCTAGCACACTCGGCTTCTCCGAAGCGCAGCGCAGAGCGCGACACTGGAGAGGACACATAGCCCTACGACGACTGACCACTGCCACTCCAGGGTGAGTCCTCCTGGGGTGGAAGGTGCCGCGGTAGGTTGGGCGGAGAAATAGACCAGTTCGATGGCAGTGGTACCGCCGCCGCTGTTCTCCCACAGCGCGATCTCGTTGCGCCCTGGGGACGCCGCCAGGATGTCCAGATCCCCGTCGCCGTTTACGTCTGCGGAGTAGACGGCCTGAGCATCGCTGAACCCGGTGTCAACCGAGTGTTTGGAGAACTGCCGACCGCCGTCGTTCTCCCACCAGGCTATCTCGTTGTCCTGCTTGGCAGCGGCCACGATATCCATATCACCGTCTGGCTCCAGGTCAATCGCGTAGACGGACTGGGCCTTCTGGAAGTCGGAGGCTATGGTGTGCTTGGTGAAGTTCTGACTGCCATCGTTCTCCCACCAGGCGATTTCATCGTCGCCCTCGGAAGCGCCCAGGATATCAATGTCGCCGTCTCCATCCATGTCGATGGCATAGACGGACTGCGCCTTCTTGAAGCTGGAGTCTACCGAGCGCTTGGTGAAGTTCTGACCGCCCTCGTTCTCCCACCAGGCGATCTCGTTGTCGCCTTGGGAGGCGCCGACGATATCGACGTCACCATCGCCGTCGAGGTCGATGGCGTACACGGATTGCGCCTGTTTGAAGCTGGAGTCGACCGATTGCCTGGTGAAGTTCTGGTTACCGTCGTTCTCCCACCAGGCGATTTCGTTGTCGCCCTCGGAAGCGCCCAGGATATCGATGTCGCCGTCTCCATCCATGTCCATGGCATAGACGGACTGCGCCTTCTTGAAGCTGGAGTCTACCGAGTGCTTGGTGAAGTTCTGACCGCCGTCGCTCTCCCACCAGGCGATTTCGTTGTCTCCTGGGCAGGCGCCGACGATGTCTATGTCGCCATCACCGTCGAGGTCGATGGCGTACACGGATTGCGCCTGTTTGCAGTTGGAGTCTACCGAGTGCTTGGTGAAGTTCTGACTGCCGTCGTTCTCCCACCAGGCGATTTCGTTGTTGCCTGCGGAAGCGCCCAGAACATCCACGTCTGTGTCGCCGTCCAGGTCGATGGCGTATACCGACTTCGCCTCGCTGAACTGGTCTGCGACGAGGATCCAAGTGAAGAGCGGGGGATCCGCGAAGGCCGGTGAGGCCAGCAGGAGCCCCGCAATAATCATCAACGGTACCCACAGCTTCTTCATATCTCTCTCCCTCCGCTACCAGTGTAGCTCTTGGGCGTTAAACCCCCATAAACCCCGGCTTAAAAATGCGTTAAAGTTGCCAAGGAGCTCGTGACCAATGAGAAGTCTACAGTGTCGCCGGCCCTGGCCAAGATGGTGGCAGCTTTGGCGTACTCCTGGGGGCTGACCACAGTGAGTTTCGCCGTTGACACACGCCGCTGAGTGTGCTTGGTGACCCACGAGAAGCGCCAGCGGCACGGCAGCGACGACCGGAACAGGACAAGGAGTCACGTCCTTCTCCTCGCAGGCATGGTAGGGCGGTTACCGGCTCAACTGGCGGACGGCGCTGCGCAGGCCGCGACTCTTCTTCAGGCGTATGCCCTCTTCACCGCTGGCGCCAGCGGACCCCGGCGTATCCAGCCAGGGTGGGCAGACTTCCCCCCAGCAGGATCAGGCTTCCGGCCTCAGGCACGAACTCCTCTTCTTCCTCCGGTGGCGAGCCGACATCAAGCTCCGCGGCTGCGGTGTTCTCACCTCCTGGCGGCGTCACCGTGGTCACATTGTTGATCCGCGCTGCCCTGAGGGCGATAACCTTGATGGTGATGGTTGCCGATTCCCCAGGGCCCATTTCCTCCAAGGCGACAGTAGCCAGCGGTCTTTCCGCTGAGAAGATGCCTTTTCCGACCGCCTGCCAGCACTTGATCTGTCCTCTCTCCGCACCCACCATCCTAGCAACCCGGGCTTAGATGGCAATTAGCCTTGTCTTGAGAACCCATCAAAACCACGAGCGACGGGGGAGAGCTGAGCTCGCAGGTGTGTCCGCAACTGTGCTGTCGCAATTACCTGGGGATATGCATCTCGACAGCTTCAAGGGACGTAGGCTTTACCGTTGTACGACCAGGTCGCGGCCGGGTGGCCCTCTTTGCGAGGCATGGTACTATTTTCCCATTGATGGGCTGACGGCGCTTCGGTATACTGATTGTGGTGTCAAGAGCTGTTCCTGGACAGTGCACCGGTGGCGACGGCAAACGGGCGGAAGTTGGGTACGCAAAGCCACGGGCCTAGGGTCCCAGAGGACTAGGGCAGCCGGGTTGCCTCCCCCAGGAGAACTTCTACATTTGTGCCGCGCTTCGAGCCGGAGGCATTTGGCGAGAAGCGCATTTTGGGTTGCTTTGTAGAAGGCCGGAGACGGTTTGGGTTAAGGTATGAAGCGCCTCGGCAGGGCAGTGAATAGAATCCTTGCGACTCGGCCTGTGGTCTGGTCGTTCGTTCTTCTGTTGCTGATGCTGGGAGTTGCTCCGTCCTGGGGTGAAGAGGGAACTGGTACTCCCCTGGCGCTGGGATACATCAACAGCGACGGAGAGACCGGCCTCGTCGAGTTCGTAGCTGCGGAGCCCCTGCAAGAGGATCTGGTCGCGGCCACGGCTCTAGGCGTTCCTGCGGAACCTCCGGCACACCAGCTGGTACGCCTGACCAACGTGGAACGCGCGAACCAAGGCCTGCCTCCCCTGAAGGCCGCCTCGGAGTTGATGCAGGCTGCGCAGTACCACAGCGACTGGATGGCTAGCCACAACTGCTTTGCGCACAAGTGCCCTGGCGAGGCCGACTGGGATACCAGGATCGCGAACGCCGGGTACGTGAACGCTCAGGCTCTGGGAGAGAACATCGCGGCCGGGTATGGGTCGGCCAATGAAGCGGTCCAGGCATGGATGAACAGCCCGGGGCATAGGGCGAACATGCTGAGTGGCGCTTTTCGTGAGGCCGGTGGCGGATACGCCTACTGCGCCGACTGCACGTACCATCGCTATTGGACGATGGATTTCGGCGCACGCAATGCGGTCTACCCCGTAGTTATCAATGGCGAGGCCTGGTCCACGAACAGCGCGTACGTCCAACTGTACGTGTACGGACCGGCGGACCAGATGAGGTTCCGCAACGCGGGGGGCGCGTGGTCTGACTGGATGACATACCAGCCCAGCAAAGCGTGGACCCTGTCCGCCGATGGCGGGTCCCCGGCAGTCGTCTACGCTCAGGTGAAGCAAGGCCCCACAGTCTTGGAGAGCAACGATAGTATTCACATTCTGCCTCCAGAAATCTCGCCCGACTACGTGCTGTTCCTTATCGCACAGGGATCGGAGCTGACCACGCCAGCCGAGTACCGGTTAACCATCGATGCCTGCGCCCCCTGGAGCGCCCGTGTTGATCCGGACTGGATCGACCTGAGCGACTACAGCGGCGGGTCCGGCACGTCGACGGTGAATGTTCACCTGGAGGGGTTCCCGACTGGCGTGGGAACGTACACGGGGACGATAACAGTCGAAGCGGGTGGCATGTCCACCCAGGTACAGGTCACGCTGGTGGTCACCAGCGAACCCTTGCAGAAGAACCACGTACCTGTGTCGACCAAGGTTCAGGTGTCATAGGCCCGAGAGAGCCGTGTCTTGCGCGTCGACAGAAACAAGTCTCTCCCGTAGAAGACCTTAACAGTAGCTCGGTGACAAAGGCAAACCCATCGAAAGGTGGGGACGCAAAGCCACGGGCCTAAGGTTCACGCGAACTAGGGTAGCCGGGTTGCCTCCGAAGGATCAGCCGCTTGGTTTGTGGCGCTCTTGGAGCCTGGGGCACGTGGCGAGGAGCGCTTTTTTGTTGCTGTGAGCCGACCTGGAGACCGCTCGAATGCGGTTCAGAGACGACTGGGGGTATTGGTGGGAAAGGTCCCTGAGACCATCTTGGGGTGCTCTGCGCGAGAGGCATGTCGCGATTGCGTGGGGATGCGGATCTCGACACCTTCAATGGACGTGGGCTGTACGGCACGTACGACCACGTAGCGACCGGGGGCCTCTCTGCGAAGGATGGTACTATTTTCCCATTGATTGGCTGACCGTCCTCCGATATACTGATTATGGTGTCAAGAGCTGTTCCTAGACGGTGCACCGGTGGCGATGGCAAACGCGGGGGAAGGTGGGGACGCAAACCCACGAGCCCCAGGTTCGGAAGAACTACCTTAGGAGATGTTCTCGTAGCGGCAAGACCTTAACATTAACTCGGTGATAAAGGCAAACCCATCGAAAGGTGGGGACGCAAAGCCACGGGCCTAAGGTTCGGGAGAACTACGGTAGCCGGGTTGCCTCCGATAGACAGCTAGAGTACTAGCGCGTTCTCTTCTATCTGTGGGCCAAGTGGCAGAGAACGCGCTTTTTTCGTCCCCACCCAGATCTCCGAGAGGGAGGGGACGAACATGAGAATCAGAGTAGCGGCAACTCTGGTGCTGGCGGTCTCTCTGGCCACTATGGCAGGCATCGCGACGCTAGGTCCCGCTTCGGCGCAGGGCGACGCCCCAGGCTGCTCCGCCTGTGAAGGGAACGGCGTTGAGGAGTCGACCTTCGTCACCGAAACGCTTGAGGCGGCGCTTGCATACCCAGCCGCCATGACTCTGACCTTGCCCTACACTTCGCCGATGGGCACCTTGGAGATGGGATCGGAAGGCTGGATCTCCGGGGGCATGTCTGTCTCAGACCTCGGCGGGATGGAGCAGGAGTACTGCCTTGGCGTGCCTATGGAGGTCGAAGCCTGGGAGGAGGAACAGGCGGAGCTTCAAGGAGTGGTACTGTCTGCCAGCTATGACTACCCGTCGAGGGTCGACTGGAGGGACGTCGGCGGGCAGGACTGGACCACGCCCGTGCGCAGTCAGGGTGGCTGCGGCAGTTGTGTAGCGTTCGGGACCACCGCAGCCATCGAGTCCAGGTTGGAGATCGCCCTGGGCGACCCGGACCTCAACCCAGATCTATCGGAGGCGCACCTCTACTTCTGTGGATCGGGCAGCACCTGCCGAAACGGCTGGTACCCTAGCGCAGCGATGGATTTCTCCAGGGATACGGGCGTGGCTGACGAGGCCTGCTATCCCTATAGCGGCCAGGACCAGGTGTGTAGCGTGTGCCCCGATTGGGAGAGCCGGGTCACCAAGATCTCCAGCTGGGTGGGTCTCACCGACATGAGTGAGATGAAGCAGCAACTGGCTGACAATGGTCCTTTTGAGGCCACCATGGCAGTGTACGTCGACTTCTACTACTACAAGTCGGGCGTCTACGAGTACTCCTCGGGGCGGCTGGTGGGGTTCCATGCGGTGACCGTGGTCGGCTATGATGATGAAGAGGGGTACTGGATCGCCAAGAACAGTTGGGGCACGACTTGGGGCGACGCCGGATGGTTCAAAATCGCCTACGGGCAGTGCGGCATCGACGACTATGTGTACGTCCCTGTGATAGACCCGCCGCTACCGTCCTTCCAGGTCTACGCAAGCGTGAACCCCACCGGGGCTGGTAGGGTGGTCCTGGACCCACTGTCGTGCGTGCTGGGCGGTTGTGTGTCTGGAACCGAGGCGAAGCTGGCCGTGGTTCCGGAGGATGGTTATGTCTTCATTGGCTGGGAGGGAGATGTCTCCGGCAGTAGCGAGTTGATCGATCTCGTTGTAGACTCCGACAAGAATGTCGTCGCTAACTTCATGTTTACCTGCACCGGGTGTAAGCCGAGAGCGTTTGTGCCCCTCGCGGCAGGGGGGCAGACTGCACCTCCCCCATAGTCCGGCACAGCGGCCCTGCAACGTCTGGCTGCCAGGCCTGGTGCCCATGCAAGGGGTGCACGGGTCTGCCCAGCCAACGACCGGGCCTGTGTTGCGACGCCGCTTATCCGCACCTTGGCCCAGCCTTGCTGCCACAACTCACCACCTCTTCGCCGTCCTGGGGCGTGTGCTTCGCTTGTCGCCTGGACCCGCTCATCTCTGCTGCGAAGTGGTTCTGGTGGCTGGACGATGCCGATTCCTCGCGAGAGCCATGAGAACGAGACTCGCTGCATGCCCGTGGCCTGGCCAGTGGGTCTGCTCTGAACGCTCGTGTGGGAAGACCCCTCGGCGGACGGCGTGCCACAAACCCCAGACAGGCGGCAGCCCGGCAGTTCTTACTGCTGTGGTTTCGAAGCGCGCACCAGGCTCCCTCAGGCAGCGCTGACCTGTCTTCCGCACCGTGTGCGACCCTGTTTGACGCCTAGGGCGATCTGTGGTATGCTAATCCTTAGTAGATACTCGGAGTTTCACCATGAAGCTGTCAGCAAGGGAACAGTATGGTCTCAGGGCCATGATAGAGCTGGGCCGTCGCTACGGCGAGGGCCCTGTCTCCCTTAGCGACGTGGCTGGAAGCCAGGGGGTCTCTCTTGGGTACCTGGAGCAGATTGCACCGCTGCTGAAAGGAGCCAATCTGGTGGAGAGCACCCGAGGTGTCCGCGGGGGGTACGAACTGACTCGCGCCCCGTGGGAGATCACAGTCGGGGACGTCGTGCGTGCTTTGGAGGAAGGGTACATCATGCCCTTGAAGTGTATCCCCGGGGCTGAGGGTGAGGACTCATGCACCCGCAAGGGGGTCTGCACGGCTCGGGACGTATGGAAGAGAATGCACGAGGGCATGGTAGAGGTCCTTGATTCCACTACGCTGGCGGATCTCGTAGAGCCGATCAGTATGGGCTGAGAGGGTGGCGCAGTGCGGGTCTTCGGTGTTCCATCGTCGACGATTCAGGGCGGAGGAGCAATGGGTGAAAGGAGAGTCGTATATCTCGACCACGCGGCGACGACATCTGTTCATCCTCAGGTCGTGGAGGCCATGCTGCCCTATTTCAGTGAGCGGTACGGCAACGCCTCCAGCATACACTCTCTGGGGAGGGAGGCACGCCAGGGGTTGGAAGAGGCTCGCACCACCGTGGCCGGGATCTTGAACTGTAAGGGCGAGGAGATAGTCTTTGCCAGCGGTGGGACAGAGAGCGACAATCTGGCCATCAGAGGTGTGTCCTGGATGAACCGGAGGCGGGGAGATCATATCATCACCTCCTCCGTGGAACACCACGCTGTGAGCCACACCTGCGAGCAGATGGAGAGGCAGTTTGGTTTCGAGGTGACATACCTCCCCGTGGACGAATACGGCCTGGTGGACCCACGAGACGTGGAAAGGGCGATCACCGAGACCACGATTCTGATCAGCATCATGTACGCCAACAACGAGGTGGGGACCGTGGAGCCCATCGCTGAGATTGGAGAGATTGCGCGTCGCCGTGGCATACCGTTCCACACCGACGCGGTGCAGGCGGCCGGCGCTTTGAGCCTGGACGTGCAGGAGTTGAATGTGGACCTGCTGACCCTGTCGGCACACAAGTTCTATGGGCCCAAGGGGGTCGGCCTGCTGTACGTGAGAGAGGGGGTAGGAGTCCTGCCAATCCAGACCGGTGGCGGGCATGAACGCGGCCTCCGGTCGGGCACCGAGAACGTGGCGGGCATCGTGGGCCTCGCTACAGCGCTGAAGCTGGCCGAGGAGCGGAGAGAGGAGGAGAGCATCAGGCTCGCGGCCCTTAGAGACCGTCTGGTAGAGGGTGTGCTTCCATCTATTGATCACTGTTGGCTGCTGGGCCATCCCCAGAAGCGTTTGCCCAATAACGCCAACATCGCCTTCGAGTACGTAGAGGGTGAGGGCATATTGGTGGGCCTTGACATGGAGGGCATCGCCGCTTCCAGTGGTTCAGCATGCTCTACCGGATCCGCAGACCCATCGCACGTGCTGTTGGCCATGGGGGTGCGGCCTGATCTTGCCCGCGGCGCCATCCGCATGACGCTGGGTCGCGAGAACACCGAGGAGGATGTGGATAGGGTCTCGGAGGTCCTGCCAGCCATAGTAGAACGCTTGCGAGCCATGTCTCCGCTCTACGGAGAGCGAGAGGCTCGCCGCTAGTAAGGAGAGAGAACGGAGATGTATTCAGAGTTGGTGATGAAGCATTTCGCCGATCCCCAGAACGTCGGGGTGATCGAGGACGCTGATGGGGTGGGCAAGGTCGGGAACCCCATGTGTGGGGATGTTATGGAGATGTTCATCAAGGTCAAGGACGACCGAGTAGAGGACGTCAAGTTCCGTACTTTCGGATGCGGAGCAGCCATCGCCACTAGCAGCATCGCCACGGAGATGATCAAGGGGAAGTCCCTGGACGAGGCGGTCAAGCTGTCGAACAAGGCGGTGGCCGACGCACTGGGAGGTCTGCCGGCGCAGAAGATGCACTGCTCGAACCTGGCGGCGGACGCCGTCCGAGCGGCGATAGAGGATTACTGGAACAGGCGCAAAGGGGCGAAGGAAGAGGGAGTGCAGCCTGAGGGTTAGCAGTGCGATTCTCGGCTACTGTT
>Ga0315274_10003243_pt1 | contig 24255 bp, 22 predicted proteins | sample YL17G02_20_MG_FD_203700 | JGI IMG/M metagenome (GOLD analysis project Ga0315274, IMG submission 203700) | Sediment microbial communities from Yellowstone Lake, YNP, Wyoming, USA - YL17G02_20 | ecosystem: Environmental > Aquatic > Freshwater > Lake > Sediment | place: USA: Wyoming | collected...
AGGTCAGAAACTGCTCCGTGACGCTGCCCCGGCGCATCGGCTCCAACCGGGCGATCTCCTTGACGATCTCGGTCCTTCGCTGGGTGAGTTTCTCGACGGCATTCATTGGTGCCTCCTTGGGAGTGTGCAGTAAATACTACTACACAACTTCGGCCAAAAAAAGAGAAAATCAAGCGAAATCACCCCCCCCAACGTTTATGTCGTGCGCCCCGCGCTCGGCCGAAAACCATCTGTGGTTGCAGGTTGGCAGAACCGCCTGCTATGTTCCCTGGCGAAGTTCGTGCCGCGGCGGGTAAGGCTGTCCATCTGGCGGAACGTCATGCAGAGAATCGCGAGAGGTTCGACCCCATGAGCAGCGATCCGAAACAAGATCACGATCAGAAGATGTTTCTGGCCGTCTTTCAGCAGAACTGCGAGAACTTGCGGCACATCAAGACCGAACGCCTGCTGAACGCCAACATTTACGGCTTCATCGTGGCCGCCTCGCTGTCGGTGTTGCGGGGAGTGAAAGGCGCGGTGCTTCCCGAACTCTCGCTGGTCTTCTTCCTGTTTGTTTTCTCGGTGATGTGGCTGCTGACCAGTCTGCGGCTCAGGGCCGAGTTGGAGGAGTGTTCGAGCCGGATCGCCGCGATGGTCCGCGAGATCGGGCTCGAATCCTACGCGGCCATGGGCGCCTCCGTCGAGCACTTCGAGAAGTATCCGCGCCTCCGGTCCATGTTTCCGCTGTTCTACGCCTTCACGAGCCTTTGTTTTCTGGCGTTGCTGATCTACACGGTGATCATCGAAATGGGCGCGAAGTAGGCCGCGCCGCCGGACGCGCGTCAGCATGACGCCGAGCGTGTGAGCAATCCAATGAACAGGGACGCCAAGAGACGACTCCTGATAATCGGCATTGATGGGGCGACGTACGACGTGCTCGATCCGATGATCGCGCGCGGCGTGCTGCCCAACCTCGCCGCCCTGATGAAGCGCGGGTTTCGCGCGGGTTTGCGCTCGACGATCCCGCCCAACTCGGCGGCGGCCTGGGCGACGTTTATCACCGGCAAGAATCCGGGGCGACATGGCGTTCTTCGGTTTCAAGCCACTCGCCCGACCCAGGACATTGGGATCGAATTCCGGCCGGGCGCTTATACGTTTCTCAACTCCGACAGCATCGCGGGGCGGCGACTCTGGGACGTGCTCGGCGCGGCGGGCAAACGCGTGGCCGTCATGAACGTCCCGATGACTTATCCGCCGCGGCCGCTCAACGGAATCATGATCACCGGGCTGCTCACGCCGCCGGGCGCGAAAGATTTCACCTGGCCGCCCGAGCTCGCCCACTCGCTCGTCGGCTACCAGATCGAACAGCCGCTGGCCACGATGGGCTACAGCCCGGCGGCCGACCGCGAACTCATCCGCTCGTCGCTGGAGATTCTGGCGCAACAGGGCCAAACGGCGCTCCGCCTTCTTCAGAGCGAACCGTGGGATTTCTTCTTCGTCTGCTTTACCGGCACCGACCGCATCCAGCACCGGCTGTGGAACTTCCTTGAAGGGATGAAGGATGAAGGCGGAAGGATGAAGGACGAAGAGCGAAGTGCGAAGGACGAAACAGCCGCCGAGAACTGCAATTCCCGGGGCGATGCCGAAAATTGGAGATTCTTCCGTGAGAATCTCGATCGCTACTATGGCTTGCTCGATGCGACGATTGGGCGGCTGGTCGAGGCGGGCGGTGAGCAAGCCAACTGCATTCTTCTCTCCGACCACGGCTTTGGCCCGGCGCCGCGCCAGGCGGTTTTCCGGCGCGCCCTCGCTCGTCAGCTCGGACTCGAAGCGGGCGAGGGCGTCGGCGGGTTTCACAGCGCGCGCGCCTGGCTCGAACGCCACGGTCTCGTCAACGGCGACCGCTTGCGCCGCGTTCTGGCCGGCACCCGCCTGCGCCGTCTTCTCTCGCGCATCACGCGGTTCGTCTTGCGCAAAGAACAACAGGCGTGGCGCGACAGCCGCGCCTATCTGGTCACTCTCCACAAGTACATCGGCGGTATTGGGATCAATCTGCCGCCGTCCAGCCCCGAGTATGAGCCGCTGCGGCGAATGCTCATGGCGCGGCTCGGCGACGTGCGCGATCCCGATTCGGGCGAGCCGATTGTGGCGGCGGTCTGGCGGCGAGAGGAAATCTATCACGGCCCGCGCCTCGGGCTTTGCCCCGACGTGGTCTTCCGCCTCAACGAACGCTACGGCCTGGCCCACGGTGAATCGCCCGGCGGGCGCCTGGTCGGCGACAAGTCGTTTCGGGGCAAAGGCGTCCATCGCGACGAGGGAATTCTCGTTCTCGCCGGACCCGATGTCGTTCGCGCTTCGCTCGACAAGTTCTTCCAGATCGAGGATGTGACGGCCACTGCGCTTCGTCTGCTCGACACGCCGATTCCTACCGACATGGACGGCCAGGTGGTCGTCGAGGCCCTGACTCGCGATTACCGGGCGCAACATGCAATTCGGTTCGAGCAAGTCGCCGAAGAGCCGGAAGCCGCTTCAATCGCCGCCGCGCGCTGGCGGTCAATCGCCGACGAAGAAGCCGTCGCCGAGCAACTGCGCCATTGGGGATACCTTGACTAGTGCGGAATGCGGAATGATGAATGGTGAACAGATCGGATTCGATAGGAACAGGATTGGCTGAACGGGCAAGGACGCGGCGGCGGGTGTTGATCGTCGGGCTGGATGGCGCGACGTTCGACGTCATCCTGCCGATGATCGAAAAAGGCCGGTTGCCGGTTTTGGCCCACTTGATGGAGAGCGGCGCATGGGGGAAGTTGCGTTCGACCTTGCCGCCGCTCAGCCCCGTGGCGTGGTCGTCGTTTCTCACGGGCAAGAATCCGGGCCGCCACGGCGTGTTCGGTTTTGAGGAGGTTGAAGCAGGCAGCTACGAGTTTCGCCCGACGGCGGCAACGCGCGCGGGCCAGCGTTCGCTGTGGCGCATCGTCAGCGATCATGGGCGGCGCGTCGTGGCGCTCGACATCCCCTTCTCTCATCCGCCGGAAGCCGTCAACGGCCTGCTGGTCGCGGGCTATGGCGCGCCCGTCGGCGAAGGCGTGGAGTTTACGCACCCTCGCGAACTGCGCGCGGAGTTGGCTCGACGGTTCGGCGAGTTTGCCGTGGCCGTTCCGCAACGCAAGGCCTATCCCCCGGATGACGAGCTGTTTTGGCGTTGGGATCGCATTCTCGACAACCGCGCTCGCATCTCCGACTTTCTCCTGAGACGGGAGAAGTGGGACGTCTTCATGATCGTGCTGGGCGTGACGGATCACGTTCAGCATGGAGCGTGGACTTATTTCGAGCCGATGCATCGCGACTCGCACAGGCCCGACGCGGCGCGATGGCGCGAGCGCTTGTTTCTCTCCTACGAGAAGGCCGACGCGTTCATCGGGCGGCTGCTCGAAGGGGCCGACAGCAGCACGCACGTCGTCGTGCTCTCCGATCATGGCTTCGGGACAACGTGGCGAGGGCAACTGACGCGGCGCATCCTCGCCGAGGCGGGCTGGCTGCGTTATCGCGGTCTGTTCGGCGGACCGATCATGGACTTTCTGCATCGTGCGTATGACGCCTTGCCGTGGTTGAAAAAGACTCTTCATCGGAGGCCGACCGAACGCCGGCGGCTGAAGGGCGCGGCGGCAAGGGCCATCGCCTGGCCGCACACGGCGGCCTTTCCCGCCGCGATGGGTTGGCAAGTGTATGTCAACGCGCGCGGCGCGTTTCCCTACGGTTTCGTCGAGCCGGGCGAGCCCTATCGAGCGCTGTGTCGCGAAATCGCGGACCGCCTGGAGAGCGCCGTCGCGCCGGGTACGAACCAGCCTCTCGTGCGGCACGTCTGGCAGCGCGACGAGGTTTTCGAAGGCGACGCCGTGCCGCGCGCGCCTGATCTGTTGATCGAATACCAGAACCTGCATGGTGTTGCCCGCGCGAGCGAGGCCGCGGACTGGGACCTTGTTGGCAGCCACACGATGGATGGCGTGTTGATCATGGCGGGACCGGACATTCGCGCCACGCAACTACCGGACGCACAGATCATCGAAGTGGCCCCGACGGTCCTGCACCTCATGGGTTTGCCCGTCCCGCGCGACATGGACGGAGCGGTTCGCGTGGATGCGCTTCGCGACGGGGCGCTGTGTGAACGGCCGATCGCGGTCGAACGGGGAGCCGCTCTGACGGAGTCTGTGGAGAACGTCCCCAGTCCGAGCGAAGTTGCTTCCGTGCGCGAGCAATTGCGCAATCTCGGTTATCTCGAATGAAACGATGAACGCCAAACCCAGACTCTTGGTGGTCGGACTCGACGGAGCAACGTTCGACGTTCTTCGGCCGATGGCCGCGCGCGGCGATCTCCCCTGCATCGGCGCGATGATGAAAAGCGGAGGCCGCGCTGTCTTGCATTCGACCGTTCCGGCTATCACGCCGCCGGCATGGGCGTCGTTCGCCACCGGCGCGCCGCCCGACGCGCACGGCGTCTTCGGTTTCAACTATCCCGATTTTCAAGACTACTCGCTTTGGCTCACGACCGCCGCCGACTTGCAGCGCCCGACTTTGTGGCGGCAACTCAGGCGGCGGCAGATTCGGGTGCTGTTGCTCGACGCGCCCTTCACGTTTCCGCCCGAACCGGTGAACGGCTGCATGGTCGCGGGATTCCCATTGCCCGCAACCGGGGCGTTCACCCACCCGCCTGACCTGGCCGATCGCCTCGAATCGTCGGGCATTGCCTGCGCGCGCCATCCCAACGAATCGCCCGACCCGGCCGCGCCGGCCTTTCTGCCGTGGCTCGATCGGTTTTTGACCGAACGGTTGCGCATCTTTCGGGAACTGACTGCTCGCGAGCCGTGGCAGTTCGCGATGGTCGGAACAATGGCGCTCGACTGGGCGCAGCACGCGCTTTGGAAGTACTTCGATCCGCGATTCGTCTTTGCGCGCGAACCCGAAGCCGCTCCACACCGCGAGACGTTGTTTGCGACCTATCGCCGCGTGGATCGTTTCGTTGCCGATTTGATCGAGGTCGCCGGCGACGACACGGCTGTCCTGATCGTCTCCGATCATGGCTTCGGGACGACGTTTCACTACGACTGGGTGAGCGAGGCGCTCGCGCAGGCGGGTCTTCTGTTCTGGCGCGGCGGGAGCCGAGGAATCGCCGCCGGGATTGGGAACGCCGCGCTCCGGGCCGCCCGCTCCTCGCCCCGGCTTCAGCGCTTGGGCAAGCGCTGGCTCGGCGACGCCAGGGCGGCTCGCACCTGGGCGCGTCGCGCTCGTTCGTTCGATCGAATTGACTGGCGGCGGACGCGCGTTTTTCCCGCCGGCGACTATCATCTCAACCTGTACGTCAACAGCCGGTCGCGCTTTTCGCGCGGCATCGTCGGGGCCGGCTCCGATTATGCGCGAGTGCTCGACGACGCGGTCGCCGCCCTCGAATCATTCCGGCCGCCCGGTCACAACGCGCTGCCTCTCGTCTCGCGGATCGTTCGGTATGAGGGCGGCGCGAAAGGCCTGCCGACCCGCGTGCCCGACCTCTCGCTCGAACTCACCGTGTTGCCGCCGTGCGACGAAACGCCAGGCGCTCCGACGGCGGGCCTGTGCGGTTTCCACTCGCCGAAGGGCGTGCTCATTTCCCATGTCCCTGAGCTGTTCGGGGCGGTTCGGCCGCACGAGGTTGCGATTGCGGAACTCGCGCCCGCCATCCTGCGCTATTTCGGCGTTCGCGCCGATGAGGCCGAATCATCCAAACCCGCCGAGGCGCCGCAGGGCTTTTCGACCGAACAGACCGCCGCCGTTCTCGATTCGCTTCGCCATCTCGGCTATCTGGATTGAACGATGGCGCAACGCCGCATCCTGTTTCTGACCCAGGTATTGCCCTACCCGCTCGACGCGGGCGCCAAGGTGCGCGCCTATTATATGCTGCGCCATCTCGCCGAGCGCCACCGCGTCACGCTGGCCTCGCTTGTTCGCCCCGCCGACCGCGCCGACGCCGTGGGCCATCTCGCCGGATTCTGTGAAGCGGTCCACGCGATCCCCATCCATCGCTCGGCCTTTCGCGATGCAGCCGCGCTCCTGACGAGTCTGGCCACCGGCCTTCCGGCCCTGATCCTCCGCGACCGTTCGGCGGCGTTTCGCGATCTCATCGGACGGCTTGTTGCCGCCACTTCGTTCGACGCGATTCATGTGGATCAGATCAAGACGGCCCAGCATGTTGCACGGGTTGAGCGCCTGCCCCGCCTGATTGACCTGCACAACGTTTACCACGAGATGATTGCGGGTCTGGCCCGATTGACGAAATCGCCCGGACGAATGCGCCTCCTGCAGCGCGAAGCGAGAACGATGGCGCGCTACGAACGCCGGGCCTGCTCGGATTTCAACGAGATTCTGGCCGTCACCGACGGTGATGCGGCGCAACTGCGCGCGATGATCGGTCCGGCGCGGCCCGTCACGGCCATTCCCATCTGTGTTGATCCCTCCGAAGCGCCGAGAATTCCAATCAACGCCGACTCGCGCGCACTGCTTTCGCTCGGCGCGATGTTTTATCCGCCCAACGTGGACGGCGTTCTCTGGTTTGTCCGAGAGATTCTGCCGCTCGTTCGCCGCGAAGTTCCCGACGTTCGATTGCGCATTGTGGGCCCGCGCCCCGATCGTTCGATTCTTCGCGCCGCGGATGGCAATGCTGCAATTCAAGTTGTCGGCTATGCGGAAGACGCCGCGCCCGGTATGGCTGCCTCGGCGGCCCTCGTCGTTCCGCTGCGCGCCGGCGGCGGCATGCGGGTCAAGATTCTCGATGCCATGGCGCGCGGTCTCCCTGTCGTTTCGACAAGGCTTGGCGCGGAGGGAATCGCTGTCACGGATGGCGAAAACATTCTCCTCGCCGACGGCGCGGAGGCGTTCGCCCAGGCGGCCGTGCGGTTGCTTCGCGACGTTGACCTGCGCCGCCGCCTCGCGCAAAACGCTCGACAGTTGATCGAGTCGCGCTACGATTGGCGACGGCGTTATGATGCGGTGGATGCCGTTTATGAACGACTTTTCGCGGCGGGAGATTGTTCGCCATGACTAGCGCCCGCCCGCGCGTCGTGGTCATCGGACTGGACGGCGCATCGCCCGACCTGGTCCAACGCTGGACCGACTCGCGCGACCTGCCGGCCCTGCGCAGCCTGATCGAACGCGGCTCGTTCGGCCCGTTGCTTTCGACCATTCCGCCGGTCTCGCCTGCCGCCTGGTCCACGTTCATGACCGGCCAAAACCCCGCCGGCCACGGTGTCCTCGGATTTCGCAATCTCGATTCTCGCCGCTACGAGTGTCACGAGCCCGACATCATTTCGTCGGCGGAGATCGCGGGGAAGACGTTCTGGGATTTCGCGGGCTCGCGCGACGCGCGCGTTGGCGTCTTCTGGGTGCCGATCACCTACCCGCCGTGGCCGGTCAACGGCGTGCTCGTGTCGGGCTATCCCACGCCCGACTCGGCGCGGTCGTTCGGCCATCCCGAATCGGCCGTTTCGCCTTTGCCCGGCCTCACGGAGAACTCGGCGTTCTTCAACTCGGCCCGCCCCGCTGAAGTGGCCGTCGAGTTGGTTCGTCTGGCCCGCGAGCGGGGCCGTGTCGCCGTCGAAATGCTGCGCCGCGAAGCCTTCGACCTCTTCGTTCTGGTGATCGGCTCGATAGACCGCGCCCAGCACGATTTCTGGCGACACTTCGATCCTACGTCGCCGGTTCACGACCGCCTCGAAGCGAGCCGCCTCGGCTCGACCATTCTGGACGCCTACCGCGCAAGCGACCGCGCCATTGCCAACTTGCTCGAAGTCGTCTCGCCCAACGCGACCGTCTTCGTCATGTCCGATCACGGCGGCGGGCCTGCCGCCGAACGAACGGTTCATCTCAACGCTTGGCTGCGCCGCCACGGTTTTCTCGCGGTGCGTCGGCGCGGAGTCGTTCGACGCGCACTTTCCGCCACGTACGGTTGGCTCAAAGGCCATTTTGCCGCGAAGGAAACTGTCTTTCGCCAACTGCCTTCGACGCTGCGCCGACGGCTCACCGCATTCGATGCCGCTGCGACGCTGGATCTGCGTTCCGTGGATTGGACGCAGACGCGCGCCTATCGCTTCCCGCTCTATCCGCCGTTCGAGGGGGTGGCCATCAACCTCGCGGGCCGCCAGCCGCACGGGTGCGTCGCGCCGGGCGATTACGAGCCGCTCCGCGACCGCCTTCTGGCCGACTTGCGGACAATGAGCGACCCGCGCGACGGCAAGCCGATCGTCGCTCGCGCTTTTCGGCGCGAGGATGAGTTCGCCGGCGAGCATATCGAGCGCCTGCCCGACATCCTGGTCCAGTGGCGACCGGGTTACGGCGGCGGGCCGGGCCTGTGGGACGATTGGCTGACTCCGGTTCCCGCAGAACACTTGCGCCGGCTCAGCGGCGCTCATCGTCCCGAAGGCATTCTGATTGCTGCCGGACCCGAGGTGCGATGCGGCGCGAGAATCGAAGGCGCGACGCTGGCCGATTTGGCGCCGACGATTCTCTATGCGCTGGGACTGCCTCGACCGCAGTCCATGCAAGGGCGCGTGCTGACTGAGCTCTTCCGGCCCGAGCACGTCGCCGCCCACCCCGTCGAGGCCGCCGAAGGTTCGCTCGCGTCAGCCGGACCGTCGCACGCCGGTCTTTCGGCGCGCGAGCAGGCCGAGATCGCCAAGCGCTTGCGCGCGTTGGGATACATGGACTGAACCGGCGATTTGGAGCGCGGCGGCAAGACATCGGTTTCCATTCATCTGCTCTGATGACCGGAAAACTTCACATCCTTTTCCTCGCCTCCTACGCTCCCTCAACCGAGCGGCCGCGCGCTTACAATATCCTTTGCGGCCTGGCGCGCCATTTTCGAGTCTCCCTGATTGCCCAGGTGCGCTCTCCGCGCGAGCGCCAGGCCGTCGAGAAAATGAAAGCCGATTGTGATTTCGCCGAGGCCGTCCCGTTGAGCCGTGCGCGCAGCCTGCTCAACTGCCTGCTTCATCTTCCGACGCCCACTCCACTTCGAGCCGCATATTTCTTCAACCCGGCAATGAAACGCGCGATCGCCCGACGGCTGGCAACCGACCCCTACGACCTCGTCCACGTCGAGCATCTGATGGCCGCGCATTTTGCGGCTGGGCTTCGGGGCCTCGTTCGTTCTTTCGACACGATAGACTCGATTGCGCGCCTCCAGGAGAAGATACGGCGGTTCGCCCGAAGCCCGGTCGAGCGCCTGGTCAGTCTCGAAGAACTGCCCAAGGTGCGCCGCTACGAACCGCGCCTCTGTCGCCGCTTCGATTGCGTTCTGACGAGCACGGAAATGGATCGCATCGCGCTCGACTCGCCCAACGTGCGGGTGGTCCCGAATGGCGTGGATTTGGACTACTTTCAGTGTGGCGCGGCTCTCCAGCCCGTGGATGAACATGGGCAGGATGCCCACGACACGATCCTTTTCTACGGGCGTCTTTCCTACGTGGCGAACGCCGAGGCGCTGCGTTGGTTTCTGCGCGACATCTTTCCGCGTGTCCTCGCCGACCATCCGACGGCTCGCCTCGTCATCGTCGGGCCGTCGCCGCCACGCGACATTCGCCGAGCCGCATCGGACAGAATTACTGTGACGGGTCGCGTGGACGACGTGCGGTCCTACATCCGGCGCGCCCGGGTCGTCGTCTGTCCGGCGCGCTTCGCCGTCGGCACACAGAACAAAATTCTCGAACCGATGGCAATGGGCGTGCCGGTGGTCGCCACGTGCGAAGCCGTGGCGGGCATGGCCGCCCAACCCGATCGCGATCTTCTCGTGGCCGACGACGCCGAAGCTTTCGCCCGGGCGGTTGTTCGTCTGTTGCGCGATGATGCCGTTCGAGGCTTGATCGCCCATAACGCGCGCGGGTATGTTCAAGAACACCACGACTGGCGCGCGATCGTGGACGATTTGGCGGCCTTTTACGAGGAGATCAGTGCCCGAAGAGAATCAGAGCGATCTTGATTCCCGTTCCTCGGAGATCATTGCCGGAACGCCGGAGATTTATCCCCCGATGCGGGAGATCTTCGACGTGCTTCTGAAGAACTTGATGGACTACGCCCTGTGCGCCATCGCTCTCCTTGTCCTCTCGCCAATGCTGGCAATCATAGCGCTCGCGATCAAACTCGATTCGCGCGGCCCGGTCTTCTATCGGCGGCGCGTGGTCGGCCGCGGCGGACGCGCGTTCGACGCCTTCAAGTTCCGCACGATGGTCGCCGAAGCCGACGCGATGCTGGCCGAGCATCCCGAATGGGCCATGGAGCGCTCGCGCGGCCGGAAACTCCCTGACGACCCGCGCCTCACGCGTCTGGGCCGCCGGCTGCGCAAATACAGTCTCAACGAGTTGCCGCAACTGTTCAATGTTTTGCTCGGCCAGATGAGCCTCGTCGGTCCGCGCATGGTCACACCCGCCGAGCTCGCCGGCCACGACCGCTGGCGCGACGCTCTGGTCCGCGTCAAGCCCGGCCTCACGGGCCTGTGGCAGGTCGGCGGCCGAAGCGACCTCGATCTCGACGAGCGCATCCGCCTCGACATCTTCTACGTGGAGCGCCGCAGCATTCTCATGGACTTTCGCATTCTGCTCCAAACAATTCCCGTCGTGCTGCGCGGGAAGGGAGCCTATTGAATGCGGAATGCGGAGCGCGGAATGCGGAATGGTGAATGCAGAAGGATGAGTGCGGAATGATGAACGCGGAATGGTGGATGATGAATGCGGAATGCGGAGTGCGGAATGCGGAGTGAAGAGTACCGAGTGCTGAGTTCAGCAAAACGTAATTGAGGGCCAAATTGATTGACTGGTCGGGCTTCTCTCCATCCGTTTCTCCTTGTCCCTTTCGTCCTTCTTGTCACTTTGGTCCCTGCTGTACTACGTGAGCCGCATGCAAAACGATGATTGCGGAATGCGGAGTGGCGAATGGGGATTCCGGAGAGGGGAATCCGGCTGGGCGGGTGAGGCCGAGGAATAGAAATGAGTCTGACGGACCTGGATGAGCTGGAGAACAAAAGCATCTACATTATTCGCGAGGCGTACAGCCGCTATCGCCGGCTGGCGATGCTATGGTCCATCGGCAAGGACTCGACCACGCTCGTTTGGCTGTGCCGCAAGGCCTTCTTCGGCCCCCCGCCCTTTCCCGTTGTCCACATTGACACGGGTCGCAAGTTCAAGGAGATTTATGAATTCCGCGACCACTACACCGCCGAGTGGGGTCTCGATCTTCTCATTGCGCAAAGCGAACGCGCCCGCGAGCAGGCCCCTTCGTTCGCCGACAAACTGGCCTGCTGCAACGAACTCAAAACCAATGCCCTGAAGATGATGCTCGCCCAGCGCAAGTTCGACGCGCTCCTGCTCGCCATTCGCCGCGACGAACACGGCATCCGCGCCAAGGAACGGTTCTTCTCGCCGCGCGACAGTGAGTTCAAATGGAACTACCTCGACCAGCCGGCCGAACTCTGGGACCAGTACGGATCGTCGGCCGACGCGGACACGCACCTGCGCATCCATCCGCTGCTCGACTGGCGCGAGCTGGACATCTGGCGCTACGTCCAACGCGAGCGTATCCCGGTTGTCCAACTGTATTTCGCCCGCAACGGTCGCCGCTACCGCAGCATCGGCTGCGAAACCTGCTGCTCGCCGATCGAGTCGGACGCCGCGACCATTGACGCGATCGTCGAGGAACTTCGCACCACGCGCATTGCCGAGCGTTCGGGCCGCGCGCAGGACAAAGAGCAGGCCTTTATGATGCAGAAATTGCGTTCGCTGGGATACATGTGATGGACCTTCAATGGTTGCGAATCGTCGTCGTCGGCCACGTGGATCACGGAAAATCCACGCTGATTGGCCGTTTGCTCCACGACGCCGGCGCGCTTCCCGACAGCCGACTCGACGAGCTTCGCGCCGACTCGCCCGCCGACGGCCTCGAATGGGCCTTCCTGCTCGACCATCTTCGCGAGGAGCGTGAGCAGGAACGCACGATTGACTCGACCCAGGCGTTTTTCGCAACACCCCGCCGCGTCTATCGCATCATTGACGCCCCCGGCCACCGCGAGTTTCTCAAGAACATGGTCACCGGCGCGGCCCAGGCCGACGCCGCAATCCTTGTCGTGGACGTCGAGGCGGGCGTGCTCGAACAAACCCGCCGCCACGTCGCCCTGCTCGCCATGCTCGACCGGCGGCACATCATCGTCGCGATCAACAAAATGGATCGCGTCGAAGGCCGGCGCGATGCATTCGAGGCGGTTGCGCGCGACACCCTGTCGCTTCTCGCGCAAACCGCTCTCACCGCACACGCCGTCATCCCGATTTCCGCGCGCCACGGCTGGAATCTGGCCGCATGCGCCGCGCCGCTCGAATGGCACGACGGCCCGACGCTTTTCGAGGCTCTCGATTCGCTCCCGCAACCTGAGCCGCTTTCGAACCGGCCGCTTCGATTGCCGGTTCAGGACGTTTACATGCTGAACGGCCGAAACGTGATCGTGGGTCGAATCGAAAGCGGCCAACTGGCGCAAGGGCAGGAAGTCGTCTCGCTGCCGTCGGGTCAAAGCGTCCGCATCGCCTCAATCGAGAGGTTTTTGGAGAGCCGAACCGCAGCCGAAGCCGGCGAGAGCATCGGCCTGACGCTCGACGGTCCCGTCGCCGTCCACCGCGGCGACGTCTTGTGCGATCCCGACTCGCCGCCGCCCATCGCCCGGCGCTTCGAAGCTAATCTCCTCTGGCTGGCCGACGACGGTTGGAGGCAAAGCGACGCCCTGCTTCTGCGTTGCGCCACCCAGGCCGCCGAGTGCCGAATCGAATCCGTTCGGCGCCGGACCAATTCCTCGACGCTCGAAGTGATCGAAACCGATGCGAAGCGTCTCGAAGCGACTGAGGTCGGCCACGTTGTTCTGTCACTCGAACGACCGATCGCCGTCGAGGAGCTTGCGAGCGGCAGTTCGCTGGGCCGTTTCGTTCTCTTGAAGAACCGGGAAGTCTGCGCAGGCGGAACCGTGACTGGACATTTTCGATTTTAGATTTCGGATTTTAGATTGGACTGTGGGCTGCCGATGAATGTGTGCCCCAAATCCCACGAGAGCAACCGGCGTCTCTTCGTCCTCGGACTCGACGGCGTTCCTCATTCGTTTCTCGAACGTGGGATCGCCTCGGGCGATTTTCCGCACTTGGGTGCGCTGGTTCAGCGAGGCGGTCTCAAGAAAATCCGCTCCGAACTTCCCGCCGTTTCGTCGGTCGCGTGGACTTCATTCGTCACAGGCGCCGATCCCGCCACTCACGGCATTTTCGGTTTCGTGGATCGCGTTGCGGAGACCGGCGAGTTGTTCATTCCGACCGCCCGCGACCGCCGCGCCCCCGCAATCTGGCAGCGCCTGAGCGATCAGGGCCGCCCCGCCATTTCGATCAACGTTCCCGGCGCCTATCCTCCCGACGACGTTCAGGGTTGCGTTGTGGCCGGCTTTCTCTGCCCCAGCCTCGATCGCGCCACGGCGCGCCGCGACGTCGCCTGCAAACTCGCGACCCTTCAATACGTTATTGACGTGGACGCCGCGCAGGGCCGCGCGGACGACAAGGCCCCCTTTCTCGCCGCGCTCCGCGACGCCCTTGCCAAGCGCCGCGAACTCGCCCTGTGGTTCCTCGAACGCGAGCCGTGGGACTACTTCCAGTTGCATATTATGGAGACCGATCGGATCAATCATTTCCTTTGGGACGCGCGCGACGATCCCGGCCATCCGCAGCACGAAGCATTCCGCGATTTCTACCGCGCCGTGGACGCGCTGGCCGGCCAGCTGATCTCCCGCGTTTCCAACGAGGCGCGCTGGATGATTCTCTCGGACCACGGTTTCTGCCGCGCCCACACCGAGGTCAACGTCAATGCGCTCTTGCGCGACGCCGGACTGCTTCGCTACCATCCGGCCGAAGCGATGAACCTCGATCCGGTCGAGCCGACTTCGCGGGCCTTTTCGCTTCTTCCGGGTCGAATCTATGTCAATCTCGCGGGGCGCGAACGGCGGGGAAGCGTCGCGCCCGAAGACTACGAGACGGTCTTGATGGAAGTGGAACAGAAGCTGGCCCACGTGCGGCATCCCGACACGAGAGAGCCGGTTTTCGCCGCCGTTCACCGCACGCGCGACATCTATTCCGGCCCGCTTATCGGCCGGGCGTGCGACCTGATCGCCGTCCCTTGCGACGGCTTCGAGTTGAAAGCGGGATTTCGCGTCGGCGAGGCGTTCGGGCCGTCGTCGCTTGCCGGCGTTCATACTTATGACGACGCCTTCGTCATCGCTGGCGATCTCCTGCGCGGCGACGAAGCAACCATTCGCGACGTCGGCTGGCGCGTCGGGGAGTTTCTCCTATGAAGAACCTCGTCACCGGCGGGGCGGGTTTCATCGGCAGCCATCTGTGCGACCATCTGCTGGCGTGGGGCGACCAGGTCCACGCCCTCGACAATCTTTCGCGTGGCCGCAAGGAGCACGTCGCCCACCATCTCGACAATCGTCTGTTTCGATTCATCGAGGCCGACCTGCTCGATCTCGAAGGATTGCTGAAACTGTTTGAAACCGAGCGCTACGACGCCGTGTTCCATCTGGCGGCCAATTCCGACATCCAGCGAAGCGCCCGCGAGACCGACCTCGATCTGCGCCAGACGTTCATGACGACCTACAACGTCGCCGAATGTTGCCGGCGCACAACCGTCCGCGAACTTCTTTTCACTTCCTCCTCGACCGTCTATGGCCCCCACGAAAAGCCGCTCTCGGAGACCACCGGGCCGCTTCAGCCCATCTCGCTTTACGGCGCAGCCAAACTGGCCGCCGAAGCCTTTCTCACCGCCTACGCTTCGTTGTACGAAATCTCGCTTTGGATTTTTCGTCTGCCCAACGTCGTCGGCAGTCGCCTGACCCACGGCTGCGTTCACGACTTCGTCGAGCGCCTTCGAAAAGACCCCACGCAACTGCTCGTCCTGGGCGACGGCCAACAACGCAAACCCTATGCGCACGTCAACGACGTGATTGACGCCATGATGCTCGCCTGGGAGCACTCGCACGACCGCATCAACTGCTTCAACATTGCCGGCGACGGCCTGACGACGGTTCGCGAGATCGCGCGCCACGTCGTCGAGGAAATGGGCTTGCCCAATGTTCGGATCGAATTCACCGGCGAAGAGCGCGGCTGGCCCGGCGACGTGACCCACTTTCAATACGACACCCACAAGATTCGCCAGCTCGGCTGGAATCCGCGCCACAGCCCCGCGGACGCCATCCGCGAAACCGTTCGCGCGATGATCCGATCCTCGCCGCCGGGCGAGGAACCCGGCATAAAGGAATGGTCGTGAAAGCCGTCATTATCGCCGGCGGCGAAGGCCGGCGAATCCACGCGGTCGCCAAAACAACGCCCAAGTCCTTGCTCGACGTAGGCGGCCGGCCGTTGGCCGAACACCAGATTCGCCTGCTTCAACGCTACGGAATCCGCGACATCCACCTCACGGTTCGCGCGCGCGATCTCGAACTCTTTCGCGAACGTCTTGGGACAGGCGAGTCGCTGGGCGTCACGCTCTGCTATCACGCCGAGCGCGCGCCGCTGGGCACGGCGGGTGGTGTGGCGGCCATTGCGGGCGGGCTGGGCGCGACTTTCCTGGTCCTCTACGGCGATGTTATGGTTCACATGGACCTGAAGGCTCTGACCCGATTTCATCGTTCCCGGAAAGCCGCCGCAACGCTCGTCGTTCATCCCACCGACCACCCGCTCGACAGCGATCTTGTCGAGATGGACGATGCGGGCCGGATCAAGGCGTTCCATCCCAAGCCGCGCCCGCGAAAATCCTATTGCCGCAATCTCGGCAACGCCGCTGTCTATGCACTTTCGCGCGACGTTCTCCATTGCGTTCCCGCCGGATCAAGCGACTTCGTTCGCGACGTGTTTCCGGCGGCGCTCAAGGCCGGCTTGCCGCTCTATGGCTATCGCACGCGCGAATATCTGAAGGACTTGGGCACGCCCGAGCGGCTGGCCGCCGTTCGCGCCGATTGGGCGAAGGGCCGGATCGAGCGCCGCCATCGGGACGTGGCTCTGCCCGCCGTTTTTTTCGACCGCGACGGTACGCTCTGCGAGCTCGTGCCGTTTCTCCACAAGGTCGCCGACCTGCGGCTGCTCCCCGGCGCCGCCGAAGCCGTCCGCCGCCTCAACCAGAGCGACCATCTCGCCGTCGTCGTGACCAATCAGCCCGTCATTGCGCGCAACCTCTGCACGCTCGAAGAACTCGACCGCATTCATGGAAAACTGGAGACTCTGCTCAGCGAAGGGGGCGCCCGCCTCGACGGCATCTATTTCTGTCCCCACCATCCCGACTCTGGCCATTCGGGCGAAAACGCCGACCTCAAGGTCGCGTGCGACTGTCGCAAGCCGCGAGGCGGTCTTATCCGTCGCGCCGCTCGCGATCTTCACATTGACCTTTCGCAATCAGCCATCATCGGCGACTCGACCCGCGACGTGGAGATGGGCAAGCGGCTGGGACTGCGCACCGTATTGGTTCAGACGGGCAACGAAGGCCGCGACGGCAAATATGATGCCGCGCCCGACGCGGTCTGCCTCAATGTCGCCGAAGCCGTGGAACGGACGCTGCAAGGTCAGTAACGCAAACGCGGCCGCGTAAACGAATCCCTGGCGGCGAAAACGCGTATGCCGCCCCGCCTTTTGGCAGAAGAAACGGACAGAGGAGAAAGGGAACAAGGAGAGAGGAGTAGCCTTACCGAGTCTGCCTTAACGGCAATCTCAGTACAAACTCCACCGCCGCGCGGCGGTCGAAGTCGCCATCGGCACCATGGTCTGGAACCCGCCAACCAGCACCGTCCCGTTCGAGGCCATGCTGATGGCCGTGGCCGGCTGGCCGATGGTCGAGTTGAGCACATTGCCGCCCGTCGAGGTGCTGCGCCCGCCGCCTCCCGCTACGACGTCGCGCGGAATCACGCCGCCCGCCGGGTTCGTCATGCGGGCCGCCAATTCGAATCCCGCCGCAAAGGCCAGAACCAGGCCGACTGCAATCCACAGCATCTTACGTTTCATTCGCGCTTACCTCCCGCTTGCAATGCTGCCCGCCACCTGCCGGAGATGCCGACCCCGTTTGCCGGTCTTAGCGTTCCTTTCGAAGATCGCAACAGGTTGAGGGTCACTTCTATTGCGCAACGCTGTGCCACGTCCCCGGCCTCCCCGTCAACACTTTCTTTTGAAAAAAAACACCGGATGGGCGCAGCACTCCAGAAGGTCGCCCTCACGTACAATCGGCACAATCCGCCGTTGGGCCGTCCATTTTCATTTGCGCACACGGGGCAGCCAGGGTGTACTCTCCATTTGGTTGAACGCGAGGCGAAGAGGCCGAAAAATCGGCCGTTTCGCCCTGTAACTGCAACAGCGGAGGTGAGCAACAATGTTTTGGCCGGGATTCGATCCTCTCTATTTGATCCTGATCGTGCCGACAATTCTCCTGGCGCTCTACGCGCAGATTCGGGTCAAATCCAGCTTTGCCCGCTATAGCCGGGTCGCCCCTTCGTCGGGACTGACCGGCGCTCAGGCGGCATACGCGATGCTTCGCGCCGCCGGCCTGGCCGACAAGGTCGGCATCGAGCGCCACGAAGGCTACCTCAGCGACCACTATGACCCGCGTGTCCGGATGCTGCGGCTTTCGCCCGCCGTTCACGACGGCCGAAGTCTGGCCGCGCTTGGCGTGGCGTGCCACGAAGCGGGCCACGCCCTTCAACATGCCTCGGCCTATGCCCCATTGGTCGTCCGCAACACCATCGTTCCGGTGGCCGGGTTTGGGTCATGGCTGGCCTGGCCGATGATCATGATCGGTATGATCTTCCAGTGGTTCAATCTGGCCGTGGCCGGCGTCGTCCTCTTCGGCATCCTGGTGCTGTTTCAGATAATCACGCTGCCGGTGGAGTTCAACGCCTCGTCGCGGGCCAAGCAGATGCTTCCACAGCTGGGCCTGATCAGCGGACCAGCGGAATACCGCGCCGTCTCCAGCGTCCTGAACGCCGCCGCGCTGACTTATGTGGCTGCTACCATCGCCGCCCTCGCTCAGCTGCTCTATTTCGCCATTCGGCTGGGCCTTCTGGGCGGAAGAGACGACTGACAAGCGAAGGATGAAGGCGGAAGGATGAAAGCAAGAAGCGGAATCGGCGCCACCGAGCCATTCTCGAGGACATGGAACCCGTTTGTGCCCGATGACCCTGCCGTTCTTCTCGACCTCTTGCAGGCCGCCCGACGGTTGACCTCGATACAGTCTGGACGATCATCAATCGTGACATCCTGCCCTTCATTTCGATTTTCGAGTCCCATTGCCCGAAGAACGCCGATCCTTGAACTGATCCCGCGGCTCAATATGTCGCGTGCATTTGATCGCCTTCACCCATTGAGCGTAACGTTGAAACGCCTCCGCCGTCAAAATGCTTGACTCATTTTGCTTGAAAGGGCTGAAAGCCTTTTTATCCTTCTGGCAAGGAGTGAGCAGACGTGTCATATCGCGGTTGTGTCAGAAACGGCACCGTGGTATTCAGAGACCCGGTTCCCCTGCCGGAGGGTACCAAGGTCGAAGTCGAATTGGTCCGCGAGAGCTCTGATGCCTCGGACAGCAGTTGTGCGAGATCCCTCCTCGAACGACTTCGCCCGTTTGTCGGGGCAGCGAAAGGACTCCCAACCGACCTCGCAAGAAATCATGACCATTACCTCCACGGTCGTCCGAAGAAATGAAAGCGGTATTTGCCGATAGTTTCTACTATCTCGCCTTGCTCAACTCCGACGATGAAGCCCATCAAGAGGCCAACGATTTCTCCGCGACGTTCTTCCGCCGTACGATTGTCACAAGCTGGATACTGACTGAAGTGGCGGATGCTTTGGCCGGCGTTCGGGAGCGGAATCTTTTCGTCGGTCTGTTGAACGCCTTACGTTCTGATCCGTCTGTGACTATCGTTCCTGCGAGTCAGGACCTCTTTGACCGCGGCGCGCACCTCTATGCGCGACGCCCCGACAAAGAATGGTCTCTAACTGACTGTATTTCCTTTGTGGTGATGAACGATCTTGGCCTCACCGATGCTCTCACAGAAGACAACCACTTCGAGCAGGCGGGCTTTCGAGCGCTTTTGGCGGCAAAGGAATAGCAGCAAGAGAAGCGACAATCATGGGCTGAGCCGCCCCCAAATCCCCTTCGGAGCGCAACCATGGCCTTGCGGCTTGGCGACATCGTCGTGCGGGGCGAAATCCTCAACACCCGCAGGAACTCGGTTCATGGCGCAATCGAACTGCGCGGCCACGAATGCCCGGTCATGCTCGATCTGACCGGCAACTGCGATCCCGATCTGGCCGGATGGCATTTTCGGTTCGAGGCGCGGCCGCGCCCCGATCGTGAACCGAACCCTGCTGACGCCGGCCCGCCCGACCTCTCGAATTTCGGGTGGCGCCAGATCGGCCCGACGGGCACGATGACGGCGTCGCGTCGCGTCAAAATCTTCGACTGCTCGGCCAAAGAGTTCCTGATTCGAAGCAAGCTGGGCGAGCCGCCGCCCACCCGCTGGGTACGGTGCCTTTACCTGGAGTGGTTCAGCCAGAATGGCCGCGTGGTGGTGGAGATTCCCGACCCCGTCGTCGAGTACGTCGAGCGCATCGCGCTGCCGGGCGTGGCCATGAGCGATGGGACGCTCCCCGAAGCGCCCCCGCCGGAAGACAACGACCCGCGCGCCGCCGGCCCGTCCGTCACGATTGTCGAAACCGACGATCAAGGCGGCGTGGAGATTCACCGCGAGATTCTCGGACGCACAGAAGACGACGAAGAAGCGGGCAACGGCGGCGATGACCCGTTCGGACTGGTCCCGCCGGGGATTCAGCGCCTTCTCGACGCCCAGGCCGCCGCCACTGACAAGGCCGCCGGGGTCGAGGACGACGGGGCGGCCGACATCCGCGAGATGGAACTCCTGGATGATCTGATGGAAAGCGACGCCGACGTGCCGCTGTGCTCGATCTTCGAGAAGCCCATGCGTCTGCCGGCGGTGGGCGATCTCGATGACAGGCAAGCCGAGCGCGCGCTGAAGTCACTTCTGGCCCAACTCGCGCTTTTCGGAATCGCGCTTCATATCTGCGACCACTTCACGGCGCGCGACGCCTATCGTCTGCTCGTCGAAAAGGTCCTTTGGGAAGGGAGGGCCTATCCGCAACTTCGCGGGACGCAATGGGTCCAGAACTTCATGACGGCCGAGTACTGCAAAGAGTGCGAAGCCGAGAGCGAACGCGAATTCCAGGAATACGAACGCCGCCGCCCTTCCATCGCCGAACCGGATGAGGAAAACTGATTTGCGACCTCGAGCCTGTCTCTTGAGGAGCCAAAAAGGCCGCCGGGTCGAATGGACCCCGGCGCTCGACCCCGCCAACGAACCGGAAGAACAGCCGCAAACAGTCACGGAATCTGCCGCGATCAAGTTGGACAACTGAGCCTCCTTGCGGTTTCCTGCCCGCGTCGCATGCGACGTTGCAGACCGGTGCTGCCGGTCCCCAAGTCAAAGCGCTTTGGCTGGAAGGATGTCGTTTTGTTCCGTGGTCCAAAAACGGGCCGGATGGCATGGTTCTTGTTTCATCTTGCCATGGGGACGCGAGCAGGCCAGCATGTATCGAATCACAGATTGAGAAGCCGAGGCAATGGAATGGACCTCAATCGCCTGACTCAGAAATCGCAAGAAGCGCTGCACGAGGCGCAGACCAAGGCGCTCCGTTATGGGCACGTCGAGGCCGACGGCGAGCACTTGTTGCTGGCCTTGATCGAGCAGCCCGAGGGGCTGATCCCGCGGCTGTTCGCCAAGATGGACGTTCCCGTCGAGTCGTTTCAGACAGCGGTCGAGCGCGAACTCGAAAGCCGACCGCGCGTGTCGGGGCCGGGCGCCAAACCGGGCGAGGTCTATGTCACCCAGCGGCTCAACCACATTCTCGTCGCCGCCGAGGACGAGGCCAAACGCCTCAAGGACGAATACGTTTCGGTCGAGCACCTCATCCTCGCGATGATGGCCGACGAAAGTCCGCCTTCTCACGGTGGCGGCTACAGCAAGATCTTCAAGCAGTTCGGTGTCACGCGCGACCGATTCCTGCAGGCACTGACCGGCGTTCGCGGCCGCCAGCGCGTCCAGAGCGCCAATCCCGAAACGACCTACGAAGCGCTCGAACGCTACGGGCGCGACTTGGTCGCCGAAGCCCATCGCGGCAAACTCGACCCCGTCATCGGGCGCGACGCCGAAATCCGCCGCGTCATTCGCATTCTCTCGCGCCGAACCAAGAACAACCCGGTGCTGATCGGCGAGCCGGGCGTGGGCAAGACGGCGATCGTCGAAGGGCTGGCCCATCGCATCGTGCGCGGCGACGTCCCCGAAGGCCTCAAGGACAAGCGTGTTTTCGCGCTCGACATGGGCGCGCTCGTCGCCGGCGCCAAGTATCGCGGCGAATTCGAGGAGCGCCTCAAGGCCGTTCTCCAGGAAATCAAGCAGAGCGAGGGCGCGATCCTGCTTTTCATTGACGAGTTGCACAACATCGTCGGCGCCGGCCGCGCCGAAGGTTCGATGGACGCCGGCAACATGCTCAAGCCGATGCTCGCGCGCGGCGAACTTCACTGCATCGGCGCCACGACCCTCGACGAATATCGCAAGTATATCGAAAAGGACGCCGCCCTCGAACGCCGCTTCCAGCCCGTTCTGGTGGATCAGCCGACGGTCGAGGACACCATTTCGATCCTGCGCGGCCTGCGCGAGCGGTTCGAGGTCCATCACGGCGTTAAGATTCAGGACAACGCCCTGGTCGCCGCCGCGACGCTCTCCAACCGCTACATCAGCGACCGTTTTCTGCCCGACAAGGCCATAGACCTCGTGGATGAGGCGTGCGCCATGATCCGCACCGAGATTGACTCGATGCCCGCCGACCTCGACGAGGTCACGCGCCGCGTCATGCAACTGGAAATCGAAGAAGCGGTGTTGAAAAAGGAGAAAGACAAAGCGAGCCAGGACCGTCTCGGAGTCCTGCGCAAGGAGTTGGCCGACCTCAAGAACAGGGCCGACTCGATGCGCGCGCAATGGGAGACCGAGAAACAAGCGATCCACACGGTTCAGCAACTTCGCAGCGAGATCGAGTCGGTGCGCGTCGAAATGGAGCGCGCCGAGCGAAGCTACGACCTCAATCGCGCCGCCGAACTCAAGTATGGCAAGCTCATGGCACTCGATCGCCAGCTTCAGGAAGAAGAGAGAAGAATAGCGGAGAAGCAGAATAGCGGCCGATTGCTTCGCGAAGAAGTGACCGATGAAGAAATCGCCGACATCGTCTCGCGCTGGACGGGCATCCCGCTGACGCGGCTTCTCGAAGGCGAACGCGAAAAGTTGCTCCGCCTCGACGAGGTGCTCCACCGGCGCGTTGTCGGGCAGGACGAAGCGGTGCAACTCGTGGCCGACGCCGTCATTCGCGCGCGTTCGGGCATCAAAGACCCGCGCCGCCCCATTGGCTCATTCATCTTTCTCGGGCCGACCGGCGTGGGCAAAACCGAGCTCGCCAAGACGCTGGCCGAAGCCCTTTTTGACAGTGAAGACAACATGGTCCGCATTGACATGAGCGAGTATATGGAAAAGCACACCGTGTCGCGGCTGGTCGGCGCGCCGCCCGGCTACGTCGGCTATGAAGAAGGCGGACAGCTGACCGAGGCCGTCCGCCGCAAACCCTACGCGGTCATCCTGTTCGACGAAATCGAAAAGGCTCACCAGGATGTCTTCAATGTGCTGCTGCAAATCCTCGACGATGGCCGCCTGACCGACGCGCAGGGGCGCACCGTGGACTTCAAGAACACCGTCGTCATCATGACCTCGAACATCGGCTCACAGTATCTGCTCGAAGGCATCACCGATCGCGGCTACATCCAGCCGGCGGCGCGCGAGAAGGTCATGCGGGAAATGCGGCTGCAATTCCGGCCCGAGTTTCTCAACCGCGTGGACGACATCGTGATCTTCAAGCCGCTGACGCTCGATGAGATCAAGAAGATCGTGGACTTGCTGACCGAGCAGTTGCGCGCGCGACTGAAAGACCGCCAGATCACTCTGGAGCTCACCGACCCGGCGCGCGAGTTCATCGCGCGCGAAGGCTACGACCCGGTCTATGGCGCGCGCCCGCTCAAGCGGTTTTTGCAGCGCGAACTCGAAACGCGCATCGGCCGCCAGCTGGTCGCCGGCTCCATCCCCGACGGCGCGACCATCACCATCACCCTCGAAAAAGGCGCGCTGGCGATTCGGCTCCAGAATGCCCAAGGGAAATCCTAAAGGTAGATCAAGACGCCCAGCGCATCTGAAGTTTCTTACCATGCAGGGCGCAATCGCGCAGGTAGAAATTGATCAGACTCTGATAGGGAAGGCCGGTTTCCGAGGCCAGCGCCTTGAAATACGCAATCGTGCCGCGATCGAGTCGAATCGTGACTGCCTGTTTCAACCTCTTGGCGTAGGGATTCTTGCGCGCTTTCATCTTCGAAAAATCGTAGTGTTTTCTCATGGTGTCACTCCCGGTAATCTCGCTCTTCCTGCCTGTCGGCCTTTCGGGCCGAAATGATCCGAATCGCCTCGTCGTGCTCTCGATAGCAGTGACACACGACGAGAACTCGAAGCCGAACGCTCATGCCCAACAGGATGAAGCGGTCTTCGACTTCTGAATGGTCTGGATCAAAGAAGACTCTTGCGTCCTCATCAAAGAAGGCCGTCTGGGCTTCCTCGAACGCAACTCCGTGCTTTCTGCGGTTACTGCGATCTTTCTTTTCGTCCCAAACGAACCGTATTCCATTCATCTTTACACTGTGCATACGCATTGCGCGCCTGTCAACTTAAATCGATTGTGACCTCCTGTGGCGACCCTGCTCAAGCGATTCCTGCAGCGCGAACTGGAGATCCGCATCGGCCGCGCGCTGGTCGCCGGCTCCATCCCCGACGGCGCAACGATCACCGTTGTGCTGGAAAAAGGCGCGCCGGCGATTGGAAAAGACGATGCGAAGAGGCAGTAGTGATTGAGACTCCGTGCGGCATACTTACACAGTCAGTCCAAAGTCCGGCTGCAGAGGTTCGATCTCTTGAGGTAGCAACCCTTAGAGCGTGTCTTAGAACTCTTGATTTCGGAGTTCCAGCGGGCTGAGGCTGATGGTCGTGGACAAGTTGCTGCTGTTCCTGCAGAGGTTGCCGATGGTCAGAAGTTCCCCATCCCATTCCCGTTG